>OFET01000732.1_pt1 | contig 14925 bp, 12 predicted proteins | sample 1521211 | NCBI WGS metagenome assembly OFET01 (sample SAMN03766358, study PRJEB24113) | microbial mat metagenome | isolation source: enrichment culture HLUCC-A from microbial mat sample contains cyanobacterium...
GGCCAGCGCCAGCGCCCCCCCGGCCGCCGCCGCGCCCAGGAACCCCAGCGCAGGATTGCCCGAGTTGATCGCCACGGCGAAGCCCGCGACCGCGCCGGCGATCATCATTCCCTCGACGCCAAGGTTCAGAACCCCCGCGCGCTCCACCACCATCTCGCCCAGCGCGGCGAGCAGGATGGGCGTGGAAGAGACCATCAGCGAGGCGATCAGGATCGCGGGCTGGATCGCGCCCAGGTCCATCAGGCGGCCTCCTTCCGGCCCAGGCGCACGCGGTAGTTGGTCAGCACGTCCACCCCCAGCAGGAAGAACAGCAGCATCCCCTGAAAGAGCTGGATCGCCGCCGCGGGCAGCCCCAGCATCAGCTGGGCAAGCTCGCCGCCGATGTAGGTCAGCGCCATGAGCAGCCCGGCCAGCAGGATGCCCACCGGATGCAGCCGGCCCAGGAAGGCCACGATGATCGCGGTGAAGCCGTAGAACGAGCCGAAGTCGATGCTGATCTGCCCCGCCGGCCCCGCGACCTCGAAAAAGCCCGCCATGCCGGCCAGCGCGCCGGAGAGCCCCAGACAGAAGAGCACGATGCGCGCGGGGACGACCCCGGCAAAGCGCGCCGCACGCGGCGCCTCGCCGGACAACCGCACCTGGAAGCCCAGGATGTGACGGCTCATCAGGACGTAGGCCGCGATCACCGCGACGAAGGCCGCAACGACGCCCCAGTGCATGCCGGTCCCCGCGATCAGTTCGCGGTTGGCGACCGCGTCCCATTGCGCAAGGTTGCGCGAGCCGGGAAAGCCCCGGCCCTCCGGGTTCTTCAGCAGCCCCGAACTGACCGAGGCGAGGATCGACTCGGCGACGTAGACCAGCATCAGCGAGACGAGGATCTCGTTGGTGCCGAAGCGCACCTTGAGCAGCGCGGGGATCATGCCCCAGGCCCAGCCGCCCAGCGCCCCCGCGAGCACGGCCAGCGGAAAGATCAGGCGCGTCTCGGCCGGGTAGAGCGCAAGCGCCGCGCCCGCGCCGCAGATCGCGCCGACGATGTACTGTCCCTCGGCCCCGATGTTCCACACGCCCGCGCGAAAGCCGATGGCAAGGCCGATGGCGATCAGGATGAGCGGACCGGCCTTCACCAGAAGCTGGGGACGCGCGTAGGCGGCAAAGCTGGGATCGAACAGCGGATCCCAGAAGATCACGCGAATCGCCTCAACCGGATCGGCGCCCAGCGCGGCGAACAGCGCGCCGCCGGCCAGCATGGTCAGCGCCACGGCCAGCAGCGGCGTCGCCGCACGCCAGAGCCGCGAGGGCTGCGGCCGCTTCTCCAGCGCGATCACCGGCGCGGCCCCGCGGCGCGTCCGCGCGGCGCGCTCGGCGGTCCCCCGCGGTCCGTCTTCGCGCGCGCCGCCCGCATCCTTTCAATGGTCCGAAAATACCCATGCACCGGCGATCCCGGGCGCATCGGTCGCTCCGGCGCGCTCCGCTCAGCCGACATGCGCCACCTCCATGTCGTGCGCACCGCCCATCATCAGGCCCACGCGCTCGATCGACAACGCGCCCATCGGGCGGATCTCGCTCAGCCGCCCGGCGACCAGCGCGCCGAAGCGGTCGGCCACCTCGAAAAGCTCGTCGAGATCCTGGCTGATGACGAGGATCGCCGCGCCCTTCGCCGCCATGTCCAGCAGTGCCTGCCGGATCGCGGCCGCGGCGGCGGCGTCCACGCCCCATGTGGGCTGGTTCACGACCAGCACGCGGGGGGCCTGCGCGATCTCGCGGCCGATCACGAACTTCTGCAGGTTGCCGCCCGACAGCGCGCGCGCCGCCGTCTGCGGCCCCGGCGTGCGCACGTCGAACCGGGCGATCACCTCCTCGGCAAAGCCCTTCGTCGCCGCCCAGTCGATGAAGCCGCGGCGCAGCAGGCGCTTGCGCCGCGCGGCCGTCAGCAGCGCGTTCTCGGTCAGGCTCATCTCGGGCGCGGCGGCATGGCCCAGCCGTTCCTCGGGCGCCGTGGCCAGGCCTTTCGCGCGCCGCGCCTGCGGGCCGGTGCGCCCGATGTCCTCTCCGTCGAGAAAGAGCATGCCGCGCGGCAGCGTCCGCTCGCCTGCCAGCACCGCCAGCAACTCGTCCTGCCCGTTGCCCGCCACGCCGCCCAGGCCCAGCACCTCGCCCGCGCGCAGCGCGAATGAGATGTCGCGCAACGGCGTGCCGAAGGCGCCCGGCGCGGGCGCCGAGATGCCGCGCACTTCCAGCACCACGTCACCGGTGTCGCGCGGGGCGCGCTCGACCGCGGCAAAGCTCGCGCCCACCATCATTTCGGCCATCTCGCGCGCCGTCGTCTCGGACGGCGTGCAGGTGGCCACGACCTTGCCCCGCCGCAGGATGGTGGCCGCGTCGCAGAGCGCGCGGATCTCTTCGAGCTTGTGGCTGATGTAGAGGATCGCGGTGCCCTCGCGCGCAAGCCTGCGCAGCGTCTCGAACAGGATCTCGACCTCCTGCGGGGTGAGCACGCTTGTGGGCTCGTCCATGATCAGGATGCGCGGGTCCTGCAACAGACAGCGCACGATCTCGACCCGCTGCCGTTCGCCGGCCGACAGCGTGCCCACGACGCGGAAGGGATCGAGCGGCAGGCCGTAAAGCTCCGACACCTCGCGGATGCGCGACGCCAGCCGCCGTGGCGGCGGCGCATCCTCCATGCCCAGCGCGATGTTCTCGGCCACCGTCAGCGCATCGAAGAGCGAGAAGTGCTGGAACACCATCGCGACGCCCTCGCGCCGCGCCGCGCTTGGGTCGGGGGGCGCGAAGGGCCGGCCCAGCAGCGTCATCTGCCCCGCGTCCGGGGCGACGAGGCCGTAGATCATCTTGACCAGGGTGGACTTGCCCGCGCCGTTCTCGCCCAGGAGCGCGTGAACCTCGCCGCGCCCGATCCCGAAGGAGATGTCGTCGCAGGCCAGCACGCCGGGATAGGCCTTGGTGAGCCCGTCCAGGCGCAGCACCGTCTCGCCCCTGTCCCCCATGCCGCCGCCGTCCCCCGATCGCGCCATCGCCCCGCTTTAGCCGATGGCGGCGGCGCTCCGCAATCGGCGCGGTGTGGCCGACCGCCCGCCCGTGTCCCGGATGCCCGCGGAACGGGCACTGGCGGCGCTTCGCCGACGGACCCGGCGTCGCCGATTGTGCGGCGACTCCGGGCAGGCTAGGCTCGCGCCATGACAGAGCCGCGCTTCGTCCACCTTCGCCTGCATACCGAATACTCGCTGCTCAAGGGGGCCGTCCGGCTGAAGAAGCTGCCGGACCTTTGCCGTGCGGCCGGAATGCCGGCGGTCGCCGTGACCGACACCGCCAACATGTTCTGCGCACTGGAGTTTTCCGTCGCCGCGATGGGCGCGGGGATCCAGCCGATCATCGGCTGCGAGGTGCCCGTGGCGCTGCCGCGCGAGGCGCGGCCCGGCCAGCGGCAGAGCCTCGACCGCCCCGGCGCCATTGTCCTGCTGGCGCAGTCCGAGGCGGGCTACATGAACCTGTTGAAGCTCAACTCCTGCCTCTACCTGCGCGGCGACGGTGCGCCGCCGCATGTCACGCTGGAAGAGCTGGAGCGCCACGCGGAGGGGCTGATCTGCCTGACCGGCGGGCCGGACGGGCCGGCCGGGCGCCTCTTGCAGGAGGGCAAGCGCGCGGAGGCCGAGGCGCTGATCCGACGCCTTGCCGCGGCCTATCCCACACGGCTTTACGTCGAGTTGCAGCGCCACCCCATAGACGGCGGGCTCTGGGCGCCCGAACAGGCGACCGAACGCGGCTTCGTCGAGATGGCCTACGCCATGGACCTGCCGCTGGTGGCCACCAACGATGTGCATTTCGTCAAGGAAGAGCACTACGAGGCGCACGACGCGCTGATCTGCATCGCCGAGGGCGCTTATGTGGACCAGTCCGCGCCGCGTCCCCGCCTGACGCCGCAGCACCGCTTCAAGACGCCGCAGGAGATGGCGGCGCTCTTCGCGGACCTGCCCGAGGCGATCGAGAACACCGTCGAGATCGCGCGCCGCTGCGCCTATGCCGCCGAGAAACGCGCCCCGATCCTGCCCCGCTTCGCCGAGGACGAGGTGGAGGAGCTTCGCCGCCAGGCGAAGGAGGGGCTGGCCGCGCGCCTTGCCGTGATCCCGCACGCAGCCCCGGTGGAGGATTATGAAAAGCGGCTGGAGTTCGAACTGGGCATCATCGAGGGGATGGGCTTTCCCGGCTATTTCCTGATCGTCGCCGATTTCATCAAGTGGGCCAAGGCGCGGGATATCCCCGTCGGCCCCGGCCGCGGCTCCGGCGCGGGCAGCCTGGTGGCCTATGCGCTCACCATCACCGACCTCGACCCGCTGCGCTACTCGCTCCTCTTCGAACGGTTCCTGAACCCCGAGCGGGTCTCGATGCCGGACTTCGACATTGACTTCTGCATGGACCGGCGGGAGGAGGTGATCGACTACGTTCAGCAGAAATACGGCGCCGACAGGGTGGCCCAGATCATCACCTTCGGCGCGCTGCTGTCCAAGGCCGCGGTGCGCGACGTGGGCCGCGTGCTGCAGATGCCCTACGGGCAGGTCGACAAGCTCAGCAAGCTCATCCCGGTCGAAGGCGTGAAGCCCGTCAGCATCGAGCAGGCGCTGAAGGACGAACCGCGACTGGCCGAGGCCGCGAAGTCCGAAGAAGTGGTGGACCGCCTTCTGAAATACGGCATGCAGCTTGAGGGGCTGCTGCGCAACGCCTCCACGCACGCCGCGGGCGTGGTGATCGGCGACCGCCCGCTCGACGAGCTTGTGCCGCTCTATCAGGACCCGCGGTCAGAGATGCCCGCGACCCAGTTCAACATGAAGTGGGTCGAGGCGGCGGGGCTGGTGAAATTCGACTTCCTCGGCCTCAAGACGCTGACGGTCGTGCAGAACGCCATCGACCTGATCCATGCCTCTGGCCGCGATCTGCACGTCGCCGCCGACGGCAGCACGATCTACGAGCCCTTCGAGGGCGCCGAGAACGACATCGGGCAGATCCCGCTCGACGACGAGAGAACCTACGAGCTTTACGCAAAGGCACGCACCGTCGCGGTGTTCCAGGTGGAAAGCTCGGGCATGATGGATGCGCTCAAGCGCATGAAGCCCACCTGCATCGAGGACATCGTCGCGCTGGTGGCCCTCTACCGCCCCGGCCCGATGGAGAACATCCCCAAGTATTGCGAGGTCAAGAACGGGCTGCGCGAGCGCGAATCGATCCACCCCTCGATCGACCACATCCTGGACGAGACGCAGGGCATCATCGTCTATCAGGAACAGGTGATGCAGATCGCGCAGGAGATGGCGGGCTACTCGCTCGGCGAAGCCGACCTGCTGCGCCGCGCCATGGGCAAGAAGATCCAGGCCGAGATGGACAAGCAGCGCCCGCTCTTCCTTGCCGGCGCGCAGAAGAACGGGGTGGACGAGGCCAAGGCGCTCGAGGTCTGGCACCTGCTCGACAAGTTCGCCAACTACGGCTTCAACAAGAGCCATGCCGCGGCCTACGCGGTCGTCAGCTACCAGACCGCCTGGCTCAAGGCGAACCACCCGGTCGAGTTCATGGCCGGCGTCATGAACTGCGACATCCACCTGACCGACAAGCTTGCCATCTATTTCGAGGAGGTGCGCAAGGGCCTTGGCCTGCCGTGGGATCCGCCCTGCGTGAACCGCTCCGAGGCGACCTTCACCGTGCGCGAGGGGCGGCTGGTCTATGCGCTGGGCGCGCTCAAGAACGTGGGCCTCGATGCGATGCGGCTGATCGTGGACGGGCGGGGCGAGACGCCCTTCGCTTCGCTCTTCGATGTCGCGCGCCGCGTCGAGCTCAAGCGCATCGGCAAGCGCCCGCTGGAAATGCTGGCGCGCGCGGGCGCCTTCGACGCGCTCGACCGCAACCGCCGCCGCGTGCTGGAAAGCCTCGATCCACTGATGGCCTATTCGGCGGCGGTGATCGAGCAGAAAACCTCGGCGCAGGTGTCGCTCTTCGGCGAGGCGGGCGACGATCTGCCCGAGCCGCGGCTGGCGAACGTGCCCGACTGGCTGCCGGCGGAGCGGCTGGCGGAAGAATTCGCCGCGGTGGGCTTCTACCTCTCCGGTCACCCGCTCGACGACGACATGCCGGCGCTGCGCCGCCGCGACGTGCTGACGCTGGAAGAGGTCGAGGAACGGGTGCAGCGCGGCCCCTGCGTGGTCAAGATGGCGGGGGTCGTCGCCGGCCGGCAGGAACGCAAGTCGGCGCGCGGCAACCGTTTTGCCTTCGCGCAGCTCTCCGACCCGACGGGCTCCTACGAGGTGACACTGTTTTCCGAGGCGCTGGAGGCCTCCCGCGAGTTTCTGGACCCGGGGGCCAGGGTGGTGATCCGGGTCGAGGCCACGCTGGAGGCCGACCAGCTCAAGCTGCTTTGCCGCGGCGTGATGCCGGCGGAGGGCGAGGTCGCGCAGGCGGGCGCCACGGGCCTCAGGGTCTTCGTCGAGGCGCCCGAGGCGGTGATCGCCGTCTCCGGCCTGATCGAGGAGCCGGTCGCGCGGGTGCCGAACGCCCGACCTGGGCCGCTCAGGCTGTGCCTCATGGCAGAGGGGCTGCCCGGCGAGGTCGAGGTTGACCTGGGTCGGCGCATTCCCTCCAGCGCCGAGATGCGGCGCGCGCTCAAGAGCCTGCCCGGCGTGCTGGATGTTCAGGAGATCTGAGGCCCGCCGCGCGGGCGCGGCACTGGCGCTGGCCGCGGCGCTCGCTGCCTGCGGCGCGCCGGACGTCGGCCGCCTGTCCGAGGTCGAGATCGCGGAAGAGGCCGGCGAAGCGCAGGCGCTGCCCGCGCCGGAGCCCGCTGGGGGCGGCCTCTTCTCGCGGCTTTTCGGCGGCCGGAGCGAACGATCCGATGCCTCGGCAGATCCATCGGCCAGTCCGGAGGCCGACGCGTCACCGGACGCGTCGGCAGCGCAGGTGCAGAACGCGGCGGCCGCACCCGCGCCGCAGGGGCGCGGCGGTGGTGGTCTTCTGTCGCGTCTCTTCGGCGGCACGGGCGGCGGCGACCGGCCGCAGACGGACGGCGCGGCAGATGTGCAGGACATCGCCTTCGGGGCACGGCTGCCCTACGGCACGCTTGGCCGGCTCTGCGACGTGCCCAACCGCCGACTGGGGCGCGAGATCGCGCGCTTCCCCGAGCGGCGGCCGATGTATCGCATCTATGACAGCGAGCCAGGCAACACCGCGCCGCATGCCTTCTACATCACCGGCTTCTCGGACGGCTGCGTGCGGCAGTTCACCGCGGCGGTCGCCATGTTCGGGGCCCCCTCGACGCACGAGTTCCTGCGCTATGGCCAGCCCGCAGAGCTGCATCCCTTCTCGGCCACCGACGAGGCCTACGAGACGCTCAAGCGCCAGGTCTGCGGCGTCGGGCGCGGGCGGCCCTGCGGCGCCCGCATCGATCGGATGGAGCGCGACACCGTCTTTGTCAGCATCTACGAACGCTTCGGCGAAAACGCGGTCTGGAAGAACCTGCTGCTGCATGACGGCGACGTGCTGGCGCTCGACCTCAAGAGCGGCTGAGACTGCGCGCGGGCGATGCCGCCGCACCGGGCAACGCAGGCTTCCCGCGCCACCCTGATCTCTGGCGTGCAGGCCGGGCTGCCGGCCCGGTTTGCCAGGCCGTCTTCAGGTTCCATGGCAGTATGCCCAGGCCCTCCTGCAAGGCCGCAGCAGGTGCGTCGCGCCGGTCGGGTCCATTGCGCAGGTCTGCGGGGCCGGGTTTCCGGGACTGCCTCGCAAGGGCCTCGACAGGCAGGCATCTGCGTTGTCCCGACCGCGTCAGATCGGACGATCCACAAGGAAGGCCCGGCCTGCGTCAAGCGCGTCCGCGCCACGCGCGGCGAGAGTTTCGGGGCCGTTGAAAAGGGCTTGCTCCTCTCGCTGGCGTGCTATCACGGTCCTGTCACGTCAGGTCGATAGGGGCAGGGGTCATGCCCGAGGCCGCGCTTTCCGAGATCACCCGCACCTTCCTGCGCATCGGCGTGCTCAGCTTCGGCGGGCCGGCGGCGCAGATCTCGCTCATGCATCGCGAGCTTGTCGAGGCGCGCGGCTGGCTCTCGGAAGAGGAATACCTGCGCGCGCTGGGATTCTGCATGCTTTTGCCGGGGCCGGAGGCGATGCAGCTTGCCACCTATGCCGGCTGGCGGCTCCGGGGCGTGCCGGGCGGGCTGATCGCGGGCGGGCTCTTCGTGGCGCCGGGGGCGCTGGTGATCGGGCTGCTGGCGGCGGGATACATCGCCTTCGGCGAGGTGCCGCTGGTGCAGGCCGTTTTCACCGGGATCCAGGCCGCTGTCGTGGCGATCGTGCTGCAGGCACTGCTGCGGCTGGGGCGCAAGGCGCTGCGCGGCCCTGCGGACTGGGCTGTGGCGGCGCTGGCCTTCGCGGCGATCTTCCTGCTTGGCCTGCCGTTTCCCGCGATTCTCGCCGCTGCCGCGCTCTGGGGCGCCTGGGCCGCGCGCAACGCGCCCGCCGGCCCGGCCCCGCCGCCGGCAGAGCGGCCGCGCACGCTGGCGACCGTTGCGCTCTGGGGCGCGCTCTGGGCCGCGCCGCTGGTGCCGCTCTGGCTGGCGGGGGCGACCTTCCTGACCGATCTCGCGCTTTTCTTCGGCTGGCTCGCGCTGGTCACCTTCGGCGGGGCCTACGCCGTGCTCGCGTACATGACGCAGACCGTCGTGGGCGAGTTCGGCTGGCTCACCACGGCCCAGATGATCGACGCGCTGGGGCTGGCGGAGACGACGCCCGGCCCCCTGATCCTGGTGACGCAGTTCGTAGGCCACCTGGCCGGCCATGCGCAGGGCGGCTGGGCGCTGGGTCTTCTGGCGGGCCTGCTCGTGCTCTGGATGACCTTCGTGCCCTGCTTTCTCTGGATCTTCGCGGGGGCGCCGTACGTCGAGGCGCTGGCGGCGCGGCCCAGGCTTCAGGGCGCGCTCAAGGGTATCACCGCCGCGGTGGTGGGCGTGATCCTCAACCTTGCGCTGTGGTTCGCTTTGCACGTCCTTTTCGCCCAGATGCGCGAGGGCCCCGCCATGCTTGCCGCGCCGGTGCCTGTCTGGTCCAGTCTTCAGCCCGTGCCGTCGGCGCTGGTGGCGCTGGCGCTGGGGCTGATCCTGTGGCGCGGGATGGGGGTGGCCGCGGCGATCGTCACGATGGGCGCGGCAGGGGCGGCGGCGGGACTGGCGCTGGGCTGAGACCGGCGCGAGCCCCTTTCATCTTGTCCCGAATCCCCTATGCTCGGGCGCATCTGTGGCGGAGAGGACATGGCGGAGAGCATCGACTACGGCAGGCTCATGCATCGCGCGATGCGCGACCTGATCCGTCATGTGCTGGATCAGGTGGCGCGCGACGGCCTGCCGGGCGAGCATCACTTCTTCATCACCTTCGACACGCAGCACCCCGAGGTCGGAATCGCGCCATGGTTGCGCGAACGCTACCCCGACGAGATGACCATCGTCATGCAGCACTGGTTCGAGGGGCTGGAGGTTGACGACGACGGGTTTGCCGTGACCCTGAGCTTCGGCAATCAGCCCGAGCGGCTCGAGGTACCCTTCGACGCGCTGCGCACCTTCGTCGATCCCTCGGTGGAGTTCGGGTTGCGCTTCGAAAGCACGGGCGAGCGCGACGAGTCGCCGGAGCCCGGCGTTCCCCCCGAGGACCCCGCGCCCGACGGCGACGAGACGCCGCAGAAGGATGCCGACGTCGTCAGCCTCGACCGCTTCCGCAAGTGAGCGTTGCCCTCGCCGGGGGTGCGCGCTAGACGGCATGCGACCGCATACGCGAAGGAGGGGCGCATGACCGCGACGCGCACGGAAACCGACAGCTTCGGCCCGCTCGAGGTGCCGGCCGACCGCTACTGGGGCGCGCAGACCCAGCGTTCGATCATGAACTTCCCGATCGGGTGGGAGCGGCAGCCGGTGGCCATCGTGCGCGCGCTGGGCGTCATCAAGAAGGCCTGCGCGCAGGCCAACACGCGCACGGGCAAGCTGGACCCGAAGCTGGGCGAGGCGATCCAGCAGGCCGCGCAGGAGGTGATCGAGGGCCAACTCGACGACCACTTCCCGCTGGTGGTCTGGCAGACGGGTTCCGGCACGCAGTCCAACATGAACGCCAACGAGGTGATCGCCAACCGCGCGATCGAGATCCTGGGCGGCGAGATGGGCTCGAAGGATCCCGTTCATCCCAACGATCACTGCAACATGGGGCAGTCCTCGAACGACACCTTCCCAACGGCCATGCACATCGCCACGGCGATGATGGCGCGCGACGTGACGCTGCCGGGGCTCAGGAAGCTGCACGCGGCGCTGGAGGCCAAGCGCGCGGCCTTCGACCACATCATCAAGATCGGACGCACCCACACGCAGGATGCCACGCCGCTGACGCTGGGGCAGGAATTCTCGGGCTACGTGCACCAGGTGGCGATGGGAATCGGGCGGGTCGAAAGCGCGCTCTGCCACATCCACGAGCTTGCCCAGGGCGGCACGGCCGTGGGCACCGGGCTGAACACCGTCGAGGGCTGGGCCGAGGAGGTCGCGGCGAACATCGCAGAGATCACCGGCCTGCCCTTCGTCACCGCGCCGAACAAGTTCGAGGCGCTGGCCGCCCATGACGCGATGGTGCAGATGTCCGGCGCGCTGAAGACCGTGGCGGCGAGCCTCTACAAGATCGCCAACGACATCCGATTCCTCGGCTCCGGGCCGCGCTGCGGGCTGGGCGAGCTGATCCTGCCGGAAAACGAGCCGGGCAGCTCGATCATGCCGGGCAAGGTGAACCCCACGCAGTGCGAGGCGCTGACGCAGGTCTGCGCGCATGTCATGGGCAACGACGCCGCCGTGGGCTTCGCCGGTAGCCAGGGGCATTTCGAGCTGAACGTCATGAAGCCGATGATGGCCTACAACGTGCTCCAGTCCATGCAGCTGATCGGCGATGCCTGCTCTGCCTTCACCGACAATCTGGTCGAAGGGCTTCGGGCCGACGAGGCGCGGATCGACAGGCTGATGCGCGAGTCGCTGATGCTGGTGACCGCGCTCGCGCCCGAGATCGGCTATGACAACGCAACCACGGTCGCCAAGACCGCGCACAGGAACGGCACGACGCTGAAGGAAGAGGCGATCCGCCTGGGCTTCGTGGACGAGGCGACCTTCGAGCGCGTCGTGCGGCCGGAAAACATGGTGGGGCCGAAGCCCGCCTGAAGGGGAGGCGCGACATGGCCGAACAGCCGATCAACCTGAACCGCTACCGCAAGGCGAAGGCGCGGGCCGAGGCGAAGCGGCAGGCCGACGAGAACGCGGTGAAGTTCGGCCGCACCAAGGCCGAACGCGCCCGCACCCGTGCCGAAGCCGAAAGGATCGCCCGCGCCCTCGACGGGCTCAGGCACGAGGAATGAGCGGGCGGCCGGTCAAGCGCTCGCTCACGCTGCGGGGCCACCGCACATCGGTCTCGCTGGAAGACGAATTCTGGCAGGCGTTCCGAGCGATCGCCGCGGCGCGGGGCACCACGGTCAACGCGCTGGCGGCGGAGGTGGACGAGGCGCGGGGCACGCAGGCCGGCCTCGCCTCGGCGATCCGCGTCTTCGTGCTGCGTCACTACAGGGAACGCGGCGACGGATGACGCACCGGTAGAGCGGATCGAGCACCATCTCGCCGCAGGATGCGCCCGGTGGAGGATGTCTTCGCTACGGTGACACGACAGAAGATCAGGCTTGCGCGGCCTGCGCCCGTTTGCGTGTCCGAGGCGGGTGGCAGACGGTCTGAAACCGTCCCCACGGCCGAGGGCCCGTTTTCCGGACTCGCTGCGCGGAAAGGGCGCGAGCAAACCTGTCAGCGAAAAACGGATCTGGAGGGTCTGCAACCGGGCGGGCGCAAGGCATCCGATCCTCGACGGCCCCGCCCCGCACTGTCTGTAGCCGCGCGCCGCGATCAGCCTGCGCCGCGCCGGATACAAGGCGCTTCGGATCGGCGGCACCGTCGGCTTGTCGGTGGGGACGGTCGAGCACGACTGCCGCCACGCCGGCACGTCGATCGGAAACGGGGAAGCTTCGGGTGGTGGAGTGCAGGCTTCTGTTGCCAGGTGCCTGCGAACCCCGCCTGACCCTGCTAGGGGTCAGGACTTCAGATTTCGGCTACGCCGACCGCTTACGCGGCCATTGCAACCGGAGCACGATTGTCGTTGGCAATTATGCTTTACGGACCGATAACGGTGGTACCTCACCGGGACAAAGCCACACCTTTACACGTTCGTCGATCCTGTTTCGGCCCCATGATCCCGCCAACGCCGGGGTATTGGTGGAGCCGCCGGGTACCGCCCCCGGGTCCGATCCGCTTATTACGTGCGCGTTTATGTCCATAGTCGCCGAAACGACACTGGCAATATCGGCCCGCCCGCCCGCGATTTCAAGAGGCTTGAAGAGCTGCGGGCGGTGGACAACGGGCGAAAAAGCCGCGAATTCTTCGAACCTGAGGGAGGAGTGCGATGCTGGCAGACCGCATCCGCGCGATGGGCGCCCCGCACTGGATCGGGCTCTATGCCGCGATTCTTGCGGCCTGGGCCGTGCTCTGGGCGATGGCGGCGGCCTCGGCCCCGGGCGGGCTTGCCGATATCTACGGCGCCGCGTTCTGGGAGGCGCTCTGCGCGCCTGCGGCGGATGCCGCGGGGCTCGGTCGGCTATGGTTGATGTGGGCGCTGATGGGGGCGGCGATGATGGCGCCCACCGCGCTGCCCGCCTTAGCCACCTACGAGGATCTGGGCCATGCCGCGCCCACCCGGTTCTGGGCGCTGGCGGGTGGATACCTTGCCGTCTGGGCCGGGTTCGCCGGCGCCGCGGCGCTCGCCCAGACGGGACTCCGGCAGGTTGGACTGCTCGACCCCCTGGGGGCAAGCACCTCGGCGGCGCTCACGGCCGGACTGCTGGCGCTCGCCGGCCTCTACCAGTTCAGCCCGCTCAAGGAGGCCTGTCTGTCGCGCTGCCGCGCACCGCTCACCTTCTTCATGGCGCATTGGGGCGAAGGCCCGTGGCGCATGGGGCTCAGGCTGGGCGCGGTCTGCCTGGGGTGCTGCTGGGCGCTGATGGCGCTGGCCTTCGTGGGCGGCACGATGAACCTTGGCTTCATGGCGCTGGGCATGATGCTCATGGCGCTGGAGAAACTGCCCATGGGCCGCGTGCTGACGCGCCCGTTGGGCGCCCTGTTGCTCGCCGCCGCGGCGCTCGTCGCAGCGGGCGCCATCTGACCGGAGGAGACCGTATGTCGGACCGCATCGCCGTTGCCACCCGCATCGACAACCGCCACCCGGCCGCACCCCGGCGCGAGGCGCCGCGCACGCCCTGGACGATCCGGGGCGAGTTGATCCTGAACTGCAACTGCACGGTCTTCTGCCCCTGCGTCGTCAGCCTGGGACAACATCCGCCCACCGAGGGCGTCTGTCAGGCCTGGGCCGGCGTGCGGATCGACGCAGGCCATTACGGTGAAGAGGACCTGTCGGGCCTCAACGTGGGCCTTCTGCTGGAGATCCCGGGCCGGATGGCGCGGGGCAACTGGACCGCCGCGGCCTTCATAGACGACCGCGCGAGCCACGCGGGTTTCGAGGCGCTGGTGCGCATCTTCTCGGGGCAGGCGAAGGGGACCACCGGCCTTTTCTCCGTGCTGGTGAGCGAGTTCCTGGGCGCCGAGCGCGCGCCGGTCATTTTCGAGACGGAGGGGAAGTCCCGCCGCCTGATGGTCGGCAAGAAGATCCAGGGCGCCGTCGAGCCGGTGCAGGGCGCCGACCCCGAGCGCGAGATCGTGGTCAGCAACACGCAATACTGGATGGGGCCGGACATCACGGTGGCCACGGCCACGCAGGGGCGGGTGCGCGCCTATGGCCGGGTCTGGGACTTCGACGGGCGCAGCGCCGAGATCTGCCAGATTGACTGGCAAGGCCCGTGACGATCGGCCCGGAGGACTGCCGGACGATGGCGCGCTATTCGGCCTGGCGGAACGCCTGGCTGCGCGAGCGGATCGAGGCGATGACTTCTGGCGGTCTGGACAGGCCAGCGACAGGGCGACCTGTATCGGGACCTTCACCGGACACGGGCTGCGCCACTCGGCGGCGATCCTCGATTCGCATTATCCGAGCGGCGATGCGCGGCCTGCGGAAGCGGCTCTCGCCAGGCGCGAAGCGCACGGAGCGGGCACAAGCAGTCCCAACCAGGCTTCCAACTGGTCCAATCCCCTCGACGCGTGAACAAGGAAAAACGCAATGAAATCAATGGCAGGGGCAGCAGGACTCGAACCCGCGACCTACGGTTTTGGAGACCGTCGCTCTACCAACTGAGCTATACCCCTGTAGCCGACGCTTCGTCTAAGGTTGCAAGGCCCCGGATGCAAGAGGGAAGTCTGCGCTGCGAACGGCGCTGCATGGCGCCGCCGTGTCAGACCCGCGCACGCGCCGCCACATCGCCGCCGCAGATCACCGACCCGTTGGCGAGGATCCGGTCCACCGGCCAGTGCCACCGGGCAATCCGCAGGTCGTCGGAAACCTCGGTCGCCCCGAAGCGGCGGTGCGCCACGCGGCCCGGGTTGCCGGCGCCGACGCTGCCGGGGGGCACCCTCCCGCCCACCTCGGTGCCAGTGGCCACGATCGTCCCCCAACCGATCCGGGCGCCCGGCAGGATGCCGTCGCCTACGCCGCGCCCGGCTGCGGCAGCGAGGGACGTCCCTCGGCGAAGCCGTCGAATACCGCGAAGGGGAACGTGCCGATTCCGTCGCGGCGGTGGCTGGCGGATGTCGTGATGAAGGTTGCTCCGCTTGCGATCGGATGTGACACCCAAGGCTCGGAATGGTAGGCCCGGAGGGACTCGAACCCCCAACCAAAGCGTTATGAGCGCTCTGCTCTAACCAATTGAGCTACAGGCCCGCC
>OFET01000733.1_pt1 | contig 14899 bp, 7 predicted proteins | sample 1521211 | NCBI WGS metagenome assembly OFET01 (sample SAMN03766358, study PRJEB24113) | microbial mat metagenome | isolation source: enrichment culture HLUCC-A from microbial mat sample contains cyanobacterium...
CGATCGTGCCGATGTTCACATGCGGCTTGCTGCGGTCAAACTTTTCCTTTGCCATGGTGTTGGCTCCTTTGGTTCGGGTGCCGGGCTGGCGCCCGGCCTACGGTTGGTGGGTAGGGCGGGGTCGACCCCGCCGCCCCGGTTAGGCGTATTTCGACTGGATCTCTTCCGAGATGTTCTGCGGCACGGCCTCGTAATGGTCGAACTGCATGGTGAACTGGGCCCGGCCCGACGACATCGACCGCAAGGTGTTGATGTAGCCGAACATGTTGGCCAGCGGCACGAAGGCGTTGATCGCGATCGCGTTGCCGCGGTTTTCCTGGCCGGTGACCTGGCCGCGACGGCTGGTCAGATCGCCGATGATGCCGCCGGTATATTCCTCGGGCGTCACCACCTCGACCTTCATGATCGGTTCCAGCAGCTTGGCGCCGGCCTTGCGCAGGCCTTCGCGCATGCACATGCGGGACGCGATCTCGAAGGCCAGGACCGAGCTGTCCACGTCGTGGAACTTGCCGTCGATCAGGGCGACCTTGAAGTCGATCACCGGGAAGCCGGCCAGCGGGCCGCTGTCCATGACCGAGTTGATGCCCTTTTCGACGCCCGGGACGTATTCCTTGGGCACCGCGCCGCCGACGATGCGGGATTCGAAGGAATAGCCTTCGCCCGGCTCTGTCGGCGAGATCACCAGCTTGACCTCGGCGAACTGACCCGAGCCACCCGACTGTTTCTTGTGGGTGTAGGTATGCTCGATCTCGTGACCGATGGTTTCGCGATAGGCGACCTGCGGCGCGCCGATATTGGCCTCGACCTTGAACTCGCGCTTCATGCGGTCGACCAGGATGTCGAGATGCAGTTCGCCCATGCCCTTCATGATGGTCTGGCCGCTTTCGATATCGGTCTCGACGCGGAAGGACGGGTCCTCGGCGGCCAGACGCTGCAGCGCCTGGGCCATCTTTTCCTGGTCGGCCTTGGTCTTGGGCTCGACCGCGATCTCGATCACCGGATCGGGGAAGGTCATGGTTTCCAGGACCACCGGCTCCTTTTCCGAGCAAAGCGTGTCGCCGGTCGTGGTGTCCTTCAGGCCGCCCAGCGCGATGATGTCGCCCGCGAAGGCCTCGTCGATTTCCTCGCGGTTGTTGGAATGCATCATCATCATCCGGCCGACGCGTTCTTTCTTGCCCTTGGTCGAATTGAGCATCGAATCGCCCTTCTTGAGGACGCCCGAATAGATCCGCACGAAGGTGAGCGAGCCCACGAAGGGGTCGTTCATGATCTTGAAGGCCAGGCCCGAGAAGGGCATGGAATCGTCGGCGCGGCGCGCAATGTCGCGGGTTTCGGTTTCGTCACCCGGCTTGAAGCCCATGTAATCGACCACGTCCAGCGGGCTGGGCAGGTAATCGACCACGGCATTCAGCAGCGGCTGCACGCCCTTGTTCTTGAAGGCCGAGCCGCCGAGAACGGGCACGAATTTCAGCGCCAGCGTGCCCTTGCGGATCAGCTTGCGCAGGGTCGGCACGTCGGGCTCTTCGCCTTCGAGATAGGCCATCATCGCGTCGTCGTCCATTTCGACGGCGTTCTCGATCAGCTTGCCGCGCCATTCCTCGGCCAGCTCCTTGAGGCTGTCGCGGATCGGCTGACGGGTCCAGGAGGCGCCCAGATCCTCGCCCTTCCAGGTCCATTCTTCCATGGTGACCAGGTCGATGATGCCCTCGAGCTCGTTCTCGGCACCGATCGGGATCTGGATCGGGGCGGGGATCGCGCCGGTGCGGTCCTCGATCATCTTCACGCAGTTGAAGAAGTCGGCGCCGATCTTGTCCATCTTGTTGACGAAGACGATGCGCGGCACCTTGTACCGGTCGGCCTGGCGCCAGACGGTTTCGGTCTGCGGTTCGACGCCGGCATTGGCGTCCAGCACCGCGACCGCGCCGTCGAGCACGGCCAGGGAGCGTTCGACCTCGATGGTGAAGTCGACGTGGCCGGGCGTGTCGATGATGTTCATCCGGTACTTGGTGTCGGACGTGCCTTCGGCGGTCGGATCCTCTTGCCACTGCCAGAAGGTGGTGGTGGCGGCCGAAGTGATCGTGATGCCGCGTTCCTGCTCCTGCTCCATCCAGTCCATGGTGGCGGCGCCGTCATGCACCTCACCGATGTTGTGGGACTTGCCGGTGTAGAACAGGATACGCTCGGAACAGGTGGTCTTGCCGGCGTCGATATGCGCCATGATACCGAAGTTGCGGTAGCGCTCGAGGGGATAGTCGCGTGCCATTTGAGGGGCCTCTTACCAGCGATAGTGGCTGAACGCTTTGTTCGCGTCGGCCATCTTGTGGGTGTCTTCGCGCTTTTTCACGGCGGTGCCGCGGCCGTTGACCGCGTCGATCAGCTCGCCGGCCAGGCGCTCTTCCATGGTGTTCTCGTTGCGGCCACGGGCGGCGGTGATCAGCCAGCGGATCGCCAGCGCCTCGCGGCGCTCGGGGCGGACCTCGACGGGCACCTGGTAGGTGGCGCCGCCGACCCGGCGCGAGCGGACCTCGACGGCGGGCTTGATGTTGTCGAGCGCCTCGTGGAACACTTCCACGGGGGCTTTCTTGAGCTTGTCCTCGACCCGGTCGAACGCGTTGTAGACGATGCGTTCGGCGACGGATTTCTTGCCGTCGATCATCAGGTTGTTCATGAACTTGGTCAGAACCCGGTCACCAAACTTGGCGTCGGGCAGGATTTCGCGCTTCTCGGCGGCGTGACGACGGGACATGTCCTAATCCTCTTACTTGGGGCGCTTGGCGCCGTATTTCGAACGGCGCTGCTTGCGGTCCTTGACACCCTGGGTGTCCAGCACCCCGCGCAGGATGTGGTAGCGGACACCGGGAAGGTCCTTCACCCGGCCGCCGCGGATCAGGACCACCGAGTGTTCCTGCAGGTTGTGGCTTTCGCCGGGGATGTAGCTGATCACCTCGAAACCATTGGTCAGGCGCACCTTGGCGACCTTCCGCATGGCCGAGTTCGGCTTCTTCGGCGTCGTCGTGTAGACCCGGGTGCAGACGCCGCGCTTTTGCGGGTTGCCTTCGAGGTGGAGCGACTTGGAGCGTTTGACTTTCGGCTGCCGCGGTTTGCGGATCAGCTGCTGGATCGTTGGCATCGGGCTTTGGTCCCCATTCCTTACACATGTGTTGCGGGGCAATCGCGCCTCGCCGGTTTCGATTCTGGTGCTTCATGCGTCCACAAAGCACGACAAGCCCGCTATCGTTCCCTTACCGGAGGAACGGAGCGGTGGGTTCTGCAGAGGATCGGGCCAGCATTAGGCCGGATCGTGACCACGACAATTCTGATACGACGCACCGGCATGAGCGGGCGCGCGTGCGCGGTCTATAGGGGGAGTCCCCCGGGGTGTCAACAGGCCGCGGCCGGCTAGCGGATGCGCAGGCCGCGCGCCGCCTGCGCGATCCGTTCCGCGCGCCGGCTGCGCTGTTCGCGGTAGATCGTGAACAGCCCTGTCGCAACCACGATCGCGGCCCCGGCAAGGGTCAGCGGATCGGGCCAGTCACCGAACACGACAAGCCCCAGCACCAGCGCCACCACCAGCGAAGTGTAGCGGAACGGGGCGACAAAGGCGATGTCGCCGCTGCGCATCGCCGAGACCGCGGCAATATAGCCGATCATCAGCGCCAGAGCCGCGCCGGCCAGCAGGGCCAGGTCCCGCGGTGCGGGCGGCAGCCAGCCCTGGACCAGGCTGCCGACGGCACCCATGCCGGTCACCCCCACCGCCGCGGCCAGCGCGACCTGCAGCGTCGGCACCCGGGGCGACAGGCGGCGCGCAGTCAGGTCGCGCACGGTCACGGTCAGCACCGCGCCGACGCCCATCAGCGACCAGGTGTTGAACCCGTCGGTGCCCGGCTGGATGATCAGCAGCACGCCGATGAAGCCGGTGCCGATCGCGGCCATCCGGCGCCAGCCCACCGGCTCGCCCAGCACCAGCATCGCGGCCAGGGTCACGGTCAGCGGCAGGGCCTGAAGGATCGCCGACAGGTTGGCCAGCTCCATGTTGTAGAGCGCGGTCAGGAAAAAGATCGTCGCCGCCATCTCGGCGAGCGTGCGGGCGGCGATCAGCGCCCTGTCGCGCGGCGCGACCGGCAGGTGCAGCTGCCCCATGACCGCCGCAAGGCCGACCAGAGCGAAGGTGATCAGGATCCCGCGCAGAAAGACGCCCTGAAAGAAGGGCAGGTTCGTGCCGATCAGCTTCATGCAGGCGTCGTTGACGGTAAAGGCCGACATCGACGCCATCATCAGAAGCGCGGCGCGCAGGTTCGGCGACAGGCTCATGTGCCCTTTTGGCAGGCGGCACGAACCGGCGCCAGAGCCTATCGACGGGTCTCGGACCCGGACGGGCCGGCCCGCGACCGGGCAGGCGCCGGACCCGACGAAAAAGGCCCCGCCGACTGGCGGGGCCTTTGCGATCACTCAGGCGGCAAGCATCACTCTTCGCGGCTTTCCGGCGTGTCGACGACAAGGGTGTCGAAGACATCGCCCCCGACCACGTCCTCGGACATCACCTCGGGTGCGGCCAGGGCGGCGGCGGCCTCGGCCTCGGCGCGGGCGGCTTCGATCACCGCGTTGTCACGCTCGGCGGCGATCCGGTCGACCCGCTGGGTCGCGCCGCCGGTGCCGGCCGGGATCAGACGGCCGACGATGACGTTTTCCTTCAGGCCCACCAGCTTGTCGCGCTTGCCCTGGACCGAGGCTTCGGTCAGGACCCGCGTGGTTTCCTGGAACGACGCGGCCGAGATGAAGCTGCGGGTCTGCAGCGACGCCTTGGTGATGCCCAGCAGGATCGGTTCGCCCGTCGCCGGACGGCCGCCCTTGGCCAGCGCCTTTTCGTTGGCGGCGTCGAACTCGGCCTTGTCCACGTGTTCACCCTTGAGCAGCGTGGTTTCCCCGCTGTCCTGGATTTCCCACTTCTGCAGCATCTGGCGGACGATCACCTCGATATGCTTGTCGTTGATCTTCACGCCCTGCAGCCGGTAGACGTCCTGGACCTCGTCGACCATGTAATCGGCCAGCGCCTCGACCCCCATGATCGACAGGATGTCGTGCGGTGCGGGATTGCCGTCCATGATGTAGTCGCCCTTGCGCACGAAATCGCCTTCCTGCACGGGGATGTGTTTCCCCTTGGGCACCATGTATTCGACCTTTTCCATCGAATCGTCGGTCGGTTCGATCGCGATGCGGCGCTTGTTCTTGTAATCCTTGCCGAACCGCACATGGCCGTCGATTTCCGCGATGATCGCGTGATCCTTGGGCCGGCGCGCCTCGAACAATTCGGCCACCCGCGGCAGACCGCCGGTGATGTCCTTGGTCTTGGCGCCCTCGCGCGGGATCCGCGCCACGACGTCGCCGGCGACGATGGTCTGGCCATCCTCGACCGACAGGATCGCATCCACCGACATCGGGTAGGTCACCGGGTTGCCCGCATCGTTGCGGACCGGTTCGCCATCCTCGCCGACGATCAGGATCTCGGGCTTGAGGTCGCTGCCGCGCGGCACCGACCGCCAGTCGGTCACGATCTTCTGGGTCATGCCGGTGGCGTCGTCGGTTTCCTCGCGCACGGCGATGCCGCCCACCAGGTCGACGAAGCGCACCATGCCGCTTTTCTCGGCGATGATCGGCAGGGTGTAGGGATCCCATTCGAGCAACTTGGCGCCGCGTTCGATCTGCTCGCCGTCCTTGACGAAGATCTTGGAGCCGTAGCCCACCTTGTGCTGGGCCCGTTCCTCGCCGTTTTCGTCGATCAGGGCAAGCACCATGTTCCGGCCGACCGCGATCTGTTCGCCGGCCTCGTTCAGCAGGATGTTGGCCTCGCGGAACTCGACCTTGCCGGGCTGCGACGCTTCCAGGAACGATTGCTGGCCGCCCTGGGCGACGCCGCCGATATGGAAGGTCCGCATGGTCAGCTGGGTGCCCGGTTCGCCGATCGACTGGGCGGCGATGATGCCCACCGCCTCGCCGATGTTCACCCTTGTGCCGCGGGCCAGGTCGCGGCCATAGCACTGGGCGCAGACCCCATCCTCGGCCTCGCAGGTCAGCGGAGAGCGGATGCGCATCTTGGCGACACCGCCCACCTCGATCGCATCGGCCATGCGTTCGTCGATCAGTTCCCCGGCCTTGACCAGCACCTCGTCGGTGCCCGGCGCCAGAACGTCATCGGCCGCGACCCGGCCCAGAACACGCTCGGCCAGGGACGACACGACCTCGCCGTCGTTGATCGCCGCCTCGGCGGTGATGCCGCGATCGGTGCCGCAATCATGCTGACGCACGATGCAATCCTGCGCCACGTCGACCAGGCGACGCGTCAGGTAGCCCGAGTTGGCCGTTTTCAGCGCCGTGTCCGACAGGCCCTTGCGGGCGCCGTGGGTCGAGTTGAAGTATTCGAGAACCGTCAGGCCTTCCTTGAAGTTCGAGATGATCGGCGTTTCGATGATCTCGCCCGAGGGCTTGGCCATCAGGCCGCGCATGCCGCCCAGCTGTTTCATCTGGGTGACCGAGCCGCGGGCGCCGGAATGGGCCATCATGTAGACGCTGTTGGGTTCCAGCTCGGCGCCGGTATCATCCGTCTTGGTGGCCGAGATCGTCGCCATCATCGCGTCGGTGACCTTGTCGTTGCACTTCGACCAGGCATCGACGACCTTGTTGTATTTCTCGCCCTGGGTGATCAGGCCATCGAGGTATTGCTGCTCGAATTCCTTGACCTGGTCGCGGGTTTCGTCGACCAGTTCCCACTTGCTGTCGGGCACGACCATGTCGTCCTTGCCGAAGGAAATGCCGGCGCGGAACGCCTCGCGGAAGCCCATGGTCATGATCTGGTCGCAGAAGATGACCGATTCCTTCTGGCCGCAATAGCGGTAGACGGTGTCGATGACCTGCTGCACCTCCTTCTTGCGCAGAAGGCGGTTGACCAGTTCGAACGGCGCCTTGGCATTGAGCGGCAGAAGCGCCCCCAGACGGATCCGGCCCGGGGTGGTCTCGTAGCGCTTGACGACCTCGTTGCCGGTCTCGTCGATCTGGGTGATGCGCGCGGTGATGCGGGCATGCAGGTGCAATTCGCCGGCGGCGAGCGCATGTTCGACCTCTTCGATCGAGCCGAAGGCCATGCCTTCGCCCTTCATGCCCTCGCGCATGATCGTGGTGTAATAGAGACCCAGGATCATGTCCTGCGACGGCACGATGATCGGCGCGCCGTTGGCGGGCGACAGCACGTTGTTGGTGGACATCATCAACACGCGCGCCTCGAGCTGCGCTTCCAGCGACAGCGGCACGTGGACGGCCATCTGGTCACCGTCGAAATCGGCGTTGAAGGCCGAACAGACCAGCGGGTGCAGCTGGATCGCCTTGCCCTCGATCAGGATCGGCTCGAAGGCCTGGATGCCCAGGCGGTGCAGGGTCGGCGCGCGGTTCAGCAGCACCGGGTGCTCGCGGATCACCTCGTCCAGGATGTCCCAGACCTCGGGGCGTTCCTTTTCGACCAGCTTCTTGGCCTGTTTGACGGTGCTGGACAGGCCCTTGGCCTCGAGCCGCGAATAGATGAAGGGCTTGAACAGCTCCAGCGCCATCTTCTTGGGCAGCCCGCACTGGTGCAGCTTCAGCTCGGGCCCGGTGACGATGACCGAGCGGCCGGAAAAGTCGACCCGCTTGCCCAGAAGGTTCTGGCGGAACCGGCCCTGCTTGCCCTTGAGCATGTCCGACAGCGACTTCAGCGGGCGCTTGTTGGCACCGGTGATGACCCGGCCGCGGCGGCCGTTGTCGAACAGCGCATCGACCGATTCCTGCAGCATCCGCTTTTCGTTGCGCACGATGATGTCGGGCGCGCGCAGCTCGATCAGCCGCTTCAGGCGGTTGTTGCGGTTGATGACCCGGCGATAGAGGTCGTTCAGATCGGAGGTGGCGAAGCGGCCGCCATCCAGCGGCACCAGCGGGCGCAGTTCCGGCGGGATGACCGGGATCACGGTCATGATCATCCATTCCGGGCGGTTGCCGCTTTCGATGAAGCTTTCGACGATCTTCAGACGCTTGATGATCTTCTTCGGCTTCAGTTCACCGGTGGCTTCCTTGAGCTCTTCGCGCAGCTGTTCGGCGGTCGCCTCCAGGTCGATCATCGACAGCATCTCGCGGATCGCCTCGGCGCCTATATTGGCGGTGAAGGCGTCCATGCCATAGGCGTCCTGGGCGTCGAGGAATTCCTCTTCGGTCATCAGCTGGCCATAGGACAGGTCGGTCAGGCCCGGCTCGATGACGACGTAATTCTCGAAGTAGAGGATGCGTTCCAGGTCGCGCAGGGTGGTGTCCAGCATCAGGCCGATGCGGCTGGGCAGCGACTTGAGGAACCAGATATGGGCGACGGGCGCGGCCAGTTCGATATGGCCCATGCGTTCGCGGCGGACCTTCTGCAGGGTCACCTCGACGCCGCATTTTTCACAGACGACGCCGCGGTATTTCATCCGCTTGTACTTGCCGCAGAGGCATTCGTAATCCTTGATCGGGCCAAAGATACGGGCGCAGAACAACCCGTCGCGCTCCGGCTTGAACGTGCGGTAGTTGATCGTCTCGGGCTTCTTGATCTCGCCGTAGGACCACGACAGGATCCGCTCCGGCGACGCGAGCGAGACCTTGATCTCGTCGAAGGTCTTGGCCGGGGTCAGCGGGTTGAACGGGTTGTTGGTCAGTTCCTGGTTCATTCTTTCCTCACAGATCAGAGGGTGCGGGGGGGGATGGCTGCGGGATGCGGTGGGGTGGAACCCCGGCCTGCATCCGGGCGGTCGGGTGGGGTTTCACCCCACCGTTGCGCCTTATTCCTCACCCTCCGCATCCAGGAGTTCCATGTTGAGGCCCAGGCCGCGGACCTCCTTGACGAGAACGTTGAACGATTCCGGCACGCCGGCCTCGAAATTGTCCTCGCCCTTGACGATCGACTCGTAGACCTTGGTCCGGCCGGCCACGTCGTCCGACTTCACCGTCAGCATCTCCTGCAGGGTGTAGGCCGCGCCGTAGGCTTCCAGCGCCCAGACCTCCATCTCGCCGAAGCGCTGGCCGCCGAACTGCGCCTTGCCGCCCAGCGGCTGCTGGGTGACCAGGCTGTAGGGCCCGGTGGAGCGCGCGTGGATCTTGTCGTCCACCAGGTGGTGCAGCTTGAGCAGGTACTTGACCCCGACCGTCACCGGGCGGCTGAATTGTTCGCCCGAGCGGCCGTCGAACAGGATCGACTGGCCCGATTTGTCGAAACCGGCGCGCAGCAGCGCGTCGTCCACATCCGCCTCCTTGGCGCCGTCGAAGACCGGGGTCGCGATCGGCACGCCGCGGGTGGCGTTGCCGGCGATCTCGACCAGGGTGTCCTCGTCCAGCCCGGCGATGCCTTCGTCATAGACATCGTCGCCATAGGCGATCCGCAGGGCGTCGCGCACCGGGGTCAGGTCGCCCGACCGGCGGTAGTCGCCCAGCGCCTCGTCGATCTTGATCCCCAGGCCGCGCGCGGCCCAGCCCATATGGGTTTCGAGGATCTGGCCGACGTTCATCCGGCTCGGCACGCCCAGCGGGTTCAGCACGAAATCGACCGGGGTGCCATCGGCGAGGAACGGCATGTCCTCCATCGGCACCACTTTCGAGATCACGCCCTTGTTGCCGTGACGGCCGGCCATCTTGTCGCCCGGCTGCAGCTTGCGCTTCACCGCGACGAAGACCTTGACCATCTTCATCACGCCCGGCGGCAGGTCGTCGCCGCGGCGGACCTTTTCGACCTTGTCCTCGAACCGGTGTTCGAGCAGGCGACGCTGCGCCTCGTATTGCTCGTTCAGGGCCTCGACCACCTGGGCGTCGGCCTCTTCCGCGAGCGCCAGCTGCCACCATTGGGCCCGCGGCAGATCGGCCAGCAGATCGGCCGTGACCGTGGCGCCGGCCTTGATGCCCCTGGGGCCCTTGGCGATGGTCTTGCCCAGCAGCATGTCGCCGAGACGGGCATAGATGTTGCGATCCAGGATCGCCATCTCGTCGTCGCGGTCGCGGGCCAGCTGTTCGACCTCTTCGCGTTCGATCTGCAGGGCACGTTCGTCCTTTTCGACGCCGTGGCGGTTGAACACCCGGACCTCGACGATGGTGCCGTAATCGCCCGGCGGCAGGCGCAGCGAGGTGTCGCGCACATCGGACGCCTTTTCACCGAAGATCGCGCGCAGCAGCTTTTCCTCGGGCGTCATCGGGCTTTCGCCCTTGGGGGTGATCTTGCCCACCAGGATGTCGCCCGGGCCCACTTCGGCGCCGATATAGACGATGCCGGCCTCGTCGAGGTTGCGCAGCGCCTCTTCACCGACATTGGGGATGTCGCGGGTGATTTCCTCGGGCCCCAGCTTGGTGTCGCGGGCGGCGACCTCGAATTCCTCGATATGGATCGAGGTGAAGACGTCGTCGCGCACGATCCGTTCGCTGATCAGGATCGAATCCTCGTAGTTGTAGCCGTTCCAGGGCATGAAGGCGACGACCACGTTCTTGCCCAGCGCCAGTTCGCCCAGCTCGGTCGAGGGGCCGTCGGCGATGACCTCGCCCTTGATGACCTCCTGGCCGACCTTCACCAGGGGGCGCTGGTTGATGCAGGTGTTCTGGTTCGAGCGCTGGAACTTGCGCATCCGGTAGATGTCGACGCCGGGGTCGCCGACCTCGAGATCGGCGGTGGCGCGGATGACGATACGTTCGGCATCGACCTGGTCGATCACGCCGGCGCGTTTCGCCATGATCGAGGCGCCGCTGTCCCGGGCCACGACCTCTTCGATGCCGGTGCCGACCAGCGGCGCCTCGGCCTGCAGCAGCGGCACCGCCTGGCGCTGCATGTTGGAGCCCATCAGGGCGCGGTTGGCGTCGTCATTCTCCAGGAACGGGATCAGCGAGGCGGCGACCGACACCAGCTGTTTCGGCGACACGTCGATCAGGTTCACGTTTTCGCGCGGGGCCAGGGTGTATTCGCCGTTCTGCCGGGTCGAAACCAGGTCGTTGATGAACTTGCCGTCCTCGGACAGCGTCGCGTTGGCCTGGGCCACGGTGTGACGCATTTCCTCGGTCGCCGACATGTAGTGCACCTCGTCGGTGACCTGGGCGTTCTCGACCTTGCGGTAGGGGGTTTCGATGAAGCCGTACTTGTTCACGCGGGCGAAGGTGGCCAGCGAGTTGATCAGGCCGATATTCGGCCCTTCCGGCGTTTCGATCGGGCACATCCGGCCGTAGTGCGTCGGATGCACGTCGCGCACCTCGAAGCCCGCGCGTTCGCGGGTCAGGCCGCCCGGTCCAAGCGCGGACAGACGGCGCTTGTGGGTGACTTCGGACAGCGGGTTGGTCTGGTCCATGAATTGCGACAGCTGGCTGGAGCCGAAGAATTCGCGCACCGCGGCGGCGGCGGGTTTCGCGTTGATCAGATCCTGCGGCATCACCGTGTCGATCTCGACCGAGGACATGCGCTCCTTGATCGCGCGCTCCATCCGCAAAAGACCGACGCGATACTGGTTTTCCATCAGCTCGCCCACGGACCGCACCCGGCGGTTGCCGAGGTGGTCGATGTCGTCGATATCGCCCTTGCCGTCGCGCAGCTCGACCAGCGCCTTGACGCAGGCGACGATGTCGTCACGATCCAGGGTGCGCTGGGTGTCGGGCTTGTCGAGCGCCAGGCGCATGTTCATCTTGACCCGGCCCACGGCCGACAGGTCATAGCGTTCGCTGTCGAAGAACAGGCTGTCGAACAGGGTGCTGGCGGCGTCCACGGTGGGCGGTTCGCCCGGGCGCATGACGCGGTAGATGTCCATGAGCGCGGTTTCGCGGTTCATGTTCTTGTCCGACGCCACGGTGTTGCGGATGTAGGGGCCGACGTTGATACCGTCGATATCCAGCACCGGGATGTCGGTGATCCCGGCATCCATCAGATCCTTCACGGTGCCGCCGATGATCTCACCGTCCTTGTCGCGCTCCAGCGTCAGTTCGTCGCCGGCCTCGACATAGATCGCGCCGGTCTCCTCGTTGATGATGTCGCGGGCGACGAAACGGCCGGTGATGTTTTCGTAGGGCACCAGGATCTCGGTCACCTGGCCGTCGTCGATCAGTTTCTTCACCGCGCGCGGCGTGACCTTCTTGCCGGCCTCGGCGATCACTTCGCCGGTCCTGGCATCGACCAGGTCGGCCGGCGGACGGGTGCCGCGGATGCGTTCGGGGAAGAACCGGGTCACCCAGCCCTTGGCCTTCTTGTCGAAGCGGTAGGACACCTCTTCGTAATAGGCCTGCATGATGTCTTCCTGGTCCAGACCCAGCGCATAGAGCAGGGTCGTCACCGGCAGTTTCCGGCGCCGGTCGATGCGGGCAAAGACCAGGTCCTTGGCGTCGAATTCGAAATCCAGCCACGAGCCGCGATAGGGAATGATCCGGCAGGCGAACAGCAGCTTGCCCGAGGAATGCGTCTTGCCCTTGTCATGGTCGAAGAACACGCCGGGCGAGCGGTGCATCTGGGACACGATCACCCGTTCGGTGCCGTTGACGATGAAGGTGCCGTTCGGCGTCATCAGGGGCATGTCGCCCATGAAGACGTCCTGCTCCTTGATGTCCTTGACGGATTTCGCGCCGGTATCCTCGTCGACATCGAACACGATCAGCCGCAGGGTGACCTTCAGCGGGGCGCTGTAGGTCATGTCGCGCTGCATGCATTCCTCGACGTCGTATTTCGGCTTTTCCAGATCGTACTTGACGAATTCAAGCACCGCGGTCTCGTTGAAATCCTTGATCGGAAAGACCGACTGGAACACGCCCTTGATCCCCTCGCCGTCCAGCGGTTCGGGCTGGTCGCCGGATTTCAGGAACAGTTCGTAAGAGGATTTCTGAACCTCGATGAGGTTCGGCATTTCCAGGACTTCGCGGATTTTACCGAAATACTTGCGCAAGCGCTTCTGGCCGAGGAAGGACTGAGCCATATGTCTGGACACCTTTCAGTTCTCAACGGTGCCGGTGCAGTTGGGTGGCTGCACGGGCGACCATACGAGACGGCACTGTCCGGGGTCCATTCTCGTCGCGCGACCCAAGCGCGACCCTCGACCCCTACCCTGCCTTGGAAAACCCCCCCAATCGCGCGGGGCGCTTGCCAAGCCAGGTCCGAACAACGCTGTGCCTTCCCCCTGAGACCGATCGGTTTTCAGAGGGTGGGAAGGCTCCATGCTGCACGACAGAAAAAGCGGCTTCGAATCGACCGAACCCGCGTGAACCGCTCAGATATGACGAGAATGAGTGAAGCGCAAGCCCCAAGGAGCCTGCGGATCGCAAACGTCCGCGCCCGTCGCGGGCGTGGATCGAAGTTTCCCCAAAACCGCCGCCCGGGTCAAGAGCCGGGTTTCGCGGCTGCAGCGACGGCCCTATCCCCCGGCCGGCGCCACGGTCCGCCGGTAGAGATGCCAGGTGGTGTGGCCCAGGATCGGCAGGGTGACGATCAGGCCCAGGAAGGCCGGAACCAGCGACACCACCATGGTCAGCGTGATGATCCCCGCCCAGGCCAGCATGACCACGGGGTTGTCCCGCACGGCCCGGACCGAGGTGATCATCGCGGTGATGAAATCGACCTCGCGGTCCAGCAGCATGGGCATGGCGATGACCGTCACCGAAAAGAGGACCGCCGACAGGAACGCGCCGACGCAGGTGCCGATCGCCAGGAAGGTCCAGCCTTCGGAGGTGGTGAAGACGACGGCCAGGAACCCGTCCAGATCGGAGAAGGAGGAATCCTGCAGGATGATCACTAGAAGGGTCCGGAACTGGTAGAACCAGACCCACAGCGCGAAGAGCGTCACGAAGGCCATCCAGCCCATTTCGCGCTGGCGCTGCCGGGCCATGACCGAGAGGATGTCGGACCAGCCGAAGTCTTCGCCGGCCTGCCGGCGGCGCGACATCTCGTAGAGCCCGGCACAGGCGAAGGGCGCGACCAGCGGAAAGGCGATCGCGGCGGGAATGACCATCCAGACCTTGCCGAGCCAGAACAGGCACCAGACGAACAGGATGCCGAAAAGGGCGTAGAACAGGCCGAAGAAGCCGCTGAGGAGGGGGCGCGCGCGGAAATCGGCAATCCCGGCCTTCAGCGCGGCCGAGATGTCATCCACCGTGATCGTGTTGATCCGGGGCACGCCCGTGGGCGGCGGCGCCAGGTTGCCCGGTTGCGTCGGGTCCGTCATGTTGGATGCCATCGCTCCGCCCTCCCGTCGCTGGGTGCGGTGCCGGTCCGGGGCGGCAGAGCCCGCCGTGACGCCGACACGCCTCCGTCATCCGGAACTGTGCCCCAGCCGCGCCGTCCGGGCAAGGGCGGGCGCGTGGCGGAGGCGCCGGCGCGCTGCGTTCCCGCGAAGGTCCGTGTGGGGCCGTTGTTGGCGTAGTGGAGCGGCCCGTCCGGGCAGATGCTGCGCTGCCTTTGAGGTCGGCTCTGAGCCCGTTGCAGACATCGTCAGTTGGCCAGATTACGCTCCGACCACGATAAATTTCCTGCGCGTCTCACCTTCTGCGTGAGCAGCCGTTGCCACAGGATCATCGTCCGTGTTGATCTCTAAGTAACCATCATGACTTATGAAGGCACTGACACCTCCGCCAGTCGGGTAGATGTATGCATCCCATCCAAAAAGCATGGCTAAATGATAAAGTGTCGCTGCTGCCTTTTCTTCCGATCTATGCCAAACGAACATCGCACCATCTTCTAATCGGTCAATATTGGCGTCTGTCATTGACGATATTGAAGTCTCAATGAGATGTTCATCTCGGCCAGAAGCCCAAACAAACATGCAGTCCAAAGTGACCAACGTAGTCGCTCTATCATTGCTAGGGTCAGGACTCATAGCCAATAGATGACGAGAGCTGCGAGAGCGATTGCGGA
>OFET01000737.1_pt1 | contig 14793 bp, 8 predicted proteins | sample 1521211 | NCBI WGS metagenome assembly OFET01 (sample SAMN03766358, study PRJEB24113) | microbial mat metagenome | isolation source: enrichment culture HLUCC-A from microbial mat sample contains cyanobacterium...
GACGGGCTCCGCCAACGTCAAGCTGCCGCCTGATCAGGCGTCACCAACTTCTGCGCATATCTCGCCTCGCAATCCCATGCAGGTGTGAAATTTGATACTGAAGATCGATTTTCAAAGTGATGTTTCAGGAGTTGGAGTGTTATTAGCTGGGCTTGAAGGCAAGCGTGCTGATTTGAGCTGTTTCTTTTGCGGCCACGATCAGAGCGCCTGCCAACGGGTCGACCGCGCATTCGACGGCTGGCTTTTCAGTCTCCCTCGCAGTAGCCTTTGTATTATGGTTGACGGCGAAGAACCACAGTCTATTTTTTTCTGGTTGAATGTCTTGCCGCAGGTTTTAATGCAGACGAAGTTTTCTTCGTAGCTGGCTTTGACTTAACAGTCGCTGGTTTTGATTTGACTGCCGCTGGTTTAGACGGATTCGATGCTTTTCGTGCCATTGTAGTTCTCCGAATCTGAAATGTCCTGAGTGCCCGACTTCTTCGATTTATTTTTTGGCGGGTGCAATGCCCAGTGAGGCCACAGAGTAAAAGTAGCCGAAGGGATCTACGCGGTTTCAGTTGGGCACGCTGGACCTCCTTACATTTGCGCCTGACGCTGTGCGCGCTTGAAGAAATGACGGGTAGCTTGTTCGCGGGCGTCCTTGTCGGTCATGACAATGTTGCGCATCTCGCTTCCCTCGGCCAGATAAGTAAAATCAACCTACGTCGGCCGTGGAATCCGTGGCTTCAGCACTTCGATTGAGAGTGCGTAGCCTCGCCAGGAACCGGTCTACCTCATCATCGGCAAAAATACTGTCGGGCCCATCCGGTTTCGAGTCGGTAAACGGACTGTCGTAGAGGAGGCCCGGATCAACGACGCCATTTCGCGTAAGATACTCGATCACCATGCCTACGAACTCGATCTGGTCAGCAGACGCTCCATCGGCGATGAATTCGGAAAAGTGCTGTTGAACCGCCCCGCGATCCAGACCGACGATAGATCGAAGAAAGACGCCGAACCCATGGACTTGAGCACTTTCCGTGGCCCTGGCAACTTCGATATCGGCGTCGGACCCTACACCTGCTTCCAGCAGCATACGCTCGAGCTCGCTGATGTCGAGCTGGGTGAGTGGCCGACCGGATCTTAACCGCTTAAGGGCGACATGGTCTCCATGTCTCGACAAGAACTCACGCGCCCTTTTCTTGAAGGCGGCGAAGTCAGCCGCCGGGTTAAGAGGGAACGGCGTGGCGGCCCCGAGATCGTCTTCGAAGTCGGTGTAGAGTATGCTGCGCGATGTATGATCAATGAGGTGCACAATATCCCGTAGCCGCAGACGGGCTCGCTCAGCGATCGGCACCGTCAGGCCTTGCCACCAAGCATCGGTCAGGATCTCCTCGATAAGTTCCGCATGCCGTGCGACCGCAGGGATTTCCATCTTCGTCGAGATCGCCGTGGCGATCTCCATCACCTTCCGGCGGCAGAATTCCAATTTTGCCGATCGTCCCATCAGGCTTAGTTGAAGCTCAAACATCACGAGGTCGAACCGTTTCGCTTCCTCCGTCCCGAGATCGGCACTGCTTGGCAGTGCTGCAAGACCTGCCAGTTCCTCGGCGGCTTCGTCCGACAACTCAGACCATTGCGCATCTTCTGCCTGCCACGTCTCGACAGAGCGCAAGTGAGCGCGGACAACGAAGGACGATATGTCGAGGCCCATCACGAAACGGCGCACATCCGCGACGACCTCCCCACGGACATCCTTGAGGTCTTCAGCGACATCATCAGCCAGCTTGCCAACTGGTGAGGACAGCGAGTGGTCGATCCCCTGCGCCACCTTCAGCCGTGCCTCGATCAGTCGCTCGGTCAGGGATTTTGGCACCGAGGGGTCCGACAGTTCCGGGTTTGAGCCAAAGAACTCCAGGTTGCCGCACACGTCGAATATCCTGAACTCCGTCTTGTGCTGTCCAGGGCCGAAGAGGTTCGGTCGCAGGCGCGTTCCCCGGCCGACCATCTGCCAGAATTTCGTCTTCGAGCGAACGAGCTTGAAGAAGACTAGGTTCACCACCTCGGGCACGTCCACGCCCGTGTCCATCATGTCGACCGAGATGGCGATCTGTGGTTCTTTACCTGAAATTTCAAAGGCCTCGATCAGGCTCTGGGAGTAGCTCTCGCCGTGAACGATCCGCCTGGCGAAGGTGCCGCCGTAATTCGGCCACCCGGCATTGAACCGCTCCTCGATGAACTTCGCATGTGGCCTGTTCGCGGCGAAGATGATCGTCTTGCCGATCTTGTCACCGCCGACGACGCGGATGCCGTGTTCCATGACGTGCGTCAACACCTTGTCGACCGTGTCGGCGTTGAACAGATACCTGTTTATCTCGCCGGCCGGGACTTCCTCACGTCGACCGGTCTCGCCCCAGTCGAGCTCGTCCCATTGGTCCTTTTCCTCGTCCGACAGGTCGTCATAACGGATGCCCTCGCGCACGAAACGGGTCGGGAGGGAGATCGGATCGAAGGGCACGAGGAATCCGTCCTCGATCGCTTCCTCAAGTCCATAGTAGTCGGTGGGATGGCCGGGATCGAGATCGAACAGGCGATATGTATCCCGGTCCACCTCGTCTCGCGGCGTGGCTGTAAGGCCCACGAGGAAGCTGTCGAACCACTCGAAGATGGCGCGGTAACGTTTGTAGACGGACCGGTGCGCTTCATCGATGATCACGAGGTCGAAGTGTCCGGGGCCGAAGCGCCGACCGGAGTGATCGGCCCGGTCGATCAGGTTCATCATGGTGGGATAGGTCGAGACGTAGACGCGGCCGGTGCCGGAGGGATCGGTCACCAGGTTCACTGGCGAACTATCCGGCATATGCGCCGCAAAGGCGTTGCGGGCCTGCCGAACGAGGCTGATGCGGTCGCAGAGGAAGAGCGCGCGTTTCACCAGACCCGCGCGCACCATCATGTCGACCAGGGCGATCACGGTTCGCGTCTTGCCCGAGCCGGTCGCCATCACCAAGAGAGCCTTACGCGAACCGGCATCGAAATGCTCGGCGATACGCGTCAGAGCGCGGGTCTGGTAGGGGCGTCCCGCAATAGTGGCCTTGGGCTTTTGGTCCGCCAGGGCCTTCGCCTCGGTCCGGCGGGCGATCATTTCGCCCAGTTCCTGCGCCGTCTTGAACCCACCCAGGCGGCGCGGCGGGATGTTGCGGGTGTCGTCCCAGATCCAGTGCTCGTAGCCGTTGGTGTAGAAGATCACCGGGCGGCGGCCGTGCATCTGTTCGAGCGCATCGGCGTAGAGCTTCGCCTGCTGCTGACCCTCGGACGGCGAACGTCGGGTGCGCTTGGCCTCGACCACGGCCAGGGGCAGGCCGTCGGCACCCCAAAGGACGTAGTCGGCGAAGCCAAAGCCTTGTTCGTTCGGCATCGGCTCCACCCGGTATTCCAGATCCCGGCCGTCTTTCAGGTCGGTCCATCCGGACTCGGCCAGCAACAGGTCGATCAGGCGCAGGCGAGTGGTGGCCTCGTTGTAGTCGTGCGGGTCGGCGGACTGATCGGCGCGGGCCTTGGCGACCTCGGCGCGCTTGGCCTTCAACTCGTCGTCGAGGCTGGCGTAGCGGGCACGGAGGTCCTCGAGCTCCTCGGTGCGCTCCTCCAGGGCCTTCTCGGTGCTCTGGATACGCCCGCGGGCCTCGCGGATCAGGTCGAGCCGGGCGGTCAGTGGGGCCGGGTCGAAATTGTTCGGCTCGGGCGGCTTCTGACGGCGGGCGTAGGTGCGGCCAAACCAGTGCAGGACGTGGTGCAGCTCCTCGACCACCTGGCGCGCGCCCCCTGGCTTCAGGGTCGCGCCCTCGTGCGCGGACTTGTTGCGGACGAGGTTGATGAAGCGGGCCTTGGCGTGGACCTTCTGGCCCATGATGGTGCGCAGGTCCGGGTCGTGGATCATCCGGCTCGCGCCGGTCTGGGCGGGGGGCGTCAGGCCCGCGTCATGGGCGAAGGCCCAGCCGAGCGCCAGCTCCACCGCCTTGCCCGCCAGGATCGCCGCCGCCTCGGGCTCCGACATCGCCAGCCGCTCGGCCGAACTCGCCGCGGCGTGGACGGCGGGGAAGTCGGGTTCGAGATGGGCGAAATTGCTGGCGGTCATGGTGGTGTCCCGGGGTCAGAGCTCTCCGGCGAAGGCGCGGGATTGGAGGGAAGCGAAAAGACAATCCACTTCGCCAAGATGTGAAATATATCGTTCTTTCTGATCCTGATAGGACTTCAATCTCTGCACGAATTCAATCTGTTCGCCTTCATCAGGCAGAATGGCGGGAAATCCGGAAAGCTGGGTCTTGTTGATCGAAGCAATGCCGGTGGTCTGTTTCGCCATTCGCAGGAAATATCCGCGACCATAGGGCGAGCTCAATAAGTGGCTCAGGAAGATCGGCTGGACCGTTTCATCCGTCACGCGCACGCGGAAGATGTGGTTTTGGTGGATCGCACCAGGGATTTCATCGTTCCAGACCGTGCCCCGGCCGAGCTTGTCCGGATCGCCGCCCTCGGTCAGGAGTAGATCTCCGACCGCGAGGGCGTATCGTTCCCGCTCCTTTTCGGTCGCCTCGATCATCTTCACATTCGACAGGTCCAGTCTCTTGTCCTGAACGTTGGCGACCGCGAGATAGGCCGTTTCCTCGGTCTTCTCGCCCGACTTCAGGCGACGCCCCTTGGTGATGCCTGACTGGATATGCGCAACTTCGGCAAGTGGCACGGTGTCCGTAGCCCGGTCAGGACCATAAAGCCGATCCCCGAACATCTCCGCGAAGATCGCGCCCGGGAGGGTGTCCAGCAGGGCGAGGGCCTCGCGGCGGCAGCGGCGCAGGGCGTCGGCCGCATCCAGTATCCCCGCAATCCGCCGCTGCTCCTCAAGGGGCGGGAGGGGGATGAGCGACTCGGCCACGATCTTGTCAGATACCGCTGGGTAGCTTGCGCCTGTGGCCTTCCGCACCATGTCGGCCACGAAAGACGGTGTCCGGACCCAGTGATATATGTAGCGAGAGGCTGCCTTTTTCTCGTCCGGGCGAAGCACCGAGAACCCGGTCGAGGCGGTTGCTCCGTCGAGTTCTTCTTCGACCACAGCAACAGCATTCAGATTCGGTCGCACGGTGGAGACAAGGATGTCCCCTGACTTGACCAATTGACGCGCCCGAGATGGGGCCTCGGATGGGATCGTCGGCGTTGGTGCCATGATCGCCTTTTCATCACGGTCGACCGAACTGAGGTCAATGTAGTCAAAGACATCCGACGCCGCTGCCCGCCTCGGGTTCCACGTTTGGATAGGGGCCAAGACCTCGCCGAGGGGGGCCATCTGCCAGCTCATTCCGCCGCCTCCTGCTTCGCCGCCTGCGCCTGCTGCCAGTCGTGGTAGGTCTGGCTCGCGCCCTTCACCTTCCATTCCAGCCGCCCGTTGCTGTTGCGGTCCAGCACAACCTCGGCAGCCGCCGAGGGGCTGGAGAAGGACCAGGGCCGGGTGAAGCGCAGCTTGTTCGATCTGGGCGGGCCATCCGGCGGCACAAGCACCCCGTCGGCGATCAGCTTCTCCTTCAGCCCCCCGTAGCTCTTCTGGACGAACCCCATTTCCGTCAGGGCCTCTGATCCTTCGAGGACGACGAACTCGCCATCCTCCTCCACCGCCGTGGCCTTCACGCCGCTCTTGTGCCGGATCTCGAACTGCACCTCGCCCGAGACGCTGGGAGAGGTCGGACCGGCCTTGGCGCTGACGGCCTTGGGCTGCGGTTTGAGCATGTCGAGCCCGATCACCGGCAGGATGATCCGAAGGTTCGCCACGAACTGCTCCATGTTGGCCACGTCGGCCTCGGGCAGGCGCCGACGGCTGATGTCCGGGTTTGTGCCGTTGTCGAGCGTCACGCGCCCGGCCTTGGCCGCCTGCTCGATGAGCCGCGCCTCGAGGTATTCGGCATGGCCTTTCGACATGTCGTCGTCACTGGTCGTGACGGTGATCGCGGTCTCCCAGAAGTCGCGTTTCTTGGCACTCTGCTCGATCCGCTCGGCCACGGAATTGCCCGACCCGATGTATACCCGCGTGGCGCCCGGCGTGTCAGGATCGGGCCCGGAGAGGATGTAGACGCCGGTGCGGTCCACCTCGTCCCGCGCGGTGAGATCACCGAAGGCCGAGGCGCCGGAAACGAAGAGCAGGCCGGTCCAGCCGTGGATGGTCGCCTTGCGCAGGCCGGTGGGTTTGCCGTCGACCAGGAAGAGCTGGATGGTGCGCCCGAAAGTCTCGCCGGTGCTCATTCTGCGGCCTCGCGCACAGTTCCGTCGCTGAGCATCCTTTCCAGCTCTTCGAGCCCGTCAAATATGTCCCGCTCCATCTCGCGCAGGCGCGACATGATCTCGGCCGGCGGCTCGTGCTCGACCGCGTCATGTTCGATCTCGCGGTATCGGTTGAGGCTGAGGTCGTAGCCAGCGGCGGCGATCTCGTCCTTGGGCACGACGAAGCTGCGGGCGGTGCGGGGATTGTCCTTCTCCGTCCCCTCGCGCTCCTGCCAGCGGGCGAGCGCGTCGGGCAGATCGTTGAGCTTCGCCTCGTCCTCGGTCAGCACGGCCCAAGGGCCGATCTTGTCCTCGGGCACGAGCAGGTTGCGCTTGTCGTCGAGGCTAAGGCCGTCGGCGTGCATGTCGTAGAACCACACGCCTTCGGTGCCGCCGGAGTCGGTGCGCTGGAAGAGCAGGATTGCGGTGGAGACCCCGGCATAGGGACGGAAGACGCCCGCCGGAAGTTTGACCACGCCCTGAAGCTGCTGATCCTCGACCAGGATGCGGCGCACCTCCTTGTGCGCCTTGTTGGAGCCAAAGAGCACACCGTCGGGGACGATCACCGCTGCCCGGCCGCCGCGTTTCAGAAGGCGCAAAAAGAGCGCCAGAAAGAGAAGCTCGGTCTTCCGGGTGTTGACGATGCGGGTGAGATCCTTGGCTACAGCCTCGGCGTCCAGAGAGCCGGCGAAGGGTGGGTTGGCGAGGATCAGGGAATGGGCTTCGGCCTCGTCGCCGTGTTCCTCGGTGAGACTGTCGCGATAGACGATCGAGGCATCCTCGAACCCGTGCAACGCCATGTTCATCGCCCCAAGGCGGAGCATGGTCCCGTCGAAGTCGTGACCGTGAAACATGCTGGTCTCGATGTGCAGGCGCGTGTCTGGATCTGTCCAAGCGTCGGGATCGTTGCGGCGCAGGTATTCAGCCGCTCCCACCAGAAAGCCGGCCGTGCCACAGGCTGGGTCGCAGATCACGTCGTCGCGTCGCGGCTCCGTCATGGCGACCATCAGCTCGATGATGTGGCGAGGGGTGCGAAACTGTCCGTTCTGCCCTGCGCTGGCGACTTTCGACAGCATGTATTCATAGAGGTCGCCCTTGGTATCACGGCTCTTCATGGGCAGGTCCGAGACGAGATCGACGACTTTCGCCAAGAGGCGGCCGGTGGGAATCTCATAGCGGGCACTGGCCATATGCTTTCGCAGGGGTGCCCCGTCGGAACCGAGACGACGCAGGAAGGGAACCAGGTGGTTCTCGGCAGCCTCCTGCATCTCTGCGGGCGGCAACGTCGCGAACCGCGGCCAGCGCAGATCGGCAAGGGAACGACCGTCCGCGATCTTGTTGCCCGCATCGTCGACGACCGGGATCCCGTCGAGCTCGTCTGGGAAGAGGTTCCTCTCGATTTCCGTGTCGCGTGCACGGGCCTGCCGTTCCGCGAGGGTCTGCGCGTCGTCGAGGCCCTTAAGGAAGAGCAGCAAGGTCAACTGCTCCATCACTGTTTGGGGGTTCGAGAGCCCACCCGTCCACATGGCGTTCCATATAGCGTCGACCTTGGATTTTAACTCACCGGTAATCATCTCTGCCCTCGCCATTTTCGCCCATTCTGACCGGAATGTCCTCGATCGTCCATTGCTGATAGGCCTTCCGGCTGGCACCAGCGGCCATCGTTGCGCCGTTCGACTACACGGCGCTGATATGGGCGGCCGGCCTGGGTTGGCTGCTGTGGGGCGATAGGCCGGTGATCTGGACGATCATCGGCGCGACCATCATCGTGATCAGCGGGGTGTTCATCATGCTGCGTGAGAGCTACACGAAGAGCAGTGAATGACAGATGCTGACCTGCCAGCGTGGTTAGGGCGCAGACTCGCGGAGCGCTGATTTGCCGCGGGGTGAGACTGTTTCCGGTGGGTTGGGTGCAGTCACGAAAGCAGTTGATTGCCGGGCCGCTCCGAGCGTCCTGGCTATGGCGCTTCATGCCCACCAGTCTCTACTTCATCGCCGCGGTTAGAAACCTTGGGAAATTTGCCATCTGTCTGGCCAGTGCTGGGAGCATTGCCAGTGACTTGCCATAGTCGGCCGACGAGTTTTTGTTCGCTCGGCCAGCGATGTATTTCGCCGCATCAGACTCGATTGCTCCGAGACGCAGGTCCTCGAACAAGTGCCGGAAGCCATGGTTGGGTCCAGGTCGCGGACTCGGCAGATCTGGCAGCACTTCATCCCTGATCCAATCGCGCAGGTTGCCATCCATACGCGCGTCGGTGAAGAGCGTGCCGGCGGGGCGCGCGGAGACAAAGTCGATCAACCCCTCTTCGACCAGGGCAGGATGCACGGGCACTTTCCGGCTCTTCTTCGTCTTCGTCGTTCGATCGCCACCGTGACGGATGTGGTAGAACCAGTCATCGCCAACCTGGAAGAAATCCTCTTTCGTCAACTGAAGGATCTCGCTAATCCGCGCACCACTGTAGGCAAGTATCCAAGGCACCCAGCGCTTGTAGGACGCTCCCTGTGATCGCGCTGCGATCAAGATCGTCTCAGCCTGCGCGATGGTGTAGGTGCGGTCCGCGCTGTCCTGCTCATCCAGCTCTGGCAATTCGAACCTGTCGAGCGGCAAACCATCCGGAAAAAGGCTGCGATTCGAGTGCGCCTGTCCCCAGGTAAGCACCGCCTTGATACAGCTAACCTTGTCGCGGACCGTTTTGGGAGCGAATTCCGCGTCGATCAGTTCGTCGCGCCAACGCTCAACCTCCTCCCTGGTCACTGTCGCGGCGCGTGAGCTCTTGCGCCACTCGGTGAACTCCTTCGTGATCGAGCGGTATTTGCGGAAGGTGCTGCTGGCTTTCTTGCCGCCAACGCCGCGGTTCGAGCGCTTCTCCTGCTCTTCGATGATGGCTTCGAAAGAGGTAAGATCAAGCCGGAAGTTTCCCCTCCGCAGCATAGGGTCGCGCGGCTTGCCTCCGAAATCGCCTCTGTCGCGCTCGTTTTGACGCTCCAGCAACTCGATCTCGGCGCGCATTAGGCGATCGCAGAGGGTGATGAACTCCGCCGTGTCTTCGTCGGGATTAGAGGCGGATCTCCTCGTGATCGGCAGCGACAGTTCGTCGATGAGCGCCTCGGCCTCATGGGTAATCAAAGCATATTCGCGGCGGGCCAGGTGAGCACGAAGCTCACGAAGCCTGAACCGCCGAGTCTCGAACGCCATACCGGATAGATCGAAGTTTCCGATTTCATCTAGTGCATGGTCAAGCATCTTGAACGGATCAATAGTTGTGTCCTTCATCTGGCGCGTCCGTGCCGCGATTCGTCGCATTGCCTCCTCGATAGACGACTCACGGCGCGCAGCTATTGGTCTATGGTCGCGTTCCGCAAGATCGGCTTGCTCGTGCTGGATGTAGTAGGCGCGAGCCAGAGTTTCGGCGTCAGCAGAGCTCATATCTGGCTTTTGCCGGACTTCCTCAAACTGGCGCTCCCAATCTGCAATGACAGAACGCGCTTTCTTGCGCGCGGCGCGCTCATCGCTGGTCAGAAGCGATTTGCTGAATTCGTTTTTGCCAAAGGCCTTCACGAGATCGCTCGGCACCCGCAATCTGGCATACCAGATTCCATTCTTACCCCGTTGGTGTATGTAGTCCGCTTTCCTGCTCATGATCCGCCTGTGTAGCAGCTTGTGGTGCAGGTGGTGTAGCAGTCGCGCCAAAAAGGCACAATATTTCAGTAACCTACTGACAAATAAGAAGACGAATGGGCGCAAGATCAGAGTTCGAGTCTCTCATCACCCACCATGAAAACCCTCAAAGTTAATATGATAGCTCCGAACCCGTCCCGCCCTACGGAACGGCTCGTGGTGCCGTTTCCGTTTCGGATCCGCTCGCCAGGCTCGGGGGCATGCAAGCGAGGCAGAAGGGCCACGGTTCTTGCGAATCAAGTCGCGAACCGGCCGGCTCGTCTTGCTAAGCACCTGTTGCGGGCAAAGACGAGCGGGGCCGGGATGGCGCGGGTGGGTCGTCGGGGTTCGACGTTGGGTGCATGTCGCGCACGGTTTCGGCCAGGTTGGCAAGCTGGGCTGTCAGCGGGTTCGATTTGCGCCAGACCATGCCGATCTTCCGGTGGGGGCGCGGCGGTGCAAGGCGCGCGACCGAAACGCGGGCCGAGCGCGTTTCGACCGCCACCGCCATTTGCGGCAGCAGCGTGACCCCGATCCCGGCACCAACCATTTGCACCAGCGTCGCCAGTGTGCTGCCCTCCATCAGGTCGCGCGGCGGGCCGGGGGCGAACTTGCAAAACGACAGCGCCTGATCGCGAAAGCAATGCCCCTCTTCCAGAAGCAACAGGCGCATTTCGCGCAGCTTCGCCGAACTTGGCACGGGCTTTTCGGCATCTTCCAGCGGGCGCACCAGTACGAATTCCTCGTCGAAAAGCGGGTATTCGACCAGTGCGGGCTCTGAAACGGGCAAGGCGACAATGGCCATGTCCAGCCGCCCGTCCAGCAGATCGCCGATCAGCTTCGCGGTGATTGCCTCGCGCGGGCGCAGGTCGATCCCGGCAAAGCGGGCCGTCAGTTCCTTGATCAGGCGTGGCAGGAAATAGGGTGCGATGGTGGGGATCACACCTATGCGCACCCGTCCTGACAGCTCATACTCGGATGCCCGCGCCAGATCGGCCAGTTCGTCCACCGACTGGAGAATCGCACGCGCGCGGGCAGCGAATTCTTCGCCCAGCGCGGTCAGACGTATCCTGCGCGCTCCGCGCTCCACCAGCGGAGCGCCGAGGATCGATTCGAGTTCCTTGACCTGCAACGACAGCGCCGGTTGCGAGATCGCGCACGCTTCGGCCGCATGTCCGAAATGGCCATGCCGTGCCAGGGCCTCGAAGTAACGGAGATGCCGTATGGAGATACCCATCATAAGAATTTCATATCGTGTTTATTAGAAAAAGCAAATTCCATTTATATTAGAACCATGCTAAACAGCGCTCAAGAAGAAAGGGAGCTTGGGGTGGACGCAGGCTGACAGTCGCGCGCCGCCCAAACAAATATCCCTTTTTACGCGCGAATCATAATAGCCTCATCCGGAGAAGATCATGGACGGAAACGATACCAATTCGGCTGGCAAATGCCCGGTGATCCACGGGGCGAATACCAGAACTGGCACCACGGTGATGGACTGGTGGCCCAATGCGCTGAATCTGGACATCCTTCATCAGTTCGATTCCAAGACCAACCCCCTCAAGGGCTTCGACTATCGTGAAGAGGTCAAGAAACTTGACTTCGACGCGCTGAAGAAGGATCTGACCGCGCTGATGACCGACAGCCAGGATTGGTGGCCGGCCGATTGGGGCCATTACGGCGGCCTCATGATTCGCATGTCCTGGCATGCGGCCGGAAGCTACCGGCAGTCGGACGGGCGCGGCGGCGCCGGCACCGGCAACCTGCGGTTTGCGCCGCTCAACAGCTGGCCCGACAATGCCAACCTTGACAAGGCCAAGCGCCTGCTGTGGCCGATCAAGAAGAAATACGGCAACAAGATCAGCTGGGCCGACCTGATCGCGCTGGCCGGGTCCATTGCCTATGACTCGATGGGGCTGAAGACCTATGGCTTCGCCTTCGGCCGCGAAGACATCTGGCACCCTGAAAAGGATGTCTACTGGGGGTCCGAGAAGGAATGGCTCGCCCCGTCGGATGAGCGCTATGCCAATGTCGATGATCCCTCGACCATGGAAAACCCGCTTGCCGCTGTGCAGATGGGCCTGATCTACGTCAACCCAGAGGGGGTGAACGGCACGCCCGATCCGCTCAAGACCGCAGGTCAGGTGCGCGAAACCTTCGCCCGCATGGCAATGAACGATGAGGAAACGGTCGCCCTGACCGCCGGCGGCCACACCGTCGGCAAGTGCCACGGCAACGGCCGGGCCGAGAACCTGGGTGCCGCGCCCGATGCGGCCGGACCCGAGGAACAGGGCCTTGGCTGGATCAACCACAAGAGCCGTGGCATCGGCCGCGACGCGGTTACATCGGGCCTTGAGGGCGCATGGACGACCCATCCGACCAAATGGGACAACGGTTATTTCTACCTGCTGTTCACCTATGAGTGGGAGCAGAAGAAATCCCCCGCCGGCGCCTGGCAGTGGGAACCGGTCAACATCAAGGAAGAAGACAAGCCCGTCGATGTCGAGGATCCGTCGATCCGCTACAACCCGATCATGACCGATGCCGACATGGCCATGAAGGTTGACCCGGTCTATCGGGAAATTTCGGAACGCTTCTACAAGGATCCCGAGTATTTCTCGGAAGTGTTCGCCCGCGCCTGGTTCAAGCTGACGCACCGCGACATGGGGCCGAAAGAACGCTACATCGGTCCCTGGGCCCCGACCGAGGATCTGATCTGGCAAGATCCGGTTCCGATGGGCAAGAGGGACTATGACGTTGCCGCGGTCAAGGCCCGGATCGCCAAGTCGGGCCTGTCGATCCAGGACATGATCGCCACCGCTTGGGACAGCGCGCGCACGTTCCGCGGCTCAGACTATCGTGGCGGCGCGAACGGTGCCCGCATCCGCCTGGCCCCGCAAAAGGACTGGGAAGGCAACGAGCCTGCGCGCCTGCAAAAGGTTCTTGCCACGCTCGAACCCATCGCCAATGACACCGGCGCCAGCATCGCAGATGTGATCGTCCTGGCGGGTAACTACGGGATCGAGCAGGCGGCAAAGGCCGCGGGCTTCGAGGTCGAGGTGCCATTCCTGCCGGGCCGGGGCGATGCCACCGACGCGATGACCGACGCGGATTCGTTTTCGGTGCTTGAACCGATCGCGGATGGTTTCCGCAACTGGCTCAAGAAGGACTATGTCGTCCAGCCCGAGGAATTGCTGCTGGATCGTGCGCAGCTGATGGGGCTGACCGGGCATGAAATGACCTGCCTTGTGGGTGGCATGCGCGTTCTGGGAACCAACCACGGCGGCACCGCCCACGGCGTCTTTACCGATCGCGTGGGGGCCTTGACGACCGATTTCTTCGTCAACCTGACCGACATGGCCAACCGCTGGGAACCCAAGGGCCGCAACCTCTATGAGATCGTCGACCGCAAGTCGGGTACTGTGAAATGGACCGCGACCCGCGCCGATCTGGTGTTCGGCTCGAACGCGATCCTGCGTGCCTATGCCGAAGTCTATGCCCAGGACGACAATGCCGAGAAGTTCGTCAATGACTTCGTCGCGGCCTGGACCAAGGTCATGAACGCCGACCGCTTCGAAGCGGCCTGAACATGGCGCAGGGCCGAACGCGGCCCGCGTCAATTGGAAACCGCCCGCAATCGCGGGCGGTTTCTTTTTTGCTTCAAGCGTTAACGCGTCGTCCGGTTCGTACCAGTGACGGGCGTGGAACCCGCAAGGCTTACCGGACTTCGATGGGCGTCCGGCTGAGAACCTCCTGTTCCGAGACATCGAGATAGCGGAACTCATAAAACCCCGTGTCGTCGGGCAGGGTGAAACTGGTCTCGGACTCGTCTTCGATGCGCTTGGCCTCGATCCAGCTGAAGATCGGCTGGTCTGACCGTGCCAGCGTGATGCGTCTGTCGCTGCTGTCTGACCCGCCGGTCCAGCTGATCGTGACCGATTCACCCGGCGACGCCGTTCCCGGTGCCGTGATTTCGACGCCATCATTCAGCGCGGCATGTTCGTCCAGAACCTCGAAGACATGACTGTCCAGAAGCGTGTCGCCAGCATCCAGGATATAGCGGGCTTCATAAACCCCCGTTTCCTCGGGCGCGTCGAAGGTCATTTCTGTGCCGGAATTGCCCACGCGCCGCCGGTTGCCGCGCACCCCTTCGTCGGCGTCCATCGGCACGATCGCGATAATGTCGCGCGGATGGATCGTCTCGGACCACGTGATGCGCAATGTCTCGCCCTGGCGCAGGGTTTCGGGACCCGACACGCTGACACTGGCCTCGACGATCTCGATAGGCGCCGAGGCCAGCGTGCGATTGCCCGCATCCAGCGTGTAGCGCATCTCGTAAAGCCCCGGCTCGGCGGGGGCAGTCAGCTCGAGCGCGGAATTCTCGCCCGCCCGCCGCCAGACCCCGCGCTCGCCCTCGTCGGCGCCCATCGGCACGATGGCGATGATGTCGCGCGGATGGATCGTCTCGCTCCATTCCAGGGTGACGGTTTCGCCCGCCGTCGCGGTTTCGGGGCCGCTGATGCTGGTCGAGCCCTCGACAATCTCGATGGGGGCCGAGGCCAGGGTGCGGTTCCCCGCATCCAGCGTGTAGCGCAGCTCGTAAAGCCCCGGCTCGGCGGGGGCAGTCAGCTCGAGCGAGGAATTCTCGCCAGCCCGCCGCCAGACCCCGCGCTCGCCTTCGTCGGCGCCCATGGGCACGATGGAGATGATATCGCGCGGATGGATCGTGTCGCTCCATTCCAGGGTCACGGTTTCGCCCGCCGTCGCGGTTTCGGGGCCGCTGATGCTGGTCGAGCCCTCGACAATCTCGATGGGGGCCGAGGCCAGGGTGCGGTTCCCCGCATCCAGCGTGTAGCGCA
>OFET01000742.1_pt1 | contig 14707 bp, 22 predicted proteins | sample 1521211 | NCBI WGS metagenome assembly OFET01 (sample SAMN03766358, study PRJEB24113) | microbial mat metagenome | isolation source: enrichment culture HLUCC-A from microbial mat sample contains cyanobacterium...
TCTCGGCCTCCTTCATCAGCCGCTCGCGGATGACGCGGCTCTGCACCTTCTTGCCCTCGCGCCCCGCGAGCGGGCTGTCGTTGATGCCGAAGGTGACCGAGATCGTCGGCGGGTCGATCGGCTGGGCGGGCAGCGGCGCGTCGACCGCGAGGGCGCAGATCGTGTCGGCCACGGTGGCCTTCTGCATGCCGGCCAGCGTGACGATATCGCCTGCCACCCCTTCCTCGATCTCGTCCATGCCGAGGCCGCGGAAGGCCTGCACCTTGGCCACGCGGAACTGCTCGATCTTCTGGCCCACGCGGGAGAGGGCCTGCACCGTCTGGCCCGTGCGCACCCGGCCCGATTCGACGCGCCCCGTCAGCAGGCGTCCGAGAAAGGGGTCGGCGGCGAGCGTGGTGGCCAGCATGCGGAAATCCTCGCCCTGCCGCGCCTGCTGCTTCGGCCGGGGCACGTGGTTGACGATCAGGCGGAACAGCGCGTCGAGAGTCTTGCGCGGCCCGTCGAGCTCGGCGTCGGCCCAGCCGGAGCGGCCCGAGGCGTAGAGGTGGGGGAAGTCGAGCTGGTCCTCGTCGGCATCGAGGCCGGCGAAGAGGTCGAACACCTCGTCGAGCGCACGGTCGGGCTCGGCGTCGGGCTTGTCGACCTTGTTGAGCACCACGATGGGCCGCAGGCCGAGGGCGAGCGCCTTGGAGGTGACGAACTTGGTCTGCGGCATCGGGCCTTCTGCGGCGTCGACCAGAAGCACGACGCCGTCGACCATCGACAGGATCCGCTCCACCTCGCCGCCGAAATCGGCGTGGCCGGGCGTGTCGACGATGTTGATGCGGGTGCCGTGCCATTCCACGCTCGTCGCCTTGGCGAGAATGGTGATGCCGCGCTCGCGCTCCAGCGCGTTCGAATCCATCGCGCGCTCGGCGACCGCCTGGTTCTCGCGGAAGGCGCCGGATTGCTTGAGCAGCTCGTCCACGAGCGTCGTCTTGCCGTGGTCGACATGGGCGATGATGGCGATGTTGCGCAGGTCCATGGGAACGTCCTGAAAGGGGATGGCCGCGCGTTACCGTGCAGCCGCGGCGAAAGCCAGCAGGAAAGCGCCGCGCGGCCCACAGGCAGGGGGCGTCGGGGCGCGTTCCGGTGGCTCCCCCGCCCTCCGCCCCGCCCAGCCCCGCCCCGCGCATCGCGCGTCGCCCGTCGCGGCGGCCCCTGCTTCTTTCTGTCCGAAATACGCAGATCCCGCCGCGGCCGCGCGAGCCGGCGACGGGGGAGGGCGCCGGGGGGAGAGACCCGCGCGGTTGCCCTGCGGGACCGGGCGCGCGAGGGTGGCGGGATGGAGAAGATCGTCATCCTCACCGGCGCGGGCGTCTCGGCCGAGAGCGGTCTCGGCACGTTCCGCGATGCGGGCGGGCTCTGGGCGCGCTACGACCTCGAGGACGTGGCGACGGCGCAGGGCCATGCCCGCGACCCCGCCCTCGTGCACGCCTTCTACAACGCCCGCCGCGCCAATTGCGCGGGCGCCGCGCCCAACGCCGCCCATCGCGCGCTCGCCCGGCTCGAAGCCGAGTGGCCGGGCGAGGTGGTGCTGGTCACGCAGAACATCGACGACCTGCACGAGCGCGCCGGCCAGGCCCGCGTCATCCACATGCACGGCGAGATCCAGCGCGCGCTCTGCGCGGCGTGCGACCACCGGTGGGACGCGCCCCCCGAGATGTCGCCCGCGACGGCCTGCCCCGCCTGCGGGGGCGCGGCGGCGCGGCCCGACGTGGTGTGGTTCGGCGAGATCCCCTACCGGATGGACGAGATCGCGGCCCATCTCGCGCGCGCCGACCTGTTCGTGGCCATCGGCACCTCGGGCACGGTCTATCCCGCCGCCGGCTTCGTGCAGGAGGCGGCGGAGGCGGGTGCGCGCACGCTCGAGCTGACGCTCGACCGCTCGGAGGTCGCGAGCCTCTTCGACGAGAGCCGCCTCGGCCCGGCGACGGAGCTGGTGCCCGCCTGGGTGGGCGAGGTGCTGGGCCCGGGGGGCGTCAGCCGACGGTGACGGCGCGGCGCTGGTCGCGCACGGCGCGCACCAGGCTCATGGCCGTCAGCGCCGAGGAGCGGGGATTGTCCGGCAGGCCGCGCCCCTCGATGCGGAAGCTCAGCCGGCCGAAGGCGCCCTCGGCCTCGATCTCGTGCAGGTTCGCGTCGATCGCGGGGTCGGCCACGAGCCGCGCCTCCGTCGCGTCGAAGCCGATCCCGGCGAGCGCGACGGCGGCGGCGACGTTGGCATTCCCGGGGTAGGCCAGCGCGCAGGCCCGCGCGGTGCCTTCGAAATGCGTGGCGGGGGCCGCAAGGCTGGCGAGGTCGAGCAGGTCCTGCGCGGGCGAGCCGGCCCAGCCGGCGGGTGGCTTTCGGCCCGTATAGGCGACGCGAGTCAGGCCCCCCTCGCGCGCCGCCGACAGGGCGTCGAGCGCGCCGATGGCGCCGGTGGCGAGGTGCAGGCGCGCGCCCGAGCCCTCGGCCGCCGCCCTCAGTTCGGCCATGAGCGCGTCGTCGGCAAGCGCGCCGAGCGAGACGGCGATCAGGTCGAGCCCGCGGCCGAGCACCGACGCGCCGTGCGCCCTGAGGCCCGCATGCCCACCCGCCTCGACCACGCAGTCGAGCCCTTGGGGCAGTCTCTCGGCCTCGGTCACGGCGGGGGCGCCCATGTCGGCCTCTGCGATGGCCTCGCGGCCGGGTCGGCAGATCACGGCGGCGGGCCGGCCGGTGGCGGCGACGAGGGCGCGCGCCACGGGGCCGTGACCGATCACGGCGAAGCCGGTCTCGCGCGGCGGACCCCGGTCGCCCCCGGTCACGGCGCGCGGCCGGTCGCCGCGATCCCGCCCGCCTTTCGCGCAAGGCCAGCGCTGCCCGGGCCGGGCGAAGCGCCGCCGGCGGGTGCGCGGGCGCCGCGGGCCGGCGCGACGGGCGTCATGCCCGGTCTTCGCGGCGCGACCGGCGGGCGAGGAGCGCGCGCACCGCGCGGCGGCCGAGTTCGGCCATCACGAGGCCGGCGAGCGCGAGCACGATCCAGTGGCTCCACTCGGTCAGCCAGTGGGCGGCGCCCTGCGCGGCGGCGGCGTCATGTCCCGGATGGGCGAGGGCGGCCCCCGCGGTGGCGAGCAGGGCGAGGGGGGTGGCGAGCTTGAGCATGGCAGTCTCCTTTCGGCGGCTCTCGATTCCCGGTCGGGTCGTCGCCGCCACCAGACATGACGGGCGTGGAACAGGCAAGGCGCGGCTCGCGCGCCGGCTGGTGCGCCGGGTCTGCACCGTCCTCTCCGCCGACGCGGTTGCGCAACCCGCTCGCGCATTGTGCAGGCGCGCAAGAAAGGCGCCGAAATCTTCGGCAGGCGAGCGGAATGGCCGTCGATTGAGTGCGTCCGCGGTGCCGTTGCCGGCTCTCGCCCCCGGCCGGGGGGCGGCCCTATTCCGCGGCGATGCCGAGGCTGGTGACGGCCTTGCCCATGCGCTCGGCCGCCACTGCGCCCAGATGGGTGAGATGGCCACGCGCCACCGTCATCTCGACGGCTCGCGTCTCGCGGTCGATCGCCACGAAATCGGCCCTCTTGCCGGGCTCCAGCGTGCCGCGGTCGGCGAGCCCCATGATCTCGGCCGGCCGGGACGAGACCAGCGCCCAGGCCGACGCAAGGTCGCGCACGCCCCGGTCGGCCAGCGCGAAGGCCGCCGCGGCCGGGGCGTCCACGTCGTCGGTGGAGGCGAGCGCATCGCAGAGCCCCTGCGCGACGAAGGCCGCGGCCTGCCCCGGGCGCGGCTGGCGCACGAGATCGGGCGCGGCGAGCACCACGGGCTCGTGCATCGCCTTGGCGGCCGCGGCGGCCGAGCGCGAGGCCGGCGCGTCGGCAAAGCCCGCCCCGATCATCGAGTAGCGCTCGCGCGTCTCGCCGTCGGCGTCGCCAAGGCTGCCATAGGTCACGCCCATCGTGTCGAACGCCTCGGCCAGCCGGCAGAGATGGCGCGGCACCTCCGCCTTGCGCGCCAGCGCGGCCTCGGCGCGGCGGCGCAGCACGACCGGCGCGGCGGCATCCTCGGCGACGACGCGCGCGCGGTCGGAGAACACGACGAGGTCGATGCCGTGGCGCCGCACCGCGCCGAGCAGCCGGTCGGCGTCGTCGGTCAGGTGGGTCTCGGCGCGCAGGCGCAGGCGCAGGTCGCCCGGTGCTTCGGCGCGCCACGCGGCATGGGCGGCGAGCATCCGCTCGGCATGGTCGGGGGCATGCGCGCCCCCCTCCCACGACCAGCCCTGGCTCAGCCAGCCGGTGGTGATCCCGGCCGCCGCCGCCGCCCGGCCCGCGCGCGCGAGGGCGTGAACGGCGTGAGCAGGCGCGCCCGCGGCCGCCTCGAGCGCGTCGCAGCGCAGGTCGACTATTCCGGGCAACAGCAGGAACCCGGACATGTCGACCTCGGGCAGGGGGCCGCGCACGATCCGCCCCGCCTCGACAGCGAGCGAGCGGCGCTGCAGAGCGCCCGCGCGCAAGGTCTCGCCGCCCGTGAACCGCAGGGGCGGCAGCGGCACGGGGCGCGAGATGGCGCCGGACTGGAGTGCGGAGACGAGAGACATCGCAATGGACCGCCAGACTGCTCGAATCGTGATCGGGTCTGTGGATAACTAAGGGCAGTCTGTATCGCCCGTATGACATTGCGCCTTGAAACGCGGGCGATGACGCGGCGAGACCGGCCTACGTGGGCGCTGCCCGCCAGAGCGGCATTCGCCCGCTCGGCAGGCGGCAGGGCCCCTCAGCCGCGGCGCGAGGTGTCGACCAGCCAGCCGCCCGGCCCGGCGACCCGGTCGGGCAGCAGCGCCACGGCGGCGTCACGCGCCACGGCGGTGGCGAGCCCCGCGAGAACCAGCTCTCCCAGGGTGATCCCGGCAATCATCTCTGCGATCGGCTGCATCCTGCGCCTCCGCCTTCCCGTCGTCCCGCGTGCAGACAATCGGCGGAATGCGGCGCTGTCGTGGCACGATCCGGGGAAAACCGGGCCGGCGTGCCGCTCAGCCCGACAGCGTGTAGCGGTGCAGGTTGCGGAAGCGTCCGTCCTGCCCCTCACCGAAGAGGCAGATGTCGTCGATCCGGAAGGGGCGCTCGATCAGCGGCTCGAAGAGCGGGCGAAGGGCATCGGCCACCGCCGCGCGCTCGGCGTCGTCGGGTAGCGGGCCGGTCAGGGTGATGTGGAAGCGGAACTCGTCCATCACGAAGGGGTAGCCCCAGCGCGCCAGCATGGCGTCCTGCTGCGGCGTCAGGCCCGCAGCGCGGCGGCGGGCGAGATCCGCGTCGGACGGGGCTGCGCGGAAGCCGTCAAGCGCCTCGACCAGCGTCGCGGCCAGCGCGTCGAGCGCGGCGCTGTCCCCCTCGGGCACCAGCGCGAGGAAGTCGCCCATCTCGGCGAGGCGCAGCCCGTCGAGCCGCAGCCGGTGCAGCCGCGGGGCCAGGGCCGAGACTGCGGCGTGCAGCCCCGTCACCGTGCGGTCTTCCGCCAGGGCGAAGGGCGGCTTGAGCGTGCCGTGAAAGCCGTAGGTGCGCGGCGCACGGGTCAGCGTCTTCTGCGGGCGGGGCAGGGCCGGCCAGTCATGTCCCGGCGGCAGCGAGGCGCCGCGGCCGGCCTCGGCATCCCACCCCAGCCATTGCGCCCCGAGGGTGGCGAGGGCGCCGGGCGGAGGCGCGTAGTAGAGCGCGAAGCGCGTATAGCCGTCCATGGGCGGGCCTCCATGCCCCCGTGCTGGCACGGGGGGCGGCAGGGGCGCGAGGGGGCGCGCGGCGGAGCGTGCCCGCCCCGGTCAGAGGCCGAAGTCGATCTCGGCGCGCGAACTCGTCTCGAGCGCGGCGAGGCAGTCGGGCTCCGACCCGTCGGTTGCGGTGCACTCGGGCACGTCGTTGACCAGAAGGCGCGAGATGTCCTCGCAGGTCGTCTCGGCGAGGTCGAAGGCGATGGCCTTGGTCTTGCCCGCCATCATCGTGCCGAAATCGAGCAGGATGCGCGTGTCGGTCACCGTGCCCTCGGCGTCGAACACCGCCATCTCGAGCGTCATCGTCTCGAGATCGGTGCCGAGGTTGTTGGTGGCGACGTAGGTCACCCGGCAGCTCTGCTCGACCGTGGCGGTGGTGTTGAGCTCGAGCGTGAGGCCGCCGCCGTTTTCGCTCTCGGCCTGCTGCGCGGGCGCGAGGCCCGGCGCGGCGGCGGTCATGGCCGAAAGGGCCAGTGCGGTGAGTGTCCTGGACATCGTGGTGTCGCCCCTCGCAGATTGTCGCTGTCCCGTCGCCGGTGGTGCTAGCACGGGGGCGGGCGCGGGCAAAGACGCCGCGCGCGGGCGGCGCGGGCGCCGTTGCCGCGGGGTCGCGCCCGGGTGCGTCGGCCGCCGCGACGTTTGCGCTGGATCAGAGACGGCGGCCGGGTGCAGGATGAGGCTCGGGCAGGGCCAAGCAGGCAGGGAGGTGCGCGATGATCCGATCGAGACGGGCGGCGACGATGGCGGCGGCTGCCGTGGCGCTGGCAGGGGCCGCCGCTGCGCAGCAGGCCGGGCCCTCCGATCCGGCGGGCGATCCGACGGGCGGTCCGACGGGCCCCGAGGCGGGGCGCGCGGCCTTCATCGAGGCCTGCGCCGGCTGCCATGGCCGCGAGGCCGGGGGCGACGGGCCGACCGCCGAGCTGCTGACCGTCGAGGTGCCCGACCTCACCCGCTTCGCCGCGCGCAACGCGGGCACCTACGACATCGTGCGGGTGATCCAGACGATCGACGGGCGGCAGGGCCTTGCCGCGCATGGCGGGCCGATGCCGATGTTCGGCGGGCTGCTGACCGGGCCGGCCGCGGTCGTCGACGGCCCGGACGGCGCGCCCGTGGCCACGACCGAGCCGATCCTTGCCATCGCCCGCTGGCTCGAGACAGTCCAGGAGGAGACGCCATGATCCCCGACGCCTTTCGCATCGGCGCGCTCGCCCTCGCCCTTGCGGTGCCGCTCGCCCCGTTGTCTGCCCCCGCGCAGGAGGCGGTGGGCGACCCGCAGGAGGGGGCCGGCTTCTACGATCTCTACTGTGCCACCTGCCACGGCGCCGAGGGGCGCGGCGACGGGCCGACGGCCGAGATCATGACGCTGCGGCCCGCCGACCTCACCGCCCTTTCGACCGGAAACGGAGGCGTCTTCCCGACGGCTCGGGTGGTGCGGCAGATCGACGGGCGCGACCCGGTGCTGGCGCACGGCTCGCCCATGCCGGTCTTCGGCCCGTTCTTCGAGGGCGAGGACACGGCGATGAAGACACCGGCGGGCCAGCCCGTCCTGACCTCGCGGCCGGTGGCCGACCTCGTGGCCTGGCTGATGGCGATCCAGGAGGGGTCGTGAGGGGGGGCGGGCTCGGGCCGACCCTTGCTCTCGCCCTCGCGCTCGCGGCGCCGGTGGCGGCCGAGGAGCCGGCGCAGGACGACCCGGGCGGCGCGGCCTATGCCGCCTTCTGCGCCACCTGCCATGGCGCGCTGGCGATGGGGGCGGGGCCGACCGCGCCGCTGCTGACCGTGCCGGTGCCAGACCTCACGACGCTCGCCGCGCGCTCGGGTGGCACGTTTCCCCTCGCGCGGGTGCTTGCGCAGATCGAGGGGCGCGACGCGCTGCTCGCCCATGGCGCGCCGATGCCGATCTATGGCGGCGCGTTCGACCGGGGAGGGCGCGTGACGGTCGAGACCGGGGCCGGGCCCGTCGAGACGCCCCGCGCCGCGCGCGACATCGCGCGCTGGCTGGAGGCGCGGCAGCGGCCGATGGAGTGAGCGCCGCGCCGGCGCCGGCGCGCGTCCGGCTCAGGTGGCGTCGTCCGAAAGCAGCGTGTCGAGCAGGTCGGCCGCCTGGGCGCGCGCCTCGGCGCGCAGGCGGGCGACGAGGGCGGCGTTCTCCGCCTCCCACGCCTTGAAGCGCAGGTAGGCGTCACGGTGCGCGGCGGGGCCTGCCTCGCCCTCGTCGAGGAAGGTCGCCTTGACAGCCTCGTAGCGGACCGCGCAGGCCTGCGCGCTGCCGGGCGGCATCGGGTGGAGGGCAGCGGCGGCGTCGCAGATGTAGTAGGAGGCGAGAAGGGCGAGGAAGGGGGGCATGGCGTGGCTCCTGTCGCGATTGGGACTTTCTCGGTCGGGACTTTCTCCGTCGGGACGGGGCCGCGCGGGAGAGCGCTCCGCCGATGGCGGCTCGTCCCGCCGGTGGCGGCCCGTCCTCCCCTGGGTGCGTCTGGCTGCGTCGCGCACGGGCGCGCGGCGCGACTCGATGGTGCCAGCGCCGGGGCGCCCGGCGCAAGGCGTTTGCCGGGCGCGCATGGCCGTGGGCCAGCGCGCCTGAGCGGAAACCGGGCAGCGTCGTGCGCGGTGCCCGATGGCGGGCAGTGCGAGACAGCGGCGCCCGGCGGGCCTCAGCCGAGGGCCGCGGTGCGTGCCTTGCGGCGCAGGAGGGCGGCAATATCGGGGTTGGCCATCTCCCAGCGGCGCAGTCGCTGACGCCCGATCCGCAGCCGCGCCGTGCGCGCCTCGGCGGCCAGACCGGCCCACCCCGCGCGCTCGATGGCGGTGAGAAAGCCCTCGGCCACCCGGTCGAGCGCGTGGGCCGCGACCTCGTCGCGATCCGCGGTGAGCGCGCCTGACGCCTCGGCCGTGGCGTGGACCTGATAGAGCGTCAGGATCGCGAAGTAGTCTGGCATTGCGGCCCTCCTGAACAGCCCCTGCACGGGCGGCGCGTTTGTCCTGCCCGGCCGGCAACGCCGGGACGTTGGAGCCGCATGGCGCGGCCCCGCCGGTTTGCCCGCCAAGTGCGCGCCCGGCGCGATGATGCCCGGCGCGATGATGCCTGGCGCGATGACGCCCGGCGCGATGATGCCCGGTGCGATGCCCGCCGGTGCCCAACCGTGCGGCACACGATCACGGGCCGAGTCGGGTGCCAGACTAGGCGCCCAGTCCCTGACCTTTCGTTACGCGACCGCGCGGCCCGCGGGGCCAATCGCCTGATCGTGCAAAAAGCCGCGAAATCGGTCAGGCGCGGGCGCGGCCGCCCGCTCTCACAGCGCCTTGAGATCGGCCGCGAGCACCCTCCCGTCGCGGCCCTCGCGCAGCTCGTAGGCCACCTTCATGTTGTCGGCGAGGCCGGTCAGCCCGGCGCGCTCCACCGCCGAGATGTGGACGAACACGTCCTTCCCGCCGTCGTCCGGGGCGATGAAGCCGTAACCCTTGGTCGTGTTGAACCATTTCACGGTGCCGGTCGGCATGGTTCCGCGTCTCCCTGCGTCTTCCCTTCGGACCCGTGCGGCGCCGCCGGGCGGCACCTCGGGGGAGAACGCCGGCCCCGGTCGCGCGGCTGGCCGGCTTTCCCGGACTGTAGGTGGCGCATCGCAGGTGAAAGACAAGATGTCGCGCCCCAGCCGCCTCACGCAGGGTCGCGTGGGCTGTGCCCGATGCCCAGAAAACGGTCGGCCGAGAGCGGACCGCCTCCGCGGAGGGCAAGAAACAGCAGCAGGAACAGCCAGAGCGCCCGCTGGTCGGCGATGAGCGACCCCGAGGCCCGGTCGAACCATGCGCCGATCGTGGTGGCGTCGGCGCCGTGGCCGGCGATGTCGGTCGCCGACATCACGACGACGAAGCCGATCATGCCGAGCGCGGCGAGGCGAGTGAACAGACCGACGACGATCATCAGCGGCAGCACGAACTCCGCCCAGGTGCCGGCGAGCGCGAGCAGCTTGTAGGAGAGCGGCAGGTTCGCCGCGTCGAACCCCGCCGCCTCGAAGGTGCGCGGGAACATCTGGATGTAGGCGCCCGCGTCGAGGCGAATCCAGCCCAGCAGGCCGTCGCCCAGCTTGGTGAGCGCCGACGCCCAGAAGTAGACCAGCAGCACCCCCGCGAAGACGAGGCGCGCGGCGGTGGGCAGCACCAGGTCCGACGCCGCGGCGTCGAGGCGCGCGAAGGCGCGGTCGTGGAGGGAGACGATGGCGGTCATGGCACGGACTCCGTTTCGAGCGAGGTGATCGCGCCGCCCGCGAGCAGGGCCGAGAGGGCGGCGGCGGGGATGAAGACGGGATCGTGGGCCGCTGCTAGGGCCACGGCCGCGCCGAGCGGGTCGCCCCGCGCCAGCGCGGTGACGAAGACGCCCTCGGACGGGGCGAGCGCGGTGACCACCGGGTCGAAACCGCGGCGCGTGACGAGGGCGGTCTCGGGGCGATCCTCCGCGCCCTGCGCGCTGCCCTCCAGCGCCGCCTGGCGCCGCGACACCAGAGCATGCGCCGATGGCACGAGGCGCAGCGCGGGCGCGACGCCCAGGCGCAGGTTCTCCAGCCGGTCGGGCGGGATGCGCCCGAGCGCCGCGGGGTCGATCGGGGCAGCGTCGGCGGCATGGTAGCTCTCGCGCACCGCCAGCTCGAGCCGCGCCACGTCGGCGAGGGCGCTGCCGAGCCCCGCCCCCTCGAGGAAGGCGGGCAGGTCGGCGCCGGCGTGCATCATCAGCGGCGTGCGGGGCGGCCGGGCGCGGGCATGGGCGATGGCCAGCGCGCGGAAGCGGTCGGGCCCCACCAGCGCGCGCACCGCGGGAAAGCCCGTCTCGAGCGCGGCGGCGAGCGAGGCGACCACGTTGTTGCGGTAGACGTCGAAGCGCCGCCCGGCGGGTCGCCCGGCGGGGTCGGTCAGCCCCTCGGGCACGGGCGCCGCCGGGTCGAGCAGTGCCGCGCGAAAGGCCTGCTGCGTGACGATCATGCCGGCACCTGCGCCAGGATCGCCTCGGCGCGCGCGGCCTCGGCGGCGAGTGTCGCCCAGTCGGGCACGTCGGTATCCCACTCGATAAGGGTGGGGCGGGGGCCGACGGCGGCGATCGCCTCAGCGTAGAGCGTCCAGACCGGGTCGGCCACCTCGCGGCCGTGACTGTCGATCAGCAGGGCCGCGCCGTGCTCGTCGGACTGCGTGTCGTGGCCGCCGAGATGGATCTCGCCCACCCGCTCCATCGGGAAGGCGGCGAGGTAGGCGCGCGGGTCGGTGCCGAGGTTGGTGGCCGAGACGAAGACGTTGTTGACGTCGAGCAGCAGGCCGCAGCCGGTGCGGCCCGCGATCTCGCGCAGGAACTCGGTCTCGGCCATCTCGCTCTCGGCGAAGGCGAGGTAGGTGCTGGGGTTTTCCAGCAGGATCGGGCGGTTCAGCGCGGTCTGCACCTGGTCGACATGGGCGCAGACGCGGTCGAGCGTCGCCTCGGTATAGGGTAGCGGAAGCAGATCGTTGAGGAACGCCGCGTCGTGCGTCGACCAGGCGAGATGCTCGGAAAAGCTCGCGGGGCGCAGCCGGTCGACGAGGCGCGCGACGCGGGCGAGGTGGTCGGGGTCGAGGCCGCGCTCGGCGCCGACCGACAGGCCCACGCCGTGCACGGAGACGGGGAAGCGCTCGGCAAGGGCGGCGAGTTGCGCCAGCGGGCGGCCGCCGTCGCCGAGATAGTTCTCGGCGTGGATCTCGAGCCAGCGGACGGCGCCGGGCGCTGTCGTCACCGCCTCGAAATGGCAGGCCTTGAAGCCCACGCCGGGGGCATCGGGCAGGGTGCATGTGCGCGTCGAATCCAGCATGGCGGCAGTCTCCACGGGGGCAGCGCCGCCCGCGGTGCGGGCGGCGTTCGGATCGGTCAGCTCCGAAGTTCGGCGAGGCGTTCGGGCGTGATGTACTGGTTCAGCACATCCTCGGTCAGGCTCGCGTCGTCGGGGAGATCGCGATTGATGCCGTTGAAGCCCCACTCTTCGAGCTGGGCGGCGGTCACGCCCATGCGGCCGTCGGGCAGGTCGAGCTCGGTGCAAGTGCCGGCCTCGACCAGCGTCCAGGCGTTGCCCTGGTAGTCGACGGTCGAGGTGCCGGCGCAGGTCGTGCCGGGGCCGGCGGCGCAGTCGTTCTCGCCGGCGAGGCTGACGCCGTAGCACTTCTCCTGGGCCTGCGCCTGGGCCGGCGCGGCGGCGTAGGCGGAGACGGCGGCAGCCACGGCGGCGGTCAGTGCGAGGGTCTTGGTGTCGGTCATCTCGGTCGGTCCCTTTTTGATCGGCAGTCGGTCTGTCGTGCCGGCGGCTCCTCCGCGGCACGTACCCTGACGCTAGGCCCAAGCCGCCCACACGCCCCAGTCACGCGGCCGTGCGGCACGCGAGCGTGACCCGGGCCGTTCCCGACGGCGTGATGCCGCAGGGTCAAAGCCTTGGCAGGTCGCGACACTTTCCGTGATGCCGCCGCGCTGCTGCGCAGCATTGTTTCAGCTCGCCCGGGCGAGATTGAAATAATGTGGGGGAGCGGTCTCGACCTCGTCCTGCCTTCCGGCGCGCGGCGAGAGGGATGTTACAGTGCAGGCACGGCGTCTCCGGGAGCCGATCTCGCGACGACGAGCCGATCCCGGCGCGGTCCGGAGGCGGCTCAGCCCCGGTGCAGCGACTCGAGCTGGGGCCGCAGCATGTCGAGCGCGTAGCCCTGGGCGCGCGCCGCCGAGAGCAGGGTGTCGGGCGCCTCGACGGGCGCGGCGCCGAACATCCAAACGACCGTCGAGCGGGTGCCCGAGGCGCAATAGGCGAGCACCGGCCCCGGCGCCGCGTCGATCGTGCTCCGCTGCAGCTCGACCGTCTCGGGCGGCATCCCCCCATGCGTGATGGGGTTCTCGACGAAGGCGAGGCCCGCGGCCTCGGCCGCCGCGCGGATGTCGGCGGCCTGCAAGCCGGGCGGCACTTCCTCGTCCGGGCGGTTGCAGATGATGGCGGTGAAGCCCGCCTCCTTCGCGGCCGCGACGTCTTCGGCGGCGATCTGGGGCGACACGGCGTAGCGGTCTGTCAGGGGGCGGATCTCCATGATGTCTTTTCCCGCCTCCGGCACCGTGTCGTCAAGGGCCTGCGCGCGGCGCGTCTGCGCGGCATTGACCTGCGTCAAGGCGCCCCGCCCCGAGCCCGGCGCAGGATCGTTCAACCGTAGTGGAGGGGGAGACGCCGAGACATGTCCGACGCGCCCGAGATCGCCGCCCGCAGGCAAACGCTGGAATCACGGCTGGAGACGCTCGACCGGATGCTGCACGAGATCGAGGAGGAACTCGACAGCCACCAGAGCCGCGACTGGTCGGAACTCGCGCAGGAGCGCGAGGCCGACGAGGTGCTCGAGCGGCAGGGCGTGGCCGGCAAGGCCGAGATGGCCGCCATCCGCGCCGCGCTGCAGCGGATCGAGGAGGGGAGTTACGGCGCCTGCGTGCGCTGCGGCGACGACATCGCCCGCGAGCGGCTCGACCTCTTGCCCCATACCCCGCTCTGTGCCGCCTGCGCCGGGGCCCGCCCGCGCTAGCCCGCCCGAAAGAGGCGGCGTCAGGCCAGGATCAGCCCTACCGCGATCAGCCCGAGCCCCAGCGCAGAGGTGAGCAGCGCGGCGAGGTTCACCGTGACGACCCGCTGGAGGCGGGCGCGCAGGGCCGCGTCGTCGAGGCCCGCGCGCCTGGCGCGCCACACCGTCACGATGCACCACAGGATTCCTCCGAGGCCGGCGAGCGACAGCGCCACGCCGGCGAGGATGAGACCGTCCATGCGCCGCTTGCTCCCTGGTTGCCTGCCGCTGCCTCCGCCGCGGCGGCCTAGCCCGTCGCGAGGGGCCGGGCAAGACTTGCGGGGGCGCTGCGCTGTGGCTACCACGCGGCTCCGGACGCGGGCGCCGAGCGGGGCTGCGCGGCGGCAGACGGGCACAAGGCAAGGGCGGAGGCACGAGGCATGGCCGATCAGATCGAGGCGGGGGTCGACGGGGGCGGTGCGCCCGACAGCTACCGGGTGACGGCCGACAAGCTGCGCCAGTTCATTGAGCGGCTCGAGGCCGATAAGAAGGACATCGCCGACCAGCAGAAGGAGATGATGGCCGAGGCCAAGGCGCGCGGCTGCAGGTCACCACAACATACTGTTGTATGATAGGAAAGTCAGTATCTTATGGAAAAAACGCCGTCATATGAAGTGTGGTGTGACCTCGACGCAGAGCCAACAGGACAGGAAGCCTGAGTATGGATGATCTGGAACAACATCCCGATAATTACCGTGTGACTGCCGATGAGCTGCGTCAGTTCATTGAGCGCGTCGAGCGCCTCGAGGCGGAAAAAAAAGAAATTGCAGACCAAATCAAAGAGGTGTTTGCTGAGGCCAAAGCACGCGGATATGCTGTTCCAATCATGCGCAAGTTGTTGCAAATGCGAAAGCGAGATCGGGATGATCTTGCCGAAGAAGAGGCGCTTCTGGAAATTTACAAAGAGGCCTTAGGTATGTAAAAGTTCACTGGCCGTGAACCCATTGAGTGTAGTGGTCAATTTAGCGGTCGCGCTCGTTTATCCTGCCTTATTCGTCGAAATTGGGGGTAATGGCTGGCGTGCCCGCGAAAGCTCTGTAGAAACAAGTTGCTATACAGAACCCGATAGCAGCGCTCGGAGCACGCCATGGGTGAAACGCTACCGCCCTTCGCCACCGGCTTCAACAAGTCCCTGCGCGTCGAGAGCCGGGCAGAGCGGTTGACCGGTGACGCCGGGGCCGTGGTGCTGCGCGAGATCCTGGAGCGCAGCGGCATCGTCGAGTGGATGGCGCCTCGGCTCGTCGATCCGCGGCGGCAGGAGGATGTCGTCCATGACCTCCCCGGTGTTCGTCAAGGTAGTTGTCGCCTGCATTCGATTTCACGCTGCGCGGGTGGCGGGCCCGGCCATGGGGTCGCCGC
>OFET01000744.1_pt1 | contig 14691 bp, 14 predicted proteins | sample 1521211 | NCBI WGS metagenome assembly OFET01 (sample SAMN03766358, study PRJEB24113) | microbial mat metagenome | isolation source: enrichment culture HLUCC-A from microbial mat sample contains cyanobacterium...
TCGAGCGCGAGCGCTTTCTCGGAGCCGGGCATTACGAGCGCACGCCTGAGCGCCGTCGCCGTTCTCGAAACAATTATCATAGAGCCGCGTGCAAGCGCGTCCGTTGCGGATCAGAAGGGCCGCGAGGGATACGCGGCCTTTCAGGGTTTTGGGCTGGCGCTCGTAACGGCGCTGATATTCTTCCTCGCTCATCATGCCGCTGCGCTCTGCTGCTCGGGTTGCAGGGCGTGCATTAAATCGGCGGCGCGTTGCGCGTGGGCTGCGGCCTGAAAAATCGCCCGCTTGTCGCCGCGAAGGACGGTCAGCCAGCTTTCAATATAAGCGGCGTGATCGGCTCCCGGCTCGGGGGTCAGCTCAAGGTCGGCACAAAGGAAAGCCGCGCCCAGCTCGGCGACAAGTTCCTCGCGGGCGTAGCCTTCATCGCCCCATTGCTTGCGCCCGAAATCGCGGTCGAGGCGGGAAGGGTGCCGCGTCCAGTGCGTCAGCTCGTGGGCAAGGGTGGCGTAGTAGCTTTCCGGGCTGTGGAATGCCTCGAAGGCGGGAAGCTGCACGCGGTCGGTCGCCACGCTGTAAAAAGCGCGGTTCCCGCCATGCCCTACGGCTGCGCCGGTCGCGGCGAAGAAAGCATCCGCATGGGCGATCCGCTGCGCGGGATCGATGAGGGGTTCGGGCTTTGCGTAATAGTGTTCCGGCAAGCCGTCGATCTGCTCGACGTTAAAAACGGTGTAGCCCTTCATAAAGGGAATTTGCCGCTCGGCGTCCTGCCCGTTCTCGTCCTGCTCGGTCTTGGTAATGGTGTTGGCATAGACGACAAGGCTCCCGCGCTCGCCCTTGCGGACATGCGCGTCCAGCTCCAAGGCCTGCTTAAAGGTCATCCAGTGCGGGGACAAAAAGCCGGATTCCACGGCTGCGCCCCAAAGCATCAGCACGTTGATTCCGTTGTAGGGCTGGCCGTTGTGGCGAAGCGGTCGGGTTATCCTGCCTTCGGTATTGCCCGCGCTCCACGGCTTAAGCCAGGTCAGATTGCCCTGCTCAAGATCGGCAATGATCTTGTCTGTAACACGTTGATAGAGATCGGTTTTCATTGGTTTTTCCTCCTAGTTAAAAAGCCGGTTGCGCCATGCAACCGGACTAGGCGGAGCGCCAATGAGCGGGAGGAATGCTGTCCAGTTCCGGCCGGGCGGGAGGGGGATCACCCGGCCTGCACAAGCCCGAAGGGCGCGGAAGGAAGGGGAAACCCGCCCGGTCGCGCGCAAGCGTCCAGTGCTGGACAGCAGGGGGCGGCAGCCCCGGACTAAAAGGGAAAGATCGCGGCCCGAGCGGGCCGCTCTCCTGGCCGCAAAGCGGCCTATGCGCGAGGGATTGTTACCGGATGGCCGAAACCCGCTCGCGGGGTTCGGGGCGCTCTACACGCGCCTAAAGCCCGGTCCGGCCTTGGCCGGGCGCGTCAAGCCGCAACTGTGCGACTAGATGTGAAACCGGAATCTCTAAATTGATCCCTGCCTGTAATACCCGTGACGACCTAGGGCAATTTCATCACACATCAAAGACGGTCTCCCCCCCCCAGATGCACCAAATTCGCTTGATTGGCCTCTCAGCCCTCATTCATCGACATGAGAACGTCCATCTCGCTTGACATTCTAGAATTATGTAATATGTTTAGCGTCATCAACTCCTACAGTATTACCTATTTTTCGAAAGGGTCCCCATTATGAACGCCACCGACACCGTTCGAGCCACCTTTGTAATGCGTAAGGGCAACCGCGACCTAGTAAAGGGCATCGCCTATCGCTATGGCATCTCACAAAGCGAGATCATGAACACGGCCCCGTACCTGTTCATCGTCATGGCAGAACGATCCCTTGCGGAACGGCGCGGCCAGTTGAGTGCTGCCAAGACGCTTGCCGACCAGGCGATGCGATCATTGGCCAGCCTCCCCAATCATCTCGTCATCGGGGATGCTCATGAGCGCATAGAGGAAGCTCTTGCCCTTGAGGAAAAATCCTTGGACCGCAATCAGATTCATGGACCCGACGAAGGTGACATCGAAGATTTCATGCAAAGAGCATTCTCGCCGTTTGGCGATCCTTTCCGGGAAACCATGATCGCTGCGCTCAAGGAAGTTGGCGCAACGGCAACCGTCGAACGGTATCAGGCAATGCTGAAAGGCGGCGAGGACGAGGACACTTTTCTCGACGAGGAAGAAGAAGCGGAGCGCACGGCCCTGCTGGAAAAAATTCTCGGCGACATAGACCTAGACCTGAGCGGCCTGACGAACGATGACGAAGGCAACGATGAAGAAGCCGAGAGCACGGCTCGCTCGGGGCCTCGCGTCGCCAATTGGCAGATCACCCTCAAGAATGACGAAATCGCAGCAAGCACCGGCGCGGATGCTTTGGAGCAATTCCTCACGCGGCTCGTCTCCGACGATCGCGCCAACCTAGAGAAACTGCGGAATGTGCGAGGCCGCGTCAGGCCACTAATCGCACAAACGACCGAGCAGCTTTATCCAGGCCGTCCCGATCTCGGAGATTACGCACGCGAGTTCCTGCCGGGCTGGTTTGTCGGCACAAACTACTCTCACCGCGACGTGATGCGTCTTCTGCGTGCGGCGGCAGAGGAAGCGGGATTGGTTTGGGGCGTTGATGTCTATGTCAAGGCGACGCCGACCGACGACAAGTGACCGAAGGGTCTAATGCGAACCTCAAATGATTGGAGAAGATGTCATGGCATCGTTTCGGATCACAAAGCACGCGGAATCGCGGATGCAGCAGCGGGGCCGGCGTCCTCAAGATATCGAATTTGTCGTACAGCACGGCACGGAAACCCCGGCGGGGATACTCCTGACCGCAAGCGATGCGGCTGCCATAGAGCGCGAGGCCCGGCGCATGATCGAGATGGCCGGAAAACTGCGCAACATTCTGGTCCCCTGCGAGGGCGGCGCAATCAAGACCGTATTCCGCGCCAGTCGCGACCAGCAGCGACGGTTACTATGACCGCCGCCAAGCTGTCCCCATAGCGCTTGGACCGACCGCGCAAAACCGAACGGTTTTAAACATTGGAATCAATTCCCTGAGGATCACACCCGCGCACGTTTTCAGCAGGGGAGGCGACGTTCGAATGCTCGCTCAGCATGTCGATGGTGGTCGATTTCGCATAAGCGCTTAGCACCAGGTCACGCATGTATTCCAGATGACTGCGCCAATAGTCCTCAACCTCGGCGCCAGCTCCCCGGCGCAACAACTGCACGGCTTTTTCGCGGCTTTCAATGCTTTCCAAACGCAGACGGTTCACACTGGTCTTTGTCAGGGTGCGGAGGGTCACGTTCTCGTGCTGGCGGCGGATGATGTCGAAGATCAGCGCCCCTAGCAGGTGGATCGGGCGGTTGGTACAATGGCGCATCAGCAGCAACGAGAAGCCGGCACTAAGATCGGCGTACCGCAGCAGATCTGAAACCGAGGCCTCGCGTGCCTCGGCGATGTTCGCATCCAGTTCGGCAAAAGCTAGTTCGGTGGGGTTCTCAGCCAGAAGTCGGGCGGCGGGCGGCTCGATGATTATGCGCGCGGCCCAGACCTCTTCCAGGCGGGTACCCTGGATTTGCAGAAAGACGCCGACTTGGTTGGCAGTCGTCTCAATCTCGATCGAGGTCACCCGGGCACCGCCGTATTTGCCGCGGCTGATGGTCAGCATTGACTCAGATTCGAGTATGCGCAGCGCCTCCCGCAGGGTGGGCCGCGACACGCGAAACTCGGTCTGAAGCACGTTTTCCGGCTTCAACTTGTCGCCTGGACTGAGTTTTCCGGTCACGATCTGGCGCCGCAACTCGTCAGCGATCATGACAGCGGCCTTGGGCTTCTTCTTACGATTCAGAAGCGCAAGGCCCAAGCTTTTTGTGTCTTGCTTCATCCGGGAAAACTCTTTCTGGCTTTTAATCACATCTTAGCTAGCACAAGTGCCTGAATCATCAAGGTCACGCCATTTCGCAACAGATCGCTGCACGAATTTGGCCCCGCAGGTCTGCCGCCGCGCAGTTGTTTTGCCCCACAGACAGCAGGCTGCACGATTTTTAATCGACGATTCTGGGAATCCGTTGCTAGATGGATAAAAATAGTTATACAATAAGATTGTTCCTGTAACAGGCGCGGGAGCCTCAGAAAGCGCGAGCGATCGGGAGGATACGGCAAGCACCATGGACAGCGCAGAGCAGAGTGCAACGAGCCCCGTCGCGGCCCTTGCGGGTGTCAGGGTCATCGAGTTGGGGACCTTCCTGTCGGCTCCCTTTGCGGCGACGCTTCTGGCCGATTTCGGCGCCGATGTAATTAAGGTCGAACTCCCGGGCGAGGGCGATCCGATGCGCACGCTGGGATCGTTTCCGCCGGAGGGCAAGAGCGGTTACTGGTGGTCCTCGATCGCGCGAAACAAGCGGTCGCTGGCGCTTGACGTGCGCATCCCCGAGGGTCTGGAGATCCTAGGACGGTTGATCGAAACCGCTGATGTCCTGATCGAGAATTTCCGCCCCGGCACGCTCGACCGCTGGGGCGCGACGCGCGAATGGCTGCTCGAGCGGCGGCCGGATCTGCTGATCGCGCGCATCAGTGGCTATGGTCAGGATGGCCCTTGGCGCAGCGTACCCGGTTTCGACCGCAACGCGCAGGCTTTCTCGGGTCTGGCTTATCTTACGGGCGAGTCGGACACCGCCCCGCAACAGGCTGGTCTTCCGGTGTGCGATTTCACCGCCGGACTCTGGACAGCCTTCGGAATCATGGTTGCCATGCTGGGCCGGCTGCGCAACCGGCGCGACGGCGGCATCGAGATCGACCTAGCCCTTTACGAAACCATGCTGCCCTTTTTGAAGGACGTGCCGCAGACCTATCGGCACCTGAATACAGTGACCGAACGCTCGGGCAACACGCCCGGCTATGTCTCGCCCGGCGGAGCCTATCGAACCGCGTCCGGCGAATGGATCTTCATCAGTGGCACGGGCGATCGTGTATTCAAGCGTTTGATGCAGGCCATCGGACGCAGCGACCTGGCCGAGGCGCCCGAGTTCCAGCATAACCGCGACAGGGTGAGTGGACGCGCGACGATCGATGCCGCCATCGATGCCTGGCTGTCGCGCCAGAGCACCGATGCGGTTCTGTCGGCCCTCGATGCGGTCGATGTGCCGGCGGTAAAGATACACAGCATCGCCGATCTGATGAACCATCCGCAGGTCATCGCGCGGGGCAATTTCGTCGATCTGTCCGATCATGACCTTGGCGATGTCTGCATGGCGGCGCCAATCCCGCGCCTTTCGGACATGCCGGCGGTTCTGCGCTGGCCCGGGCAGGATCTGGGCGAGGCAAATGACGAGATCCTTCTGGGCGAGTTGGGGATAAGTGCCGAGGAACTGCAAGCTTTGCGCCGGCGCGGAATCGTCGGCTGAATGGAGCGATCGGTAGCCAAACACGGCGAGATGGCGAACTGGTATTCGACCGGAGAAGCTAGCCGGCGATACCGCAACTGGGAGGAATGACACATGAAACAGATACTGATGGCCGCCGGCCTGACAGTGATGGCCTCGGGTTTCCTGAACGCTCCGGCGACAGCGCAAACGATTGTCGAAGGTCCGAGCGTTGACTGGCGGATCGCCACGTTCGGCTCGCCCCGCACCGGCACCACGCATATCGAAACCATCAAGGCATTCGTCGAGGAGCGCACCGAGGGACGGTTCTCGATCACGCTTGGCTACGGCTCGCTCGGAGAACCGCGCGAATTTCTAGATCTGCTGCAGGTTGGTGCGATCCACGGCGCTACGGTCCAACCGGCTCTTTCCGGCGAACGGCTGCCGCTCTACTCGGTGCTCGATCTGCCCTTCCTGCCGTTGAGCGACCCCGATCTGCACCGCGAGGTGCACGAAGCCGTGCACGAGCATCCCGCCATTGTCGCCGAGTTCGCAACTTGGAATGCGTTCCCGTTCATGTCCAGCGTCTTGCCGCAGTATGAGTTGATGGGTACCAATGAAACACCTTCGTCGCTCGCGGATATCAGCGGCATGCGAATTCGCGCGCTCGGGGGTCTTGGGAACGCGCTTAACCTGCTCGGTGCCTCAGCAGTTAACATGCCGGCCTCCGAGGTCTTTATGGCACTGGACCGTGGCCTGCTCGAGGGGGTAGCGTTTCCATACTACGCGCATGTCTCATTCCGCAGCTACGAGGTTGGTCGCTGGATGACGACCAACCTCGCCCTTGGGACAACGGCGTTCCCGGTCACGCTCAGCGTTTCGGCCTGGGAGGAACTACCAGAGCAGTATCGACAGTTGCTGCTTGACGCGCGCGAGGCTGCCTATGCGGCACAGATCGCCGCCATTATCGCTGATGACGAAGGCTCGCTCGAAACGATTCGTGCGAGTGGCGTCGAGCTTGTCGAGTTTTCCGAAGAGGATCTGGCACAGTTTCGGGCCGCTGGCGGCCGTCCAGTATGGGATGCCTGGGCCGCCGACCAAGATGGCGCCGGCCACGCAGGGACCGCGATGCTCAATTTCGTCCTCGACGCTATCGAGCAAGCGCAAGCAGCCCGGTAAGGATGCCTGCGGCACGAACCGAGAGGATTGGCAGAAACCGTGACAACCCTCTGAGCAGGCGCCCCCGGGCGCCTGCGGCAACCCGGAGAGCGCGATGTTGAGCGAAACCGAAGAAAGCATCGGTCCTAAGCCAGTCGGGCCTGTGGACAGGGTGCTTGCGGCCATGGAAAACGCGCTCGGCGGGCTGGCAGCGCTCTTCATTTTCGCGTTGATGATGCTCGGCGTCGGCCAGATCGGGATTCGGGTCATCTGGAGATACCCGATCCCCGGCTACATTGACATCGTCGAACTGTTGATGGCCGTGGTCGCCTTCGCCGCCGTCGGTTATGCCGAGCGGCTCAGGGCGCATATCCGCATGGATTTCATGCCCGGAGCGATGCCCGAACGGTGGAAGCCGGCCTATGAGGCCTTTCTGTCGCTCATCAGTCTCGTAGCGGTTGCGTTCTTGGTCTATGCTACGTGGTTCAGCTTCCATCGCAGCTGGATGCTAGGGGATTCCAGCATGGATATCCGCGCACCACTCTGGCCGGCGAAGTTGCTGCTCTTCACGGCTCTCTCGATGCTCTGGCTGCGGTTGCTTCTCAGCATGATCGGCTTCTTGCGCCGCTGGCGCGAAGTTTCCCGCTGAAGCGGACCCCCGGCAGCCAGGAGAGACGAACATGGACCTGAGCCCACTTGAATACGGCGTCCTAGGTGCTCTGGGATTCGTGCTCCTGGGCTTGCTGGGCGTGCGCATCGCCTATGCGGCAGGCATGGTCGGCACACTCGGCCTGATAGCGATACTGGGGCTGGATGCAGGGATCCGTACTGCCGGGACGGTGCCCTATGGAAAGGGCACGGCCTATACGCTTTCGGTGCTGCCGATGTTCATCCTTCTCGGGTATCTGGCTCATACCGCCGGCCTCGCGACCGCGGCCTTCGAAGCCAGCCGCCGCTGGCTCGGCCGCCTGCCCGGCGGGCTGGCAACAAGCACTATCCTGGCGGTCGCGGGCTTTGGCGCGGTCTGCGGCTCTAGCGCCGCGGCTGCTGCGGTCTTCGCGCGCCTCGCCATCCCGGAAATGCTTAAGGACAAGTATAGCAAGGCGCTTGCCGCAGGGTCGGTGGCGGCCGGTTCGGTGCTAGATTCGATCATCCCGCCGTCCACGCTTCTGGTAGTCTATGCGATCATCACTGAACAGTCGGTCGCCGACATGTTGATTGCGGGTTTCGTGCCGGGCGTCCTAACGGCGATCGTTTACGGCACGATCATCACCGTCATGGCCATCCGCAACCCCGAGATTGCCCCCCGGGGTCCGAAATTCACTTGGCGCGAACGCTGGGTCAGCGTGCCAGGTGTTCTGCCCATCTTCGTCGTCATGGCGACGATCTTTACCGCCATGTTTTTCGGTTGGGCTACGCCCACCGAGGCCGGCGCGCTGGCTGCGTTCTTCATGCTGCTGCTAGGCTTCGCCAACCGCGCCTCCTTCGGCGAGTTCAGAACCGCCTTCATGGAGACTGCCAAACTGACCGTGGTGGTTTTCACGATCGTCTGGAGCATTATGATCTTCGTTCTGTTCCTGGGCTTTGCCAATCTGCCTACATACCTGTCAAATTGGGTGAACAGCCTCGATGTGCCGCCCATCGTGGTGCTGCTGTGCATCTATCTAATGTTTGTTCTGCTGGGCATGTTCATCGACGCTCTCGGCATCATGATCCTGACCCTGCCGATCGTCTTTCCGCTGGTCGTCAGCCTGGGTTACGATCCCGTCTGGTTCGGCGTGATCGTGGTTAAGCTCTGCGCAATCGGTCTGCTGACGCCGCCGTTCGGGCTGTGCTGCTTCATCGTCAGCAGCGTGCGGCCGGACATTTCGGTGCAGACGGTGTTTCGCGGGGTCATGCCCTTTATTGCGGCCGATCTGGTGCTCGTGATCGTGCTCACCGCCTATCCGCAGATCATCACCACTCTTGTCATCATGGCGCGCTGACCGGTGCTGCGCGCAGGCAAATCGATTGACCCCGCGTAAGCCCGCTGCTAAATGGTTATACAATTCAAATCCGCTCCGAGGGAGTGATCCGTGTCCTGGCCGACGGTTGTCTACAACGAAGAGATCATGCGCGAGGGCTTCGGCATTGCCTCTCCTGCCGTTCCCGTTTCGCGCCGGCTGGAACTTTTGGACCTGCTGGCCGACACAGGCCTCAAGCGCCTGACGATCGGCGCCTTCGTCAGCCCCCGTTATGTCCCACAGATGAGTTGCTTCGAAGAGCTTCTGGGCACACTGCGTCCCCGCGCGGGGGTCGCCTATCTGCCCTTCATCCACAACCGCCGGGCACGCGAACTGGCCAGGCGCTTCGCGCCGCCGCTGACTATCGAAACAGAACTGTGCCAGCTCTTCATCGACATCTGCGATGTCCACCAGCGGCGCAACGTCAATACCTCGATCGAAAAGGCGATAGCCGGCTGGCCCGAAGTCGTGCGCGAAGCCCGCGCACAGGGCGTAACCCAAGGTCAAATTGGCATCTTCTCTGCCTGGGGCTCGAATTTTCAGGGCCATTTCACACAGTCCTATCGGCTGTCATTTCTCGAACGCCAAATCGCCGTCATGGAGGAGGCTGGAATCGAAGTGGTTGAGATCGGCTTACACGATTCCCAAAGCTGGTGCCTTCCGCACGAGATCGAGGCTGATCTTGTCGCCATCAAGTGCCGCTGGCCAGATGTTCGCCGCTTTCATCTGCACCTGCACAATGCCCGCGGCATGGCCTTGCCGGCGATCTGGACCGCCCTGCGCACCCTTGGTAGCGACGATACGCTGGTGCTTGACGGCACCCTGGGCGGTATCGGCGGCGGCCAGTATTGCGGCAACGGCATGGCCTCGGGCATGGCCGCGACTGAGGATCTCATGCACATGCTCGATGGCCTTGGCATCGAAACCGGCGTTGATCTGGGCAAACTCATTGACTGCGTCTGGTTGCTGGAAGAGATCATTGGCCACCCCGCCTTCGGCCATGTCTCGAAGGCCGGGCCGCGCCCCGCCGGGCCGGCCGATTACTACGACGCCAACCTGCCGGCGATCGAAAGCCTGAAAGCGGCGCGCCATTTCCGTCTCGGGCCGTCCGCATTTGCCGGGGAGGCCTATTCGCCTTGGCGCGAACCCATCGCCGGCCCCTATTTCAACGGTTTCGACCCAGCGCCGAGGCCCAACGCTGCCACGAGGAGAAAGTAAATGAGCTTCGGCTTCACGGACGACCAGAGGGCGCTGCGCGACTCGGTGCGAAAATTCGCCGAGGCGGAACTGCTGCCGCATTATCGCCGCTGGGACCAGACCGGCGAATTCATCACCAAGGAAGTGATGGACAAGATTATTGACATGGGCCTTCTGTCACTGCGCCTGCCGGAAGAATACGGTGGCCAAGGCGCGTCGTTCGTCGATTGCGGCATTGTCTGCGAGGAAATCGGGCGCTGCGATCACAACGTCCGTTACATTATCAGCAATGCCATCCATCTGGGTGAGATGGCCTCGTCTATGCATCCCGAACTGCGCGAGGAGTGGATTCCCCGAATCGCTGCCGGCGAGATGATGTCGCTGGCTTTCACCGAACCGCGCGGCGGCGCCGACGCGGGCAACATCATCACCAAGGCGGTGCGCGACGGTGATGACTACATTCTGTCAGGCGAAAAGACGAGCATTACGTTCTGCGACGTCTCCAAGGTGGTCTTTGTCTCGGCGCGCACCGGCAAGCCGGGTCCCAAGGGGCTTTCATTCTTCTTGGTGCCGACAGATCTGCCGGGGATCACAGCGGTTCCCTTCCAGCGCATGGGCCAGCATTTGGATCGCGCTGGCAGCTTCTTCTTCGACGATGTACGCATCCCAGCGCGCAACATGATCGGTGAAGAGAATACCGGCTTTATCTGGGCAATGACGATCATCGGCTATAACCGCAACTTCGTGCCGCTGGCCTGTCTCGGGGCAGCGCAGAAGTCGCTTGAGGAAACCATTGAATACGCCAAGACGCGGCAGATCATGGGGCAGCCGATGTCGAAATGGCAGGCAGTGGCGACCGAGTTGGCTAACATGGCCACCCAAATTGAGGCAGCGCGACTTCTGTGCTATCGTGCGTTGTCTCTCAAAGATCAGGGCCTGCGCCATGACGCCGAATCCTCAATGGCGAAGTGGTGGGGCGTCAAGGTGGCCAACGAGGCGCTCTATACTTGCATGCGACTCCACGGCCATTACGGCTGGGCCACGGCCTTTCCATTCGAGCAGCGCCTGCGCGACTGCCTGGGCATGGAATCAGCCGACGGGCCGCGCGAAGTGCATCACGGTATCATCGCGCGCGATCTTCTGGGGCGCGAATTTGCCCCGTTCTGAACGCGCGCCCTGCACGGGCGGGCCGTGGGTGCCGCCCAAGGGAAGAGCATGCAGCACTATACAGTCGGTGATTTGGTGGCGGAATTCCTCGCGGCCTGCGGGGTCGAGGTAGTCTTCGGAATTGCCTCGGTCCACAACGTACAGATCTTGGACGCAATCGCCCGGCGTAACGTGCTGCGCTTCGTCACAGTGCGCGGCGAGTTTGGTGGCGGGCACATGGCCGATGCCTATGCCCGCGTGACCGGCGGCTTGGGTGTGGTGATTACCAGCACCGGGCCGGCGGCGGCCAACGCCGTTCCGGCGCTGGTTGAGGCACGTTTTGCCGGATCACCCCTTCTGCATGTGACCGGGTTGGGCGAGACAAAGTTTTTGGGCCGCGACGCTGGATCAGTGCACGAGGTTCCGGGCCAGAGCGCCATGCTCGCCGCCGTGGGCAAGGCAAGCTTGCAAATCCTGCGGCCGGAACAGGCGTTTTCCGTGCTCATGACCGCGGCCCAGCAAGCGCTCGCGGCGCCTATGGGGCCGGTGAGCGTGGAAATCCCCGTTGACCTCCAGCGCGCCGTGGTTGCTCGTCCCACGCAACTAGACGATTTCGACCTGCCGCGCTCTCCTATTGTACTACCTTCCGAGGCTGAGCTCGACCGCCTGGCCAAGATTGTCGAACAATCCCGACGGCCGATGCTCTGGCTCGGTAATGGTGCCCGCCATGCCGGAGCGGCGGCGCTCGAACTTCTGGCGCTGGGTTTCGGCACGGTGACGTCATGGAACGGGCGCGGAATTGTTCCCGACGACCATCCCGCCACGCTGGGCGCGCTGAACGGGTCCGGCGCGCCGGCGGTCGAAAGGTTCTATAGCGGCGTCGATCTTCTGCTGGTCGCAGGTTCGCGGCTGCGCGCGCACGAAACGCTCGATCACGGCCTCGCCCTGCCGCCCCACCGGGTGCTGATCGATATCGACCCGCGTGCTGCCGGCCGCGGCTATGTCTTCGATCATGTCACTTTGGGCGATACGGCAGCAACGCTCGCTGCCCTGGCGCAGCGGCTGCGTACACGCGGCTATGAAGCCGATCCCGAATTTGTTCCCCAGTTGGCCAGAGTCCGCGCTGAAGCCCGAGCCGAGTATCGCCAGACACTCGGACCTTATGCCGGCTTTGCCGCGCAACTTCGCGCGGCCATGCCACGAGATACCGTCTTCGTGCGCGATGCAACGGTCGCGGCCAGTACATGGGGCCACCGTCTGGTGCCGCTCTACGGCTGCCGCGATTCGCTGCATCCGGTGGGTGCGGCGATCGGCCTTGGTCTGCCCATGGGAATCGGCGCGGCCATCGCCGCCGCACGGCAGGGTAGAAAGACGCTCGCGCTGGTGGGCGACGGCGGCCTTGCCCTGTCAATGAACGAACTCTGGACCGCGGTCCAAGAACGCGCCGATCTCTGCCTCGTGGTCATGAACGACGGCATCTATGCTGCCATCGGCCATATCCAGGATGCAAGGGCAGGCGGGCGCCGGAACTTTATCAACGTCCTTTCGCCCGACCTGATGAAACTGGCCGAACTGGCCGGCATTCCGGGCTTCCGGGTGTCGAACGCCGATGCCTTCGGGTCTACCGTCGCGCAAGCTCTTTCGCTTGATGGTCCCACGATCGTAGAGGTGGACATGCACGCCATCGGCCCGGCGCCTGCCTATTCCTCGTGGGGCGGAGCTCCGCGCGATAGCGAAGGAATCACGCATTGATGGGACCGCTCAACGGATTGCGAGTGATTGAATTGGCCGGCATCGGGCCGGGTCCGATGTGTGCAATGCTGCTTGCCGATCTGGGCGCCCGTGTGCTGCGTGTGGATCGGCCCGAGGCTAGCGGGTTGGGCGTCCAACGTCCCGAGAAATACGACCTTCTACTGCGCAACCGGCCGGCGATCCGGATGAACCTAAAGGCCGCCGACGACCGGGCGCGGCTCCTGGAACTCGTCGAAAGCGCCGATGTCGTGATCGAAGGGTTCCGCCCTGGGGTCGTCGAGCGGTTGGGCATCGGACCCGAGGATTGCTTGAGGCGCAATCCCGCGCTGGTCTATGGCCGGATGACAGGCTGGGGTCAGAGCGGACCGATGGCGCAACTTGCCGGGCATGATCTGAATTATATTGCTCTGACCGGGGCGCTGCATGCCATAGGGCGGCGCGGTCAGGCGCCGGCAGTGCCGCTGAATTTGATCGGCGATATCGGCGGGGGCGCGCTATATCTGGCTTTCGGGATCATGGCCGCCGTGCACGAGGCGCGCAGCTCGGGGCGCGGGCAGGTCGTCGATGCGGCGATTGTCGATGGCGTGGCTTCGATGATGGCACAGGTGCAGGGCACCTACGAGGCCGGCATGATGAACGACGAGCGCGGCACCAATATCACCGATTCCGGCGCGCCCTTTTACGATGTCTATGAATGTTCCGACGGTGGCTACATTGCCATTGCAGCAATCGAAGCCAAGTTCTTCGCCGAGCTGATCGCCGGGCTGGGTCTGAAACGGGAAAATTTGCCCGAACAATGGGATCGCACCGGGTGGGAGGCGCTGCGCGACGCCATTGCAGGCGTAGTGCGCACTAAATCGCGCGACGCCTGGGCCGCCGAGTTTGCCGACACCGACAGCTGCGTCGCTCCAGTCTTGACGCTGAGTGAAGCGGTCGCCCACCCACATCTGCGCGCGCGCGGCACCTATCTTTCGATCGACGGGGTGCTTCAACCCGCTCCAGCGCCGCGGTTCTCGCGCTCGACCCCCGCCGAACCGCGCCCAGCCGCCTCATGGCAGGCGCTGAATGCGGCGCAGATCATTTGCGAATGGCGAGAAGGAAAAGCCTGAACACAGCGCTCTTGGCTGCCGTGAACAGCGGAGCGCGCAGCTCCGTGCCGGTGTGAAGGTGGCCTTTCCGCCGCTTGTCAGTTCCTTCAGGGGGCAGGCGGCAAGGCTGGCTTTTCGTGAGCTACGCTGCGATTTTCAACGCTTGACCGCCGCGGCGCAGACTTCGCTCATCGTCGGCCTTCTCCAAGCTCGAGATCATTCTGCGGATGAAGCAGAGTCAGAGCCTGCCTCTGAAAACTAGAGAACTTGAACGCGCATGGAAGCGTGGTCCGTAACCATCCGGCGTGGGCCGCGGGGTATCAGGTTCCGTCGTCGCGATGAGCCTTGTTCAACAGCATGGTCACGCAGTAACGCTCCGGTGAGGGCCGTCTGACGTTCGCTTGGATCCGGTGGTAAGTCCGACCTTATGTCCGACTTCTCATATCGCCCTCACATTGAAGTTCTCTCTGCAGCCGATGGCGTTCGCCGTCGGCATTGGTCCGACGCGGACAAGATCCGCATCGTGGAGGAGAGCTTTGTCGGCCACCGGCAAGCGTCCGCCACGGCACGGCGACATGGGGTTTCCCGTTCACTGCTGACGGCCTGGCGCCGGCAATATCGAAACGGTGAGCTCGGCACTGTCGGTTCGGCATTGTTTGCTCCCGTGACTTTGGCGGCGCAGGCTCCAGCTGCTCGGATGGAGACGGGCGATGCCAGTCCGCCACCTCAGGACATGTATGTCGAGATCGCGCTGACCAATGGGCGTCGGCTGATCGTGCCGACGGCTGTCGATCCCGAGGCTCTGACCCGGATTCTTGCCGTAGCGGACCGGTCATGATCGCGTTTCCTGCCGGTGCAAAGGTCTGGATTGCGGGCGGCGTGACGGATATGCGCTGCGGCATGAACAGTCTGGCGTTGAAGATCCAGCAGGGTCTGGGACGTGATCCGCATGCCGGGGAGATCT
>OFET01000755.1_pt1 | contig 14364 bp, 15 predicted proteins | sample 1521211 | NCBI WGS metagenome assembly OFET01 (sample SAMN03766358, study PRJEB24113) | microbial mat metagenome | isolation source: enrichment culture HLUCC-A from microbial mat sample contains cyanobacterium...
AGTTTCATCTGTTCATGCGAGCAGGGGGAGAAACGACAACTTTTGAGGCAGGCCGTGAGTGCTTTTTTAACAAGACGGTGCTTGCGGCATTGGCGTTGGCCTCACCTGAGGTGCTGTCGCGCCCTTTGCAGCTGGCGACTTACGTTAAGGAGCTGCGAACAGGCGATAGGACACTGGCTGTGGCGCTGCGGGATAGCGCAGGCAATAAGCTGTCGTGCGATTGGACGAACGATGATGACTGGCAGGCGATTGTGGGGCTGGCGTTGGAGAACGTGCGGGTGGCGATGGGGGGTTAGGGGCTGAGGGAAGGGGCTGGAGTGGGGGCTGGGGGTTAGGGGCTGTGGGGGGGGGGCGCTGAATGTGAAGAAACCCAAACGGGACTTGGGCGAAAGCGGAGGGGGGACTATAGTGAAGCCTTCCGCCTAATCTGTCACGCAGGGGGATGAGGTTGAAATAATTCCCTCTAAATAAATAGTTATTTTGACCCTTATTAATAAACCCAAATGTTATTACTTTGGAAGTATTAGGGGCAAAATAGTTGTTTAGTTGGAGCGACAACCGCTGCTAGCCTTAACGACGGGTCGTGGATTAGCTCAATGTTAGGTGGCTTAGTTATTTCGGGAAATGGTGCTTCAAGGCTATCTCCAATATTCAAGTGAATCAGCCCACTACAACTAGATCTTGTAGTGGGCTGGATTGACAAGATAAATTACAGAATTTTGGTACTTGCCACCAGCAAGAGTAGTGTTTCCCGTATAGGGCCTCTAAAAAACCTGATGTTAGATTTTATACATCTTTTCTCCGTGTATTGACAGGTTTTAGAGATGAACACTTCACACCACTTAGTTCAGTGCCCAAAATGCCATTGTCCAGTAAGATTTGATCGACTGAAAAATCATCTTAAGAAAGTTCATCATGAGCAAGAATTCGCTGCCGATAGCGAAGGATCTATACAACAAAACTCTGAAGCTTCTGCAGCTTTAACAGTGGATAAAATTAAGCAGGTGGAAAGTGTAATTGGCTCCTGGCTAAAAGGACAGAAAAGCTATTCCTGCAATTCTAAAAACGTTACTATTTTGACTATCATGGCCCTTGAAAGATTCATGAAATATAGCCTTTATGAAATCAATGATATTTGTGTCAATAATTTTCCGAGAGAACTCTATGAAACAGGAACCAAGCGTCTAGAAGTCACCTATGAACAAATGATGGATCACATATATGAAACCTTAATGCCCTACAGTAAATATTACATTGACTGGATTACTGGAAATCAATACTACTTTGAGAATAATGAATCTGATGGCTATGTAAAATCGCATTCTTGCAAAAGCGTAGATCGAATGGATGGAAGCAAGTATATTGGCTATTATCGACGTGAATACCAAAATAGCCGCTTTGGTTCCTTTCCGGCACATGATGACTATAGTGAAGATTCATGGGCAGACGGTAATACGTGGGAATAGAGTTTGTTACTCATGAAAGAGATAAGTAGGCGCACCACATAACACAATAGAGTTGTTGCGAAATAGTAGAGAAATAGGACAGAACTTTCCTTCTTTCCGTTTTGACTTATGCAGCCTCTCGGTAGAAGTTCCATAGTCCCGCTGCGGTGCCCATCAACCGGTCATTGAAGTTCTTTTTACGGTTGCGGTATATCTCTGCTGCCGCTCGGTAGCGCTTTATCCCCCCGAAGGCATGTTCGACGACGACCCGTTCTCTACTGAGCATCCGGTTCTCTTCTTTCTGGCCTGGGGTTAACTCACCCCCTCTGGGTTTCTTGTGCGGAATTTCTATATTCTCGTACTCTTCTTCCAATCCTTTGAACCCCAAATCCACATGAATAGGAATGTCAATCGGGATATGTTCGATGATCACTGAGTTGTCCAGCATAGACTTATCGTGATGGGCACCATCTTTGATAGGACTCAACAGTAGAATGCGATTGTCTTGGTTGCTCATGCCTAGATGCTTGCGCGTGTGACGTTTCTTTTTTTCGGTATAAGTGCGTTGCTGGCGGGCTTTGTCTTGCGGCCGTTGAATCGGTCGCAAGACACCATCAATAATCACACGATCAACCTCTGGAAAGCGTTCTAGGAATGTGGCAATGCTTGTAATTTGACGCTCAGGTAACACCATTTCTCGACCCAGGGGCGCTTCTAATATCGGTTGTAAACGGTGCAGCCAGCGATGCGCTTGCGAGCGGTCAGAGTCAAACAGTATTCCCGCTAAATCAAAGGTTGGGTAACATTTGAAGTAAAACAGCACATAAAATTGCTTCTCTATCAATGTCTCAAGATTGGCTTTCGACCGCCACCGGGGGCTCGCCGCCGTTGGAGAGAACCGAATGAGCTTCCTCATAGACCGCCCTAAAGCTCGGCAGAAGACGCTCAAAGGCTACAAGATTCAACCCTGTCATCGCTCGCATGAGTCGATCATTTTTGAAGATGCGGTTGATATCGAGCATAGTGACAAAGATAGCTGAACGGCGAACGGCATAGGACGCTATTTTAGCCTTTTATTTCGCAACAGGTCTCTCGTTTCTGGGAATCTTTAACGAATGTTGAATTCTATTAGGAAAGAAAGATTTTCAATGTCGAAAAAGTTACGAGCAAAAAAGATTAAGGCTAACAGGCGGTTTTTGATTTTTGTTGAAAAAACAGAAGGTGAATTGATGACCGATACGGTTTGCGATAGCTCGTTTCTGGGAATCTTGAGCGAATGCAGAATCGCGCTAGCAAGGGCCTACAGGTATCCCGGTTTAGTAACGGGGGTTTATGTCTACGACTGCGAATCAAGCGCGTGGATGAATCTAAACAGTGCTATGCAAATATCTAACCCGTTAGCGCTTAAACAATCAAGCAAAGTACTAGCTACAGCGATTATGAACAAAGAGAAATAAAGAAACCGTATGGATACTGATTTCATTCACAGCTTGGACTACACCGACTCGGATATTTGCTTAGTGCTGCATGATGGCAGTTCACAGCTCTCCCTATCGTCTACAGAAGCGCTTGCCCTGTCTGAGCTGCTAGCCCAATATGCTGAGGGTAGGGTTAAAACTTGGCATATGCCTAGTAGTCTGCGGCGTAAGCTATGGTACCATTTAATGACCCCGAGAGAGGAGGAAAGCCTTGCCCCGACTAGCCCCAAAATCTCTGAAGTTGGAACCAAAAGAACGCGAGCAACTGAAACAGCTGATTAATCGTCATCAACCCCCCCCAAACAACAGGCATTGAGAGCCAGAATCATTATGCTTGCCGATGAGGGAAGAAATCATCGAGAGATTGCCCGACAGTTGAATATCAGTCGGAAGATGGCACGGTTGTGGCGAGAACGGTGGTTGGCGGGTCAGGCAAAGAGGATGAGTGTAATCGAACGATTGCAGGATGAGGAGCGCAGTGGTGCTCCTAGCAAATTTGAAACAGAACAAATATTACACCTGTTATAAGTTAGCCTGTGATGATCCTGCCGAGTATAATCGTCCGATTAGTCATTGGACAGCCCGAGAGTTGGCAGAGGAATTGGTAGAACAAGCGATTGTTGAAACGATATCGCCCCGGCATGTGGGACGATTATTGGCAGAGGCTGACCTCAAACTACATCAGTCAGGCTACTGGCTGAATCCCCCCCCAGACGCCAATTTTGAGGCCAAAGTGAGTGACATCTGTGAGACTTACTTGAGTGCAACCGAACGAGCGAGTCAAGGAGAACGCACCCTCTGTTTGGATGAGATGACAGGGATTCAAGCGCTGGAGCGCAAAGCCCCAACAGCAATTCCAAATTCCAGACTACGTACGTTCAAAAACATTGATTCCTCGTTCGTCTCAAATTATGGTCAAACCTGAAACCCCTTAACTTCGTTCCACAATGCCGAAAAATCATGTCTGTAAGTTGGAATTTGGAATTGCTGGTCTAGAGCCTTTCTGTAGCCGAATCAGACGTTGCTCTGGGCCGTGTGAATACACGCGAATCCTCTGGGGAAGACTTGATCTGCATACAATTCTCCGATTGGCCTACCAATGAGTTACAGCCGCAAAGCCTACGAATCGTCCCTTAAGGCTCATAAAAAACTAATTGCGACGAAGCTGTTAGACGGTATCGAAAAGCTCTATGAAAACAAAACATCTGAGCGGCGCTGGATTTGGGAGCTACTACAAAACGCAAAGGATGTTGCTGATCAGCCAGTTCAGATTCAAATTATTCTCAAAGCTGACTCAGTTGAATTTCAGCACAACGGCAATCCATTTTTGATGGACAATGTAACCTACCTCATTGAGCAAGTTTCTACGAAGGATCGCGTTTCAGAACTAGGTGAAGCGCTAGAGACAACCGGCAAGTTTGGAACGGGCTTTATGACCACTCACCTGCTTTCTAAGAAGGTAGAAGTTAAAGGCGTACTCGAAGATCAAGATACAGATCCCTCTATCTACAAGCGCTTCAGCCTCAGGTTAGATAGAGATGCGGCAACGCCTGACGAGATGATTGCGAAGGTTGATGAATCCTATAAGGTATTCGATGCGCTAGATAACGAGGTACTATGTCCTGGTTTAACAGGCTATGAACCCTGCAAGCACTTTGATACGTCATTCGAGTACGACCTTAACCAGAAGGGATTCCACATTGCCGAGGTAGGCATCAGGGATCTGCATAATGCGCTGAGCTATACACTAATCTTCATTCCTAAAATTGAGTCCGTTAATGTAATCGACGAGATCAAAGAAACGGAGACCAAGTACTCAGTGGTCTCAGAGGAGGGGGTTAGTTCAAACATTACAGTATCGATAATTCAGATTGAAACCGGCACGAACACAAGCTTTATCAAGATCGCATGGGTCGCGTCTCATAACCGGGCGATCACGATTGCTATCCCACTGCAAGATCGGGAGGATCAGCTTTCTGTCCAGGCGTTTAATCCAGAGACGGCTAAATTATTTTGTGACTTTCCCCTCGTAGGCTCAGAGCAATTTAGCTTCCCAGTAGTCTTTAACAGTCCGCTGTTTAATCCCAGTGAACCCCGAGATGCAGTTCTTCTAGATGAACGCGACGATGAGAAGCGTCGGTTTAATAAAACACTTTTTCAAGACTGCTTGGAACTCTACTACAGCCTATTGGACTATGCGAGCATGCACTGGAAGGATGCCTATCTACTCGCGAAATCTGCTGTGCCAGATCACATCGATCGGCGGTGGTATAAACAGAGTATTCAGCGATCACTTCGCCAGAAGGTCTTAGAAACACCGATAGTTGACACCTATCAAGGCAAGAGAATTCCGCTAGCTCAAGCCCGAATACCCTATCATTCGACATCTACGCAAGTTACAAAGCTATGGAGTCTCGCGATCGCCTTCTATGAGGATTGCCTACCAGCGGAGAACCATGTACTCGGCTGGTACGACATTATTGATACAGACTGGGAAAAGGACTTTAGCCGCAAGCTACGATACACCCTCATTGATCTCATGCAGGACATCGCTCATGAGGTGTGCCTATCACAGCTTGCTCAAAGAATCAAAAGGTCTGAAGCGGAGACATTGACTTGGCTCAATCAGGTAATTGCTTTTGCTGAGTCAGAAAACTTTGCTAAATCTGGCAGCTTACTTAATCAGTATCCGATCATCCCCAATCAATATGGGAACTTTCAGGTGCTTAGTAAGCTTTATAGAGACTTAGATATTCCAGAAGAAATCAAGTACGTCTTGAAGATATTAGGCGAAGACTGGAAGCAACAGCTCAGCCATTTGGATATTCAATGTCAATTTCCGGCGAGCCTAGATATTAAAAATGCCAGTAATGCGATTGACGAAAAGCTACGAGAGAATGCCCATAGAGATCTGAGGAAGGCAGTCTACTATCTCATTAGCTGTTATCCATCCAAAGCTGTTATAGAACAGCCTCCTTTTCAGTTCAGGACTCAAATCTGGCAATTTGCAAAAAGCCTAGATGATGCCGTTCCTGAACCGAAAGTATTAAGCGACTGGACACCGCGCCTTTGGACTGAGTGCGATACTTGGCTGCTCAAAACTTTAGTAAGCGATTTGGTCAAGATAGGAAATCTTCAGAACCTACAAACCGCTCTGAAGGAAATCGATGAAGATGAGGCTGCTGCTTGGCTAAGCGACTTTATAAGCTTCTTACATCAAAACCCTACTTGGAAGCTCTTCTATGTCGAAGAGAAAGTTTTACCCAACCAGCGAGGGCTTTTCCTCTCCAAGGATTATATCTTTTTTGATAAAGGAATTCCCAATGAGATTAAAGACGTTCTAGAAAAAATTAATATCGACTACCGAAGTGAACTATTAGACGCCCGCATTCAAGGTTTTGAAAAACATCCAAGGCAGCTCGGTGTTAGCAATGCATCAGATGAAATTAATAAACGATTGATCGATAGCAACTCGCTAGACAACCCGAAGCTGAGAGAAGTAGTCTTTTCCCTAATTAGCTACTTTACAGAGGAAGAAGATGTGGTTCGCAGAGCTATTTGGAAGTTTGCGAAAGACTTTTATGGCGATCTCATTGTTTCAGATATTCAAGTAATACCGCACTTGAGTGAGTTTAAGTGGACGCAGTGCAACCAATGGGCGTTGAAGCGCTTGTCGCTTGAAGTTGTAGCCGAGAAGACAGTGGAGCAGCTAGCAAAGTATTTGAAAGCTAGCCAGGATGAGGCCATTAAATATTTAGATAAGCTAATTTCTTTTGCCAGTCAGCAAAGTTTGCGAGCTTTCCTAGAGGTGTTAAAAATCTGGCCTAATCAGCATGGTCACTTCTGCGAGAAGAAGGCACTTAAAAAGGATGGGGGCATCGACCTAGAACTAAAGGAAATCTGCAACTATTTAACACAGCATGATTGGTGCTCTAGCCTTCTATTAAACCATCGCAACTTTACAAACACCTTGAGCCTTTTTGACTCTAAGGAGACGGAGTTTCCTGATGCCGTCGCGGCAGAGATTGACGACGCGCTCAAGTCATATAAGGGTGATCGCCAAAGCTATAATTTTGTAGAGGCGCTTAAGTTACTGTTTGATTGGTCTAAGCGTTATTCCGATCAAACTCTGAAGACGCTACTGCCCTATTTTCAGAAGAATAAGGCGCAGCTATTTTTAGATATTTTTGGAGATCAAGGCATTAATAGCTGCATCTTCGATCTCATGCAAATTGACCCCCAAAAACTAGAAGCTTTAGCGAAGCTGGCAAATGCTGCTGATATATCACAGGCGGATATTAATCGATTTGTCGATCATCATGCGGATTTCAAAACGCTAGAAGCGCTAAGGACTAAAAAATCTGAGCCTGATTCGTCTGGTGAGGTGCTTAAGCTATTGGAAGAGCTTGGATTTGAGGCAGAGTATCTGGATGCACTTTTGAGCGAGCGAGCTGCGCAATTGGAACCCGCTGCCTTGGGTTTAGAAAATCGCGTTTGTCGTATCGGCAGACGAGTACGGACTTATCCTCAAATTATCAAATTTGAAGACAGCGATGAATCCGTTGATGTTGGGCTTCGTGGCGAAGAGTTTGTCCATCACAAGCTAGTAGCCAAATTTGGTAGTGATCGCGTTCAGTGGATGAACGAAAACGGAGAGGGACGATTTCCCTATGACTTTAAGGTTCTAGAGGAGAACTTGGAAAAAGTCGCCTACTATATTGATGCTAAGTCTAGTCGTAAAGGAGAACATAGTGATGGCAATATCTTTTTCTCCATTACTAATGCTCAATGGGATTTTTTGAAGGAGTGCGACAATTACTACATTGCCAAGGTCTTTCGAGCAGTTAGCGAACGTCCAAACCTACAATTGATAAAAATAGACCTGAGAGATGAGCTTGTCTAAAGTTATGAAACAAGCCTATCGGTTATGTTCATTCTCAAGGGCGGTTGCCGTGTCTGAAAACCGGGGTTTTGCCAGGAATTATGCGATTACCCCGCGTGGTCGCATAATTTCTAGTTTCTCGGCAAGACTGGAATCTTATGACTAAGGCTGTACAAAATTTTGCGTAAGCGGACTAGAAGCTTATCAACATAGAGGAGGCCGCACCATGTCCTTCAAGAAAAGGCACCGAACCGCGTTGATAACCTGCTGAATAAACGGCTCGAAGACTGCTACAGCTCCGAAGATATTCTGGGGGAGAGCGGACTGATGAGGCAGATTAAGAAACGGCTTGCCAAACGAGCCCTTGCAGGTAAACTTAATCATCACTTCAGCAGTGAAGCGTCAGACTCAGCGTTTGCAACGAATAGCCGCCACGGCAGTTCTCAGAAGATGGATTGCCAGGAGATTTTTTAATGTAAATGCATTGCCAGCACCGACAACCTATGATGGCATGAAAGGTTGGAGGCTGTATTATCCTGCCCGGCCAAACTCCAGAAAACTGATTCTGATAGGCGCGATCGCACGGTTTCAAAAGCTCTCACCTCAACAGGCAAACACCAGCACAACTAGCAGCTAAGCGCTAGAACTACCCTTCTGCTATTCAATCGCTTCAACAAGCCCCTGCTCTATTGCAGCTTTCCATATAGCCTGCCTGATCCATGCAGAGCGTTCTTTTTGGGGTATTTCCTCAATGGCCGAATCAACATCCACAGGTAATTTGACACAGCGCGGTTTCTTCGCGAGCTGCACGCCCTTTGGGATGTCCTTAGCAGGCTGAAACCTCTTTTTTAAGAACTCTTCTGACTGAGTGGGATTGGGATTCGGCATGAATGATTCATGGTCACTATTGAAATATCCTACTCTACCTATCCCAGTATACCTCTGTAAAGAAGGAGGAATACATTTCCTTTCATGGTATACTATGATATAATCAAAACAAGCAAAAGGGGCAGAGAACTTTACACGGTACCTCTACCCCTTGCGTTAAACCCTAATCCAAGGATTAAACATGACCATTAGAACACAAGCCCAAGGCCTTAAGCCAGCAGCGCCCGAGTTTTGCCTTCGCGGCCAGTCCTGCGCCATCTGGCAGCTGCTGAACCTCCGCCTTAGCCTGACGCACCCTGACGCCATTGACGCCCGCTATACCCACAAGGTCAAACTGCTGCTGACTAAGCCAACGCTAGGCTACAGCCCAGAGGCAGAATCAGACGAACTGGTCTTGAGCCTGACGCTAAAGAGCGAGCCTACGCCCGTGCGCCAAACGCTAGAGCGCTACATAGCAGAAGAATTCCCCGGCTGGACGATGCGCCAGTGGTGGACAACAGCCGATGTCTTGGCTACAGACGAACCGTTCTAAATCCGCCGCCTGCTGGGTAGTCCGAGCGACTGCCCAGCCTACCGATACATTCTCAATTCCACTGCAATTTCCCTGCAATTTCAAAACTAAAGGACTTTGACAAATCATGACTCAGACAACGCAAACGATGATCGCGCTCCTAGAGCGGATTGCGATCGCCCTAGAGACGCCCGCACAGCCGCCCGCCCCCGAGGGTTTCTGTGGCTATGGCCAGAAGGTCTACTGCAACCTGACGAAAGGGAATGGCGAGGGCTGGTATGTCTTGGAGGACGGCAATGCACTCACGCAACCGCCGATCTTTCGGGGTCGGGTCGTGGGCTTACGTTTTCCGACCGTAGAGCGCAGGGGGAAGGAGGTGGTTAAGTTTCACCTGTTCATGCGAGCAGGAGGAGAAACGACAACTTTTGAGGCAGGCCGCGAGTGCTTCTTTAGCAAGACGGTGCTCGCTGCACTGGCGTTGGCCTCACCTGAGGTGCTATCGTGTCCTCTTCAGCTAGCGACTTACGTTAAGGCGCTGCGGACAGGCGATAGGACTTTGGCTGTGGCGCTGCGGGATAGCGCAGGCAATAAGCTGTCGTGCGATTGGACGAATGATGATGACTGGCAGGCGATCGTGGGGCTGGCGGTGGAGAACGTGCGGGTGGCGATGGTGGGATAGGGGCTGAGGGGGTTGGGGTTGGGGCTGAGGGGGGCTGTGGGCTGATCGTGCTACTTGCCATAACAGCTACCAGTTAGCCTTGTTGTCAAGTGATACGATAAAATGGGATAAGGTTTAGCCTTGGGAATTAGCGATGAACAGAAGCACTGTAGAGCGGCAACAACTACTTGAAGCGGTCAGCGCTCTACCTGACGGGGTTTTGTTAGAACTTGCTAATTTCCTCGATTATCTTCGCTATAAATCAGCCCAACGCAGAGAACTTAAAAGTCCCCCTGCTAATTTTTTGGTTTCAGTTGCGGGCTTAGGTAACTCTGGTCAGCAGGATATTTCAGAGCGGGATGAGGAGATTCTTCGTAATGAAATTGATCCTGTGTCTGGTTGGAGTTCCAAGTCAAGCAATTCGGTATGACAGCGATACTTGACACCAGTTTTTTGTTTGCACTGACTGATCAGAGCGATCGCAATCATCAGCGGGTGATGGCGGTTGCTCAAAGCGTGAGTGAGCTATTGGTGTTGCCTGCCGTTGTTTTGCCTGAAGTCTGTTATCTGATCGCATCAAGATTGGGGCATCAGGCCATGCGCCGTTTTGTATCTAATATCACACCTGATGCGGTTCAAGTTGAATCTGTAACCTTAGAAGATTTGGTACGAGTGCATCAAATCTTGGAGAAATATGCTGATAGTCAGCTTGATTTTACAGATGCAGCGATCATTGCCATCGCTGAAAGGCTAAATATCACTCGCGTTTACACGCTCGATCATCGAGATTTTTCGATCATTCGTCCAAGCCACTGCGATTATTTTGAGTTGTTCCCTCAATCTGCCAGCTAACAGGTGTGGCAGCAGACAGAGGAAATTCGCTGGTGCCGAGTTAAAAGTTATCTGCCGCCGCTGCACCCACCGTTAGGCCGCTTCAAATTATGGGTGGGGACAGTCATTAGAAGCTTATTTGTCAGCTTTCAAAGCTGTGTAGCCTGTTGAACACGTCATTGGCACAGAGAGCCGAGCATTTGTTTCTTACTCGGGCATCGTAGTGTTCCAATAGGCAACAATCGATCTCGTGCGATCAATCGCAACTACAGTTCCTGACTTGCGATACCACTCGGTGATTCCATTTCGCTCAATCGAACCGGGTAATTCTCTTAGCCATTCTGGTTGCGAAACTGCAATCTTATCGGCACCTACGGGCACCCAATCGTCAATTTCTGCTGGTGGAACTTCGGCGATTAATCGAATATCCCAGTCAGACGGTGCGGGGATTAGGCCACCGCCGTTGTTTTGGTACATAACGTCGTAATCAAGTTTCACATACTTGCGCCTGAAAGTAACATAGTTTTCGATGAATTGAACCCGGTCGGCGAGGTCTGCTCGTGCAGCACTTGTTTCGGTGACAGATGGCGGCTCAGGAGGGTGACCAGCGCAGCCAGCTAACGTGATGGCGATCAGCAGTGGAAGGAGCATTTGTCTAGGCGAGTTACTCATTGCGACACAACTTTAACAACACGATTTTTATCAGCAGAACCGGTCTGTCGAGAGGCCATCAACCAGATCATGCCACAACATCGAATCAATCTTGATTGTCCGCTGCGATACGTTTAGGTACGCCCATCATGGGCGTGAGCTAATAGAGTAAAAGTCCGCTGTGGGAGAACCTGCCATCCAAATGCGCGAAAGTTTGGGAGCAGAGATACGGACAACGGATAGCTTAGGGCAGGAGCATCTTCGCGAGAAGGCGGCTGTTGGCGGAGCCTGCCAGCACCTTTAGCCCAGGTGGTAAGGCTAGCCGTGGCGCTGCGGGATAGCGCAGGCGATTGTAGGGCTGGCGGTGGAGAACGTGCGGGTGGCAATGGGGGGTTAGGGGCTGGGGTTGGGGGGGTACTTGTAAGACTGGGATGTCTTCGATTCAGGCTTCAGGAAGGCCGTTAAGGTTACGCATTAATCTCCGTCTATGATTCTGGAATTATACGGAAAGTTTCGAGATAGTCTACTGTGAGGGGTGAATATATGGAAGGTTTCGGGGTATTTACCTTGTATGGGATGGATATACGGAAAGTTTCCGTATAATAAATTGTTAGCTGGCTTCGGTTATTAGTTGGGGCATACTTGAAGGGTCTCTGTCCGAGTTCAGAACTTAAAGTAACCAGCACATCAAGTAACCAGCACATCTAAAGAGATATGCAGCAATCGGAATCAAAAATTGCGCTACTGATTGATGCAGATAACGCTCCTGCATCTAAGATTGAGGCGATCGTATCTGAAATTGCAAAGTATGGAGTTGCTAATATTCGCAGGGCTTACGGAAACTGGAAAAGTCCTGTTCTGAAGGCTTGGGAAGAGTGTTTACACGAATATGCTATTCGCCCTGTTCAACAGTTCGACTATACGAAGGGAAAAAATGCGACTGATGCCGCAATGATTATTGATGCAATGGATTTGCTATATACACAACAGTTGGACGCTTTTGCAATTGTGTCGAGTGATTGTGACTTTACTCCTTTAGTAATGCGGATTTTGACCAATGGTTTGAAAGTCTATGGATTTGGTGAGAAGAAAACGCCTTTGCCCTTTGTCAACGCATGTTCAACATTTTTATACCTAGAAACCATTGATCAAGCAGTAAATTCTGAGGAGACTTCCAAAGTTTCTGCAAGCGTTAAGAAAACTGGTAAAGAGTTGAAGCAAGACACCAAATTGATCAGTTTATTGAGGGGTGCTGTTTCTAACACTCTAGACGATGATGGTTGGTCGAATTTAGCAGAGATTGGTGGACACATAGCAAATCAGGCATCTTTTGACCCACGCAACTACGGATATCCAAAGTTGAGCGGTTTGTTCGAGGCTATTGACTTATTTGAGATTCAGCGAAAAAATAAGGCAGTCTACGTAAGGAGCAAGCAAAAGAGAGTGATCTGAATTTTGTGTAAGCGCTTTTTTACTTAAGCGGAAAAGCGTTCTGGGAACAGGATAGCAAAATGTGAGAGTGCTGCCCGCCAATCTTTAATCGGCCTGTTCCACTTTTTCGAGATGTTGTTCATCGCCAGATACATCAGTCTAAATACAGCATCTTCGCTAGGGAACACCGCTTTCGTCTTAATCACCTTGCGCAGCGAGCGATTGAGTGACTCAATGGCGTTGGTGGTGTAGATGACTCGGCGAATTTCCATGGGGTAGTCAAAAATGGGAATGACGTTCTCCCAATTGCGAATCCAGATTTGAGAGACCGCTGGGTAAGCCTTGTCCCACTTGGCGGCAAAGGCATCGAGGGCAGCTTCTGACTCGGCTAGCGTCGCGGCTCGATAGATCGGTTTGAGGTCAGCAGCAACCGCTTTACGGTCTTTCCAGGGGACGTACTTCATACAGTTGCGCATCAGATGCACAATGCATAGCTGCACCTGCGTTTGTGGGTAGACGGCTTCAATCGCTTGGGGAAAGCCTTTAAGTCCGTCGCAGCAGGCGATTAGAATATCTCGAAGTCCTCTGTTTTTAAGATCCGTCAATACTTTCAACCAGAACTTTGCCCCTTCTGTTTCGGCTTCGCCCACCCATAGCCCCAGCAGTTGCTTCTCGCCTTCCCGGTCGATGCCAAGCACCACATAGACTGCCCGTTTGCTCACCCGGCCTGAGACCTTGATGTTCACATACAACGCATCGAGGTAGACAATCGGGTAGACCTCTTCAAGGGGGCTAGATTGCCAGGCTTTGACATCCTCGCTGACGCTGTCGATGACCTCGCTGATGACGGCGGCTGATATCTTGGCCCCCCCATAGAGTTCTTCGAGCTGGGCGCTGATGTCACGAGTGCTATTGCCTCTGGCATAGAGTGCCAGGATCTTCTCGTCGAGGCCAGCTATGCGGCGTTGATGCTTCGGCACTAAGATGGGCTCGAAGCTGCCATTGCGGTCTCTCGGTATCGACAGTTCTAGTTTCCCGTCTGTCGATTGAACCGTTTTTGGGGAACTGCCGTTGCGGCTATTTGGGGCAATGACTGCCTCTGAGGCTTCACTTTTGAGGTGATGGTTGAGTTCACCGGCCAGGGCACGTTCGACCAGCCGTTTCTTGATCTGACTCATCAATCCGCTTTCCCCTAGAATATCTTCCGGGCTATGGCACTCTTCGAGTAGCTCATCTAGCAGGTCATCGACGCGGTTCGGTGCTTTTTTCGTTCGGGACATGGTGCGGGTTCCTTGAGTAGTAGGATTTTAGTCCGCTTACACAAAATTCTGTACAGTCCCAGCAAAAGAATGGCACTACTCCAAAAACTTAGTGCAGTTGATCGCCATCTAACAACCGCGCTGCACTGGTAACGTTTCATTATAGTCGGTTGAGTTGCAAAGGTTGTTAGCAGCCGTTCAGCCGGAACGTTAGGTTTCTCTATTTCTTAGTGACGGCATGACGCACCGCGAAGAGGTGCCGCAGTAAATAACTCGGTAGTGCATTAATGTAAAGGATAAAGAAAAACAAGCTACAGCCGTTGGCAGTGT
>OFET01000759.1_pt1 | contig 14291 bp, 15 predicted proteins | sample 1521211 | NCBI WGS metagenome assembly OFET01 (sample SAMN03766358, study PRJEB24113) | microbial mat metagenome | isolation source: enrichment culture HLUCC-A from microbial mat sample contains cyanobacterium...
AAGCCACTCGCGCAGGAGAAAATGATCGCAGCCTGATCGGCATCGGACAGGCGCGACCCGACCGACATCCAGACGCCAAGTGTCAGACGAAGTCTAAACTTCTACAGATACGGCAACGGCCTCCTGCGCCGGCGTCAGCGTCGTCTGCAGCCTGTGCGCGGTGTGGCTGAGGTCGTGGACGCCGTCCCGCTTGCGCCACTTCCAGACGGTCTGCTCGGAGATGCCGTAGCGCTCCGCGACCACCCAGGCCGGCTCGTCGCTCGCCTGGATCGCCGCGCGGATCTTCGGCGTCGTCGTCGCCTGCTTGTGCAAAGAAATCAGCATGTTCCTACCCCGTCCCGAACCTCACACAGGATCGATCTTGCCATGAAGAGCGCGGTCCGGCGAGGGTCTATGTGATCGTCCGGGATGGGACAGGTAGCGGATTTTTCATCCCTAAAGTGCGGGATGGTGGAGCCAAGGGGAGTCGAACCCCTGACCTCCTGCATGCCATGCAGGCGCTCTCCCAACTGAGCTATGGCCCCATCCGATGCCGCGGGCCGATGTGGCAGCCGCTGCGTGCGCGGTGTGTAGGGGGCGCACCACGCGAGTTCAAGCGAAAATCGTCCCGCGGCCGACGGCGGCGCATCGACATCGGCGCACCGCCGGGGATGACCGTGCAGGCCCGCCGCGCTGTCTTCAGCCGGCCTCGTCGCCGCTCCGGTCTGCCGCCGCCGGAATGGTCGCCTGGAAGTTGCCGTCGACCACCCTGCCGGCTTGCGTTTCGATCACGAGGCCCGTCGCGCCGCCCGGCGTCATCGTCGCCTGGAAGCTGCCGGAAACCGCCACGTCGGAGCCCCCGGCCTCTATCGCCGTCAGCGACAGGTCGACATTCTCGCCTTCGGCGACGTAGTCGCTGCTCTTGCCCTCCATCGTTACGCGTGCCTCGGTCACGGTGGCCTCGGTTGCGCCGGCCTCGGCGGTGAAGTCGATGGTCAGCGTGCCAGGGTCTGACGGTCCGCCGGCCTCGGGCGTGGCGACGAGGCGGATCTCCCATGTCCCATCGTTTTTGTTCCAGCTGCTCGACGGAGCATCGCGGCCGCCCGCCACAACCCAGCGCGCATCGTCGAGGTCGAGCGTGCCGGTGACGGTGCCAACGCCCGCGCCATCCTGAGCGAGCACCGGCGCGGTGGCGACGAGGGGGGCGATCAGCACCAAGAGAAGCGCGCGGGCCATGGAAGCTCCTGTCTGGCTTGCGGGGGGGCTGACGCCGTGCGGCGTAGCACGTTCCGCGCGGGTTGCGCCATCACGGGCCCGGTGGTTCAAGGCATGCGCATGTCAGCCGGACAGAACGGAGCGATCATGACCTTCACCCTCGCCACCTGGAACATCAACTCGGTCCGCCTGCGCGAGGGGCTGGTGCGTCGCCTGCTGGAGACGGAAGCGCCCGACATCCTCTGCCTGCAGGAATGCAAGAGCCCGATCGAGAAGATCCCCGACTTCGCCGATCTGGGCTACGGCTGGCGGGTCGCGCGTGGCGAAAAGGGTTACAACGGCGTCGCGATCTTCTCGAAGCTGCCGCTGCGCGAGGCGGGCAGCCTCGATTTCGCGGGCCTCGGCCATGCCCGCCACGTGGCGGCCGAGCTCGAGTCGGGCGTGGTGATCCACAACTTCTATGTGCCGGCGGGCGGCGATGTGCCCGACCGCGAGAAGAACGCGAAGTTCGGCCAGAAGCTCGACTACGTCTCGGACATGGCGGGCTGGGCGCGGGGCGACCGCCCGGCGCGGGCGATCCTCGTGGGCGACCTCAACATCGCCCCGCGGGAGGACGACGTGTGGTCGCACAAGCAGCTCCTGAAGGTCGTCTCGCACACGCCGGTCGAGGTCGACCATCTCGGTCGCGCGCAGGAGGCGGGCGGCTGGGTCGATGTCACCCGCGCCGACATCCCCGCGGGACAGCTCTATTCGTGGTGGTCCTACCGCTCGCCCGACTGGGCGGGGGCCGACAAGGGCCGGCGGCTCGATCACGTGTGGGCCTCGCCCGACATCGCCGCCGCCGCCCACGGCTCGCGCATCCTGCGCGACGCGCGCGGGTGGGAGAAGCCGTCGGACCATGCGCCCGTCTTCGCCACGTTCGACCTGTAGGCGCCTGTGCCGCGCGGCATGGCCCGCGGATCACCCCGCGGCGAGCCCCGGTGCCGCGCCGCCTTGCGCAGGCGCCCGCGGTGCTCCATCTACGGCCCGACGCACATTCGCACCCTTCGGAGGGGAAAATGATCGAACTTGGACAGTCCGGGGCCGCGCCAGCCGGCGGCGACGACCTGATCAGGGAGAGCACCGAGGCCACCTTCATGGCCGATGTCGTGGACGCCTCCATGCAGGTGCCCGTCATCGTCGATTTCTGGGCGACGTGGTGCGGCCCCTGCCGCACGCTCGGCCCGATGCTGGAAGACGCGGTCAGGGCCGCGGGCGGCGCGGTGAAGATGGTGAAGGTCGACGTCGACCGGAACCAGCAGATCGCAGGGCAGCTGCGCATCCAGTCGATCCCCACCGTCTATGCCTTCTGGCAGGGCCAGCCGGTCGACGGCTTCCAGGGCGCCGTGCCGCAATCGGAGATCAAGGCGTTCGTCGACCGGCTGACGCAACTCGCCGGCGGCGAGGGCGCACAGGGCGGCGGGCTGGACGAGGCCGTCGCCGCCGCCGAGGAGATGCTGGCGCAGGGCGCCGTGGTCGACGCCGCGCAGACCTTCGCCGCCGTGCTCGGGGAAGACGCGAACAACGCCGCCGCGCTCGCCGGCCTCGCCCGGGCCCACCTCGCACTCGGCGAGATCGACAAGGCCGAGGGCCTGCTCACCACCGCGCCCGAGGCGGTCTTCGACGCGCCCGAGCTCGAGGCGGTGCGCGCCCAGGTCGAGCTCGCCCGGCAGGCCGAGAAGGCCGGCCCCGCCGACGAGCTGCGCGCGCGGATCGAGGCCAACCCCGACGACCACGAGGCGCGCTTCGACCTCGCCACGGCTCTGCATGCGGCCGGCGAGACCGAGGCCGCGGTCGACGAACTGCTCGAGCTGTTCCGCCGCGACCGGGAGTGGAACGGAGAGGCGGCCAAGACCCAGCTCTTCAAGATATTCGACGCTATGCCCGCACAGGATCCGATCGTGCTCAAGGGCCGCCGGCGCTTGTCGTCGATGATCTTCGTCTGAGCGTTTGCCCCGCGCGGCGGGGCTGCTACCTCATGGCCATGATTTCCGCCGCCGACATGCCCCAGACCATCCCGGTCTTTCCGCTGCCCGGCGCGCTGCTGTTGCCGCGCGCCCGCCTGCCGCTGCACATCTTCGAGCCGCGTTACCTTGCCATGCTCGACGACTGCATGAAGACCAAGGAGCGGCTGATCGGCATGGTCCAGCCCCGCGAAGTGCCCGAGGGTGCCGAGCGGCGGCTGCACGCGATCGGCTGCGCCGGCCGTCTCACCGGCTTCTCCGAGACGGAGGACGGGCGCTACATGATCACCCTGACCGGCATCTCGCGGTTCCGGCTGCTTCACGAGGTCGACGGCTTCACGCCCTACATGCGCGCCGAGGTCGAGTGGTCGGGCTTCGAGCGCGACCTCGGCGCCGCGGAGAACGACCCCGGCTTCAAGCGCGAGCGCTTCCTCGACCTGCTGGCGCGTTTCTTCTCGGCCCACTCGCTCTCGACCGACTGGGACAGCCTGAAGGAGGCCGAGGACGAGCTGCTGATAAACTCGCTTTCGATGCTCTGCCCCTTCGACGTCGAAGACAAGCAAGCCCTGCTCGAGGCGCCCTCGCTGCCCACCCGGCGCGAGACCCTGGTGACGCTGATCGAGTTCGCCCTGCGCGGCGGCGGCAACCAGAGCGGCGAGGTGGTGCAGTGAGCGAGGTGCCGCCGGAAGGGCAGGGCGAGGTCGGGGGCGACGACCCGCACCGCCATCCCTACGACCGCAAGATGCTCGAGGCGCTCGTCTGCCCGCAGACCCACGCGGCGCTGCGCTACGACGCCGAGCGGCAGGAGCTGATCTCGCGCGCCGCCCATCTCGCCTACCCGATCCGCGGCGGCATCCCCGTCATGCTGGTCGACGAGGCCCGCCAGCTCGATTGAGCGCGGGGCCGCCCCGCGACGACGTGCCGGCCTGCCGGAAACCTCGCGTTAACCGCGAATCGCGCACTGTGCTCCCGTCACGCCGGCGAAGCCGGCCAGTCAGCGTAAGGAGTGCGCGATGGACAACATGCACCCGGCCGACGAGCTGGCCTGGCTCCGCGGCGAGATCCGCCGCCTTGCCCAGCGCGAGGCAGCGCTCAGGGAGCGGTTCGTGACGGGCAATGCGCCCGTCGAGGGCGTCGAGTCGTCGGTGAAGGTGCAGAGCTTTCGCCGCGCGGTCTTTCGGCGGGAGCGGCTGCCCGACACGGTGCTCTCCGACCCTGCCCTGTGGGAGACGCAGGTCACCCATCGGGTGACCGTTGTGCCGCGCGACGGTGAGGGGATGATGGCCGCGCCCAGGCGCGAGGACGCGCTCATGCTGATCGAGCCCGCCTGAGCCGGGGCGGCGCAGGGGGCGCTAGAGCGGCTGCCCCTTCAGCAGGCGGGGCACGTCGCCGGCCAGCCCTGCCGCCTCTCGCACGAAACGGCGGCGCAGGCCGGGCAGATGGCCCAGCACGCCCATGCCGAGGTCGCGCCCGAGGCGGAGCAGCGCGTTGTCGTTGGAGAACAAGCGGTTGAAGCCGTCGGTCGCCAGCGCAAGCGCCGCCCGGTCGAAGCTGCGCCAGCGCCGGTGCCGCTCGAGCACCTGGCCGGCGCCGATATCCTCGCCGCGCCGCCGCGCCTCGGCCAGCACCTCGGCCAGCGTGCCGATGTCGCGCAACCCCTGGTTCAGGCCCTGCCCGGCGATGGGGTGGACGCTCTGCGCGGCATCGCCCACCAGCGCCAGCCGCTCGCCCACGATCCGGTCGGCGAGGCTGAGGCCCAGCGGGTAGGAGTAGCGGTCGCCCGCCAGCGAGATCGCGCCGAGGAAGTCGCCGAAGCGCGGGCGCAGCGCCTCGAGGAAGCCCGCGTCGTCGAGGCCCGCGATATGCTCGGCGAGCGCCCGCCGCTCGCTCCACACGATCGACGAGCGGTTGCCGGTGAGCGGCAGGATCGCCAGTGGCCCCCCCGGCATGAAGAACTGTTGCGCGCAGCCGTGATGCGGCCGCTCGTGCGCCACCGCGCAGACGAGCGCCGTCTGCCGGTAATCCCACCCCGTGCGGCGGATGCCCGCGCGCTCGGCGGTGCCGCTTGCCTTGCCGTCGGCACCGACGATCAGCGGGGCGGTCAGCCGCGCGCCGCTCTCGAGCACCACGGTCGCCACCATCCCCTCGGCCGATTGCGCCACCACCGTCTCGCCGGGCCGATGCTCGACCAGCGGCTCCTCGGCCATCGCGGCGAGGAGCGCGCGGCGCAGGTGCCGGTCCTCGACCATCCAGCCCATCGGGCCCTCGTCCAGCTCGGCCGCGTCGAAATGCAGGAAGAACGGTGCCGCGCCCTCGCCCGGCCGCCCGTCGCTCGCCTTGATCTCGAGGATCGGCTGCGCCCCCTCCTTCAGCGCCCCCCACAGGCCCAGGGCCGCGAGCAGCCGCTGCGAGGCAGCCGCCAGCGCGTAGGATCGCCCGTCGAAGCGATCGGCCCGCCGGACCTCGGCCGGCAACCGGTCGATCACGACCGAGGACAGGCCGGCACGGGCGCAGGCGAGGGCGAGGGCGCAGCCGTTCAGCCCGCCCCCCACGATGACGATGTCGCGGTCGTATGCCATGGGGCGAGACATACGCCCGCGCTGCGCATTGTCCAAGCCGCTCGGTGCGGCATTCTCGGCAGGCCATTGCCGCCCGCCCGCGCCCCCGCTAGCGTCGCGCGCCTGTGAAGGACCGGGCAGCGAGGGAGCAGGCGCATGGGCGACTGGCAGGGGATGAGCGCGGCGGAACTCGGCCGCGGGATAGAGGCGGGGCGGATCGACCCGGTCGAGCTGACCGAGGCCTTTCTCGACGCCATCGCCACCCACGAATTCGGCCGCCGCATCTATGCCCGCGCCACCCCCGCCCGCGCCCGGGCCGAAGCCGCCGCGGCGCGTGACCGGGCGCGGCTCGGCCTGCGAAAGTCGCCGCTCGACGGTGTGCCGATCAGCTGGAAAGACCTGTTCGATACGGCGGGCATCGCCACCGAGGCGGGCACAGCGCTGCTGAAGGGCCGCACGCCGGACCACGACGCGCGTGTTCTGGCGACGGCCACGGCACAGGGCCTGATCTGCCTCGGCAAGACCCACATGACAGAGCTCGCCTTCTCCGGCCTCGGCCTCAACCCCGTCACCGAGAGCCCGCCCTGCGTCAACGACCACAAGGCGGTCTCGGGCGGCTCTTCGTCGGGGGCGGCGGCCTCTGTCGCCTTCGGGCTGGCGGCGGCGGGCATCGGCTCCGACACCGGGGGCTCGGTCCGGGTGCCGGCCGCGTGGAACGACCTCGTGGGGCTCAAGACCACATCGGGCCGCCTGCCGCTCGACGGGGTGGTGCCGCTCGCCGCGCGCTTCGACACCGTGGGGCCGCTCACCCGCACGGTCGAAGATGCCGCGCTGCTGCTGGCCGCGCTGGAGGGCGGCAGGCCGGCCGACCTGCGCGGGGCCTCTGCCACGGGCGTCAGGCTGATGAACCTGACCACCAGCGCACAGGAGGGTATCCGCGAGTCCCCCGCCCGCGCCCATGAGGACGCCCTCTCCCGCCTGCGCGCAGGCGGCGTGACGGTCGAGGACGGGGCGATCCCGCAGGTGGCCGAGGCCATGGACCTCGCCGGCATCCTCTACACGCCCGAGACCTATGGCACCTGGGGCCACCTGATCGAAACCGACCCCGACGCGATGTTCCCGCCCGTGCGCGAGCGGTTCCGTGCCGGAAAAGCGCATGGCGCGGCCGATTATGTCGCCGCCTGGCACAAGCTCGACCGCCTCCGCGCGGCCTATCACGCCGCCACGGCGGGCTACGACGCCGTGGTCGTGCCGACCGTCGCGCTGCTGCCGCCGAAACAGGCGGACGTGGCTGGCGACCACGCGCTCTTCACCTCGGAGAACCTGCTGACCCTGCGCAACACCCGCATCGGCAACCTGATGGGCCTTGCCGTGCTGACGCTGCCCACCGGCCACCCCTCCTGCGGGCTGTCGCTGATGGGCCCGCCCCGGTCGGAGGAGCGGCTCCTGCGGCTCGGCGCGGCGCTCGCCCCGCTCCTGACCTAATTGCCACAACAGGGTGGCGCGCGCGCATCGCAAAGCTGGACCGGCGCGGCCCGCGCGGCTAGGGTGCCGCGGCACGGGGCGGCACAAGCCCCGGCGATGAGGCAGTTTTCAAAGATGAGCGGTGCCCTGCGCCCATGATGGCCCCTGAGCGGTTCTCGGACCTGCCGGAATACGCGTTCCCGCGTCTGCGGCGCCTTCTGGGCGACCGCGCGCCCGGTCGTGCGTCGGGCGCCGCGCCCGTCGACATGACCATCGGCGAGCCGCGCCACCCGATGCCCGCCTTCGTGCCCGACGTGCTGGCGCGCGAGGCGGCGGGCTTTGCGAAGTATCCGCCGAACGAGGGCACGCCGGGGCTGCGCGGCGCGATCGGCGAATGGCTGGGCCTGCGTTATGGCGTGCCGGCCGACCCGGAGACCGAGGTGCAGGTCGTCAACGGCACCCGCGAGGGGCTGTTCAACGCCGCGCTGGCGCTCTGCCCGGAGCGGAAGGGCGGCACGCCCGCCATGCTGATCCCGAACCCGTTCTATCAGGTCTACGCGGTGGCCGCGCTCGCGGTGGGCGCCGAGCCGGTCTATGTCAACGCCACCGCCGGGACGGGCTTTCTGCCCGATTTCGAGAGCTTGCCGGAGGCGGTGCTCGACCGCACCGCCATCGCGTGGCTCTGCTCGCCGTCGAACCCGCAGGGCGCCGTGGCGGACGAGGCCTATTGGCGGCGCCTGCTCGCGCTCGCCGAACGGCACGACTTTCTCGTCTTCGCCGACGAGTGCTATTCCGAAATCTGGCGCGACGCCCCGCCGCCGGGGGCGTGGCAGGTGGCCGAGGCCATGGGCCTGCCGCGCGAGCGGGTGGTGATCTTCCACTCGCTGTCCAAGCGGTCGAACCTGCCGGGCCTGCGCGCAGGCTTCCTTGCCTCCGGCGCCGCCAACGTCGCCCGGATCCGGCAGTTGCGCAGCTATGCCGGCGCGCCGCTGCCGCTGCCGATCCAGCACGCGGCCGAGGCGGCGTGGCGCGACGAGGCGCACGTCGCGGCGTCCCTCGCGCTCTACCACGAGAAGTTCCGCCTCGCCGACGAGATATGGGGCGACTGGCCGGGCTATCACGCGCCCGACGGAGGCTTCTTCCTCTGGCTGCCGGTGCCCGAGGGCTTCGCCGGCGGCGAGGCGGCTGCCCTAGCGGCGTGGGAGAGGGCCGGCGTGCGTGTCCTGCCCGGCGCCTATCTCAGCCGCGACACCGCTCAGGGCAATCCGGGGCAGAGATTCGTGCGCGTCGCGATGGTGGCCGATGCGGACGAGGTGGCGCGGGGCCTGACGGCCCTGCGCGAGGTGTTCGAGACCGAAGGGACAGGGTGATGGCTTATCCGACGAACCAGCGCGATCCTCTCCTCGACAGCGCCATGCAGGCGGCCATCGAGAAGCGGGGGCGCGAGCTGCTCGGCCTGATCCTGCTGGGCGGCGGTCTCGCCTGCGCGGCGCTGCTCGTCAGCTACGTCCCCGACGACGCCTCGTTCTTTTCCGCGACCGACGCGCCGGCCGAGAACTGGCTCGGGCGCTTCGGCGCCTCGGTCGCGGCGCCGCTGTTCCTGATCGTGGGCTACGGGGCATGGCTGATCGCGGCGGCGCTCGCCGTCTGGGGCGTGCGCCTGCTGGCGAACGTGGGCGCCGACCGGGCGCTCTCGCGGGCGATCTTCGTGCCCATCGCGGTGGCTGCGGCCTCGGTCTACGCCTCGACTCTCGTGCCCACGGCAGAGTGGAGTCATTCCTTCGGCCTTGGCGGGCTGTTCGGCGATACGGTTCTGGGCGCGGCTCTCAACATCCTGCCGGTGCATGCGGCCGAGGGGTTGCGACTTCTCGCGATCCCGATCGGGCTGGGCACGCTCGCTCTGTCTCTCTTCGTCACCGGTTTTACCAGGGCCGAGCTGCGGCGGGCCGTGCGCTTCACCCTGTACGGCCTCGTTCTGGCCTATGCCGGGGTGCGCCACATGCTCGGCCTCGGCGTGGCGAGGACGCGGGATGCCGCTCACGGCCTCGCCGCACGCCGGGCCGAGCGGCACGCGGCCGAGCCCGAATCGGCCGAGCCCGACTTCACCGGGACCGAGGAGGATTTCTCCGCTCCCCCGCTGCGCGCCTCCGCCGCCGAGCCGCCGGTCATGCGCCGCGAGAAGGGCGCGCGCAGCGGGCTCATCGCGTCGGTCTCGACCCTGGTGCGCCGCTCGCCCGAGCCCGAGCTGCCGCCCCGCCCCGAGCCGCTGGCGGTGGACGACGAAGGCGCGCCGACCGACGACCGTATCCGCGAGCGCATCTCCGACGCGATCCTCGCCCGCGCCCGCACGGGCCGCAACGTCAGGCCCGCGCCGGTGGGCCGGACCGAGCCCCCCGTTCAGCGTGCCCGCCGCCCCGAGCCGCTGCTGGTCAAGGTGCCGGGCGCCGTGCCCGCGGCCCCGATGGCGCAGCTCGACGTCGACGAGCCGCCGCTCACCCGCTCTGCCCCCATTCCCGAGCCGGCCGACATCGGGGAAGACGGCCCCTCCGACAGGGAGCCGATCGAGCCGCCGGTCGCTGCCGCGCCCCGCGTCGCTCCCGCGCCGGAGCCGAGGGCGGTCGTGCAGCACCCGCCGCGGCGCAGCCCCGCACCGTCGCGCCGCGCGCAGGAAGAGGCGCAGCCCGCGCTGGCCTTCGATTCGGGCGAGGACGCCTACGAGGTGCCGCCGCTGTCGCTGCTGACAAGCCCCGACAAGGTGGTGCGCCATGTCCTTCCCGACGAGGCGCTCGAGGAAAACGCCCGCATGCTCGAGACGGTGCTCGACGATTACGGCGTCAAGGGCGAGATCGTGTCGGTCCGCCCCGGCCCCGTCGTGACGATGTACGAGCTCGAGCCCGCGCCGGGGCTGAAAGCCTCTCGGGTGATCGGCCTCGCCGACGACATCGCGCGCTCGATGTCGGCCCTGTCGGCCCGCGTCTCGACCGTGCCGGGCCGCTCGGTCATCGGGATCGAGCTGCCCAACGCCCACCGAGAGAAGGTGCTGCTGCGCGAGCTGCTGTCCACGCGCGAGTACGGCGACAGCTCGGCCAGGCTGCCGCTCGCGCTGGGCAAGAACATCGACGGCACGCCGGTCGTGGCCAACCTCGCCAAGATGCCCCACCTGCTGATCGCGGGCACCACCGGGTCGGGCAAGTCGGTGGCGATCAACACCATGATCCTGTCGCTGCTCTATCGCCTCACGCCCGACGAGTGCCGGCTGATCATGATCGACCCCAAGATGCTGGAGCTGTCGGTGTATGACGGCATCCCGCACCTGCTCTCTCCCGTCGTGACCGACCCCAAGAAGGCCGTGGTGGCCCTCAAATGGGTCGTGGCCGAGATGGAGGAGCGCTACCGGAAGATGTCGAAGATGGGGGTGCGCAACATCGAGGGCTACAACGGCCGGGTGCAGGACGCGCTCGACCGCGGCGAGTTGTTCTCGCGCACCGTGCAGACCGGCTTCGACGACGAAACCGGTGAGCCCGTGTTCGAAACGGAAGAGTTCGCGCCCGAGAAGGTCCCCTACATCGTGGTGATCGTCGACGAGATGGCCGACCTGATGATGGTCGCCGGCAAGGAGATCGAGGCCTGTATCCAGCGGCTGGCGCAGATGGCGCGGGCGAGCGGAATCCACCTCATCATGGCCACGCAGCGCCCCTCGGTTGATGTCATCACCGGCACGATCAAGGCGAACTTCCCGACCCGCATCTCCTTCCAGGTGACGTCCAAGATCGACAGTCGCACCATCCTGGGCGAAATGGGGGCCGAGCAGCTGCTTGGCATGGGCGACATGCTCCACATGGCCGGCGGCGGGCGCATCAGCCGGGTGCACGGCCCCTTCGTGTCGGACGAGGAGGTGGAGGAGATCGTGAGCCACCTCAAGGCGTGGGGGCCGCCTGTCTATGTGGGCAGCGTGCTGGAGGGCCCCGACGAGGACCGCGAGAGCGACATCGACGCGGTGCTGGGGCTGTCGACCGGCGGCAACACCGGCGGCGACGACGCGCTCTACGACCAGGCGGTCGCCATCGTCGCCAAGGACCGGAAGTGCTCGACCTCCTACATCCAGCGCAAGCTCGCCATCGGCTACAACAAGGCCGCGCGCCTCGTGGAGCAGATGGAGGAAAACGGCGTCGTCGGCCCCTCCAACTCTGTCGGCAAGCGCGAGATCCTCGTCCCCGAGCCCTGATCGGGGCGGTCGAAAGGCGCCTGCGGCCTGCATCGCCTGAAGGTCGACGTGGCCGGCCGAGCGCGCGCCTTTCCGCTCGCTGACCTGCCCGTGATGAACGACGGGGATGCGCGCGCCCGACCCATCGCCTATCTTTGACCCATGTTGACGCGCAGAACGCTCCTCGCCGCCATGGCCGCTTTCGTCGCCCTTCCCCGGGCGGCGGCGGCGAAGATCCCCCTCGCCGAGCTTTCGGCCTATCTCAACGCGATCGAGACCGCGCGGGGCGAATTCACCCAGATCAACGCCGACGGCACGATCTCGACCGGCACGATCTTCATCCGCCGGCCCGGGCGCGTGAGGTTCGAATATGCGCCGCCCGACGAGAGCCTCGTGATGGCCGGCGGCGGGCAGGTGGCTGTTTTCGACGGCAAGTCGAACACCGGGCCGGAGCAGTTCCCGCTGCGCCAGACGCCGCTCAACCTGATCCTGGCACGCCAGGTCGACCTCGGCCGGTCGGGGATGGTCGTGGCGCATGCGAGCGACGGCAACACCACCTCGGTCACTGCGCAGGACCCCGAGCGCCCCGACATCGGCACGATCCGCCTCGTCTTCACCGGCAATCCGGTGGAGCTGCGCCAGTGGGTCATCACCGACGAGGCCGGGCAGGAGACGACCGTCGTGCTCGGCCGGCTCGAGACCGGGGTCAATCTCGGCGCGCGGATGTTCAACATCGTGCAGGAGGCCGAAGCCCGCGGTCTGCGCTAGGGCGCGACGCGGGCGGCGGGCGTGCGCTCGCCCGGCCAAGCTGCAAGAGCGCGCCGATCCGGATCACCGCCATCGCCGCGCCGAGCGGGCAAACGCTTCCGGTGTGGCCCGGCCGACCGGCCGATTCGCCCGTGTGGTCGACCGGGCAGGCGGCGCCGCTGCCGGTGCGGCAAAGCCGGAACACACGACCAGAGCGCCCGGCCTGTCCAGGCTAAAGCCTGCGACAGGACCGCAGTTGCGATTCGTAGGTCTGGGCGCGGGCGGCGACCCGGTTCGACACGTTCAGCAGCCAGCCTTTCGCGTTGTAGGAGCCCCTCGCATAGCCCGTCCACCCGTCGTGATAGGCGAGGTATTGCCGGCGCGCGTCGGAGAGGGGAATGCCGAGGCGCCGCTCGGTCTGGGTCATGTACCAGCCCATGAAGTCGGTCGCGTCGGCGATCCGGTCGCGGCGCGCGCGGCGGTTGCCGGTCAGCTGGCGGTATTCGTCCCACGTCCCGTCGAGGGCCTGCGAATAACCGTAGGCGGTCGAGACGCGCCCCACGGGGATCACGCCGAGCTCCCACCGGAAGGGCGTCTCGGCGTCGCCGACGAACTTGCTCTCCTGGTGGATGATCGCCATCTGCACCGGCACCGGCACGCCCCAGTTGCGCTCCGCGCGCTTCATGGCGCGCAGGTACTGGGGCCGCTCGGCGACGATGTTGCACGCGTTGTCGAGGTCGCTGGGCGGGGTCTTGCTTCCGCCGCCGCAGCCCATGAGGGCCAGCGCCAGCGCCAGCGCCAGGTAATGTCTGCTCATCCTGCCTGTCCGTGTTCTTGAGTGACCGGATTCTTCTCGCGCCATCTTAGCCCAGATCGGCCGCGAGGGAAACGATGGCGGTGCCCCGAGACGCCGCCGGGCACGGAACAAGGGGGGCTGGCGGCCGTTGCCGCAGCGACAACAGAGCGAAACGGAGGAAGACCCATGTCGGTAGCGCGCGTGACGGAAATCTCGGCGACCTCGCCCACCAGCTTCGACGAGGCGGTGAAGGTGGGCATCGACCGGGCCAACAAGACGCTTCGCAACGTCGAGGGCTGCTGGATCAAGGACATGAACGTCCAGGTCGAGAACGGCGCGGTCAAGGGTTACAGGGTCAACATGGCCGTGACCTTCGTGCTCGACGACTGAGCGCCCCGCAGCGGCGGCCCGACGCGCCGGCGCGGGCATCGCGCCTCGGTGCAGGCCCATACGAAAACGCCGCGCCCTCGTGGGGCGCGGCGTCTCTGTGTCGGTCGTGCGACCGCGCCCGGGGGCGCGGCGGCGCGAGGATCAGGCGAGAACGAGGTTCGCGGCCGATTCGCGGCCGTCGCGGCCAGTCTCGAGGTCGTAGGTGACCTTCTGGTCATCGGCGAGGCCGGTCAGGCCCGAGCGCTCGACGGCGCTGATGTGGACGAATACGTCCTTGCCGCCCGAGTCGGGCTGGATGAAGCCGAAGCCTTTGGTGGTGTTGAACCATTTCACGGTGCCAGTGGCCATCGTGATGTCTCCTATAGTCTCTGCCGCCCGCAGGATGCGGCGGCCCGGCGCGTCAGGGCTGTCGACAGAACTGACGCTCGGGAAGAGAGGCAGGAGATCGAAAGGCGTAACGTAGCGAGGAACTGTATGGCAGGGTTGGGGGCGGTTGGCAAGAGGGATGCGTAGGGTGCGTGCTCGCACGCACCCTATGGTGGCTAAAAGGGGAGTTCGTCAAATTCGACGTCCATATCGAGTCTGTGAGCCCGTATTATTCATCGAAATCGGGGAGGGCGGCTGGCGTGCCCGCGAAAGCTCTGTAGAATCAAGCTCCTACACAAGGTCCGAGAGCAGCCCCCGGAGCACGCCATGGGTGAAACGCTACAGCCGGTCGTCACGGGCTTCAACAGGTCCCTGCGCGTCGAGAGCCGCGCCGAGCGGCTGACCGGAGACGCCGGGGCCGTGGTGCTGCGCGAGATCATGGAGCAGAGCGGCATCGTCGAGTGGATGAGTCCGCAACTCAAGGACCCGCGGCGGCAGGAGGACGTCGTCCATGACCTCCCCTCTCTCATCCGGACGAGCGTCCTGCTCGCCGCTCAGGGCTGGCGCGA
>OFET01000760.1_pt1 | contig 14264 bp, 12 predicted proteins | sample 1521211 | NCBI WGS metagenome assembly OFET01 (sample SAMN03766358, study PRJEB24113) | microbial mat metagenome | isolation source: enrichment culture HLUCC-A from microbial mat sample contains cyanobacterium...
GCGCGATGGTGCAGCTCGTCACCCGCGGCATCTTCCTCGACACGATGCGCGTGCCGACCTCGGAGGAAGAGATCGACATCCGCGTGCGTCTTCCCCAGGACGACCGCGTGCTGTCGACCCTCGACACGCTCAAGGTGCGCACCGACGACGGCCTGATCCCGCTGTCGAATTTCGTCACCCGCGAACCGGTGGCCAAGCTCGGCCGGATCGACCGCGTCGGGCAGTCGCGCTACTACGACGTCAAGGCCGACGTGGCGGCGGGCCTGGTGAAGCTGACCGCGCCGGGCGGCGAGATCGTCGAGGTGGTTCCGGCGGCCGCAGCCGAGAGCGGCCCGCTGTCGGACCGGATCGAGGCGGAGGGCCTTTCGGTCGTTCCCGTCAACGCCAACGAGCGGATCGCCGTTCTGACCGAATGGCTGGAAAGCTCGGGCGCGCTCGACGGCTTCGAATGGGAGTGGACGGGCGACCAGGAGGAACAGGCCGAGAGCCAGGCCTTCCTGCAGAACGCCTTCGGCGCGGCGCTGGGGCTGATGTTCATCATCCTGCTCGCGCAGTTCAACTCGTTCTACAACGCCGTGCTGGTGCTGCTGGCGGTAATCCTGTCGACCACCGGCGTGCTGATCGGCATGCTGGTGATGAACCAGCCGTTCTCGATCATCATGACCGGCACCGGCATCGTCGCGCTCGCGGGCATCGTGGTGAACAACAACATCGTGCTGATCGACACCTACCAGGAGCTGTCGCGCTACATGCCGCGGCTCGAGGCGATCGTGCGCACGGCCGAGCAGCGGCTGCGGCCCGTCCTGCTGACGACGATCACCACCATGGCGGGCCTGACGCCGATGATGTTCGGCCTGAGCCTCGATTTCTTCGGCGGCGGCTACTCGATCAACTCGCCGACCGCGCTCTGGTGGACGCAGCTTGCCACCGCCGTCGTCTTCGGCCTCGGCATCGCGACCGTGCTGACGCTGGTGCTGACGCCCTCGCTGCTGGCGGTGCGGGTCTGGGCGGGCGAGGGCGCCTACCGCTCGGCCCGCGGCCTCGGCGCGCTGGTGATGGGGCGCGAGAGCCGTATCGCTCGCGACGTCGCGCTTGCGCGGGCGGCGCGGCGGGCGCGGCGGCCGCTGCTCGTCTTCGACCCGGCCGAGTTCGCGCCCGCCCCCCTCGCCGTTCGGCCCCCCGTGCCGACGCCCGCCGCCTCCGCCACCCGGCGCGCCCGGCCCCTCAAGGCGCCCGAGCAGCCACCCCTGCCCGCCCCGCCCCTGCGCGCCGCCGAGTAGCGGGAGGGGGCCGCGCGGAGCGGAAAACGGGCCGCGGCGCCAGCCGCGGCCCCCGGGTCGCCGCCGAAGGCGGCGAAACACGCACGTCCCGAAGCGCCCGGCTACCCCTGTTCCCTGTGCCCCTGTGCCCCTGTGCCCCTGTGCCCCGACGGTCGCAGGGCACCCTCGACACGCGAACACGGTTACCGAAAGCGACCCGGACCGGGTTCCGCGGCGGATCGCCGCCAAAGGCGGCGATACATCTGTCGCCCGCCCCGCGGATCGCCGCCGTCAGGCGGCGATCCTCAGGCCGCGTCCTCTGCCGCCTGCCGCCGCCAGAGCCGCGCGTAGCGCCCTCCGCGGGCGAGAAGCTCGGCGTGGCTGCCCTGCTCCACAACCTCGCCCGCGTCGAGCACGGCGATCCGGTCGGCGTCCACGATGGTCGACAGGCGATGCGCGATGGCGATCACCGTGCGTCCCTCGCCCATCCGCCGGAGCGAGGTCTGAATCGCCTGCTCGGTGCCGGTGTCGAGCGCCGAGGTCGCCTCGTCCAGCAGCAGGATGGGCGGGTCCTTCAGGATCGTCCGCGCGATGCCCACCCGCTGCTTCTCGCCGCCCGAGAGCTTCAGCCCCCGCTCGCCCACAAGCGTGTCGTAGCCCGCGGGGAGCCCGGCCACGAAATCGTGGATCTCGGCGGCCCGCGCCGCCGCCTCGACGTCGGCGCGCGTGGCCTCGGGCCGGCCATAGGCGATGTTGTACCAGATCGTGTCGTTGAACAGCACCGTGTCCTGCGGCACCACGCCGATGGCCGCCTGCAGGCTCTCCTGCGTGACGTCTCGCACGTCCTGTCCGTCGATCCGCACCGCGCCGCCGGTGACGTCGTAGAACCGGAACAGCAGCCTCCCGATCGTCGACTTGCCCGAGCCGGTGGGGCCCACGATCGCCAGCGTCTCCCCCGGCCCCGCCCGCAGCGTGACGCCCTTCAGGATCTGCCGTTCGGGCTCGTAGGCGAAGCGCACGGCGTCGAAGACCACCTCGCCGCCCGTCACCCGGAGCGGATGCGCGCCGGGGCGGTCGACCACCTCGGCCGGCTGGTCGAGCAGGTCGAACATCTGCCCCATGTCGAGCAGGCTCTGCCGGATCTCGCGGTAGACCGTCCCGAGGAAATTGAGCGGCAGCACGATCTGCAGCATGTAGGAGTTCACCATCACGAACTCCCCCACCGTGTAGTCGCCCCGCATCACGCCGAGCGCGGCCATCACCATCACCCCGGCGACGCCCGCGTTGACGATGATCGCCTGGCCCGTGTTGAGCGCCGCGAGCGAGGTGGTGGTGCGGATCGAGGCGCTCTCGAAGCCCTCCATCGCCACGTCGTAGCGCGCCGCCTCGCGGTCGGCGGCGCCGAAATACTTCACCGTCTCGAAATTCAGCAGCGAATCGATCGCGCGCTGGTTGGCGCGCTCGTCCTGCTCGTTCATCTCGCGGCGGATCTGCAGCCGCCACTCCGTCACCGTGAAGGTGAACCAGACATAGACCGCGATGGTGACGGCCAGCACGACGAGGAACGTCCAGTCGAACAGCGTCACGAGGATTCCCGCGATCAGCAGCAGCTCGAGGATCAGCGGACCGATGGAAAACACCATGAAGCGCAACAGGAACTGCACGCCCTTCACCCCCCGCTCCATCACGCGCGAGAGGGCGCCGGTCTTGCGCGAGATGTGGTAGCGCAGGCTCAGGCGGTGGATGTGGGTAAAGGTGCGCAGCGCCAGCTTGCGCAGCGCCCGCTGGGCAACGGCGGCGAAGACCACGTCGCGCAGCTCCTGGAAGCCGGTGTTCATCAGCCGGGCGAGGCCGTAGGCGATGGTCAGGCCCACCGCGCCGACCGCAAGCATCCCCGCGCCGGGGTCGACCTCGCCGGCGAGCGTGTCGACCGCGCGGGAATAGATCAGCGGAATCGTGACCGAGACGAGCTTGGCCAGCACCAGCAGCGCCAGCGCGCCGACGACGCGGATCTTGAGCCGGCGCGCCTCCTCGGTCCGCGCGCCCGGCCAGATGTAGGGGATCGCGTCGCGCAGCACCCGCAGGCCGCGCGCCCGCTCCTCGGCGCGGCGGCGGGCCGCCTCGTCCTCCGTGCGCGGGCCGGTGCCGCCGGCCCTGTCCCCATTCCCGGCCCCGTCCGCTCTTTCGTCGCTCATCGGTCCTCCGCGGCCCTGATCGGGCGCCTTCGGGGGCGAGGCTAGGCCTCCGGCGGGGGGAAGGCCACCGCCCGCGCTCGATTGTGCGCGCCCCGGAAATTCCCTGTTTCGTGCGATTTCGTGGCGAAGGCTGGATGAATGCCGCGAAGCTGCCACAATCAGCGCCATATCTGGACGTGCGCTCGCCCCGAAGCCGCCCCGGCACCGCCCCCGCACGATCCCGGGGGCGCCGCGGGGGCGCCGCGCGCGTCAACCGAAACCGTCAGGGGGAGGCGACAGCAATGACGACATCTGTTCTGCGCAGGATAGAGGCCGCAGCGGCGGCGATGGGCACGGGGCTCGGCCGGTTGCTCGACCGCATCGCCCGCGACCGCCGCGACCGCAAGATCGAGCGCCTCAAGGCTCATCTGTCGTGGCACCCGGTGGAAAGCCGCGACCGCGGGCCGCGCATCCGCCGCTGAGCCGATGGCGCGGGGCCCTTCGGGGCTGTCCTGCGTCACCGCGACCGGGCCGCCGGGCGCGGCCTGCGCCACGACGCCCGGCCGCCTTGCGCCGCGGGGCGCCCGCTGCTAGCTGTCACGCAATCCCGATGGAATTGGTCGGAAACCGCTCGTGACAGCCTCCGCCCCAGCCGAGCCACAGCCTCTCCCGCCGCGGCTCTCCGTGACCGGCCTGACGCGCCGCCTCGGCGGGCGCACCGTGGTCGACGCCGTCGATCTCGGGATCGCGGCAGGACAGGTCACCTGCCTGCTGGGCCCCTCGGGGTGCGGCAAGTCGACCACGCTGCGTCTGATCGCGGGCGTCGACCGGCAGAACGCGGGCGTGATCTCGGTCGATGGCCGTCCCGTCTCGGACGGGCGCATTCACCTGCCGCCCGAGGCGCGCGGCATCGGCCTCATGTTTCAGGACTTCGCGCTGTTCCCCCACCTCTCGGTGGGCGACAACGTGGCGTTCGGGCTGAAGGGGGGCCTGCGCGCCCATCGCGCGCGTGTGGAGGGCCTGCTCGCCCGGGTCGATCTCGCGGGCTTTGCCGACGCCTACCCCCACCAGCTCTCGGGCGGCGAGCAGCAGCGCGTGGCGCTCGTCCGCGCCCTCGCGCCGCAGCCGGCGATCCTGTTGATGGACGAGCCGTTTTCCGGCCTCGACAACCGCCTGCGCGACGAGGTGCGCGACACGACCCTCGCGCTCCTGAAGGAGGAGGGCACGGCTGTGCTGCTCGTCACCCACGAGCCCGACGAGGCGATGCGCATGGCCGACGAGATCGCCCTGATGCGCGCGGGCCGCGTGGTGCAGCGCGGCTCGCCCTACCACATCTACAATAACCCCGCCGATCTGGCCGCCGCCGCCTTCTTCTCCGACGTCAACGTGGTGCGCGGGATCTCGCACGGCGCGCTGACCGAGACGCCGTTCGGCCGCTTCCTGACGCCGGGGCTGCGCGACGGGCAGCTCGTCGACATCGTGATCCGCCCGCAGCACCTGCGGATCGACTTCGACCGGCAGGGCCGCGGCCCCCTGCCGACCGAGACCGACGGGGTCGCGGCCCGGGCGCTGGTGGAGCGGGCGCGCTTCATGGGCCGCGAGAGCCTCGTGGAGTTCGTCTGCGAGGAGGGGAGCGCGCGGCTGACGGCGACGGTGCCCTCGGTCTTCCTGCCGCGCCCCGGAACGCCGATGTGGCTGACGATCCGGCGCGATCGCTGCTTCGTGTTTCCGGCAGGCGAGTCGCCTGACGTGCCGGCGGTGCACCGAGCCGACCACGCGCCGGCGGCCCGCGCGGCAGAGTGAGTCGGGTGACGCTGGCGCAGCCCCCGGCGTGGCGAAGGCGTTTCGAAGGGCGTTGCGCGCGCCCTCTGCACGGGTCCGCGGCGCCCCGTTCGCCGGTCGTGTCCGGAGGGGCGTCGCGTCACGGCTGCGCGCTTTGCGAATTGCCCCTTTGATCCGGCGCGCTTGCCCCTTATGTAGGGCGCGACGGATCAAGGAGCCCGCGCGCCGCCCACCCCGTCCCGTCTTGGTCTTCGGGCTGCGCCAGCGAGGGAGCAATTCATGGGCATCGGTCAGATCGGCATTCCCGGCCTCATCCTCATCGCGGTCGTCGTCCTCGTCCTGTTCGGGCGCGGCAAGGTGGCGTCGCTGATGGGCGAGGTCGGCAAGGGCATCACCGCCTTCAAGAAGGGCGTCAACGAGGGCAAGCAGGAGCTCGAGGACAAGTCGTCCGACGGCGACACCGCTGCCGCCCGCGACGTCTCCCCCGAAGACAAGGACAAGGTCTGAGCGGCGGCCCGCCGCCCCGGGCCTGACCCAGCATGCTCGACCTCGGCTGGACCGAACTCCTGCTCATCGGTATCGTGGCCCTCATCGTTGTGGGGCCCAAGGATCTGCCGGTGATGTTCCGCGCGCTCGGCCGGTTCACGGGCAAGATGCGCGGCATGGCGCGCGAGTTTTCCCGCGCGATGGACGAGGCCGCCGACCAGTCGGGCGCCCGCGACATCGCCCGCGACCTGCGCTCGATGTCGAACCCGCGGTCTGCCGCGACGCAGAAGTTCAAGTCGGCCGCCGGCCTCGACGACATCGAGAAGGCCTTCGACGACGAGTTGGAGGACGAGGGCGCGAAGGACACGAGCGCGCGGCCCGATACGCCGCCCCAGGGCCCCGAGACGGCCGCGCTGGCCGAGAAGCGCGCGGCCGAGGCGAAGGCCCGGCGCGACGAGGCGGTGCGCCGCGCCAACGAGCGCTCGGCCAGCTTCCGCGGCTTCGAGCATGAGGGCGACGCGGGCGCCGGGCCGGCGCCCGAGCCCGGCGGCGATGCGCCGGCGCGCAGGGCCGAGCCCGTGGGCGGCGTGCCCGACACCGAGGACGCCGCCGCCGCCGAGGCGAAGCAGGACAAGGCATGACCGACCGCCCCGACGAACGCGACGAGGTCGAGGCCTCCGCTGCCCCCCTGATCGAACACCTCGCCGAGCTGCGCACCCGGCTGATCCGCTCGGTCGCCGCCTTCTTCGTGGCGATGGTGGCGTGCTTCTTCGTCGCCGAGCCGATCCTCGACCTGCTGGTCGACCCGATCGCCGACGTTCTGCGCGCCCGCGGCGAGGATCCGCGGCTGATCTTCACCGCGCCGCAGGAAAAGTTCTTCGTCCTGATCCGGATCAGCCTCGTCTTCGGCTTCGCGCTGTCCTTCCCGATCATCGCCCACCAGATGTGGCGCTTCGTGGCGCCCGGCCTCTACCGGACCGAGCGGGCGGCCTTCTTGCCCTTCATCCTCGCCTCGCCGCTGCTGTTCATGGCCGGCGCCTCGTTCGCGCACTGGGTGGTCACGCCGCTGGCGATGAACTTCTTCATCGGCTTCTCCGACGCGGTGCCGGCCATCGCCAACCTCGTCGCGGGCAACGACCCCAACGTGGCCGACCCCGCCCCCGGCACCGACGCCGAGCTGCGCACCGTCTTCCTCGGCTCGGTGCGCGAGAGCCTCGATCTGTCGCTCAAGTTCATCTTCGCCTTCGGCCTGTGCTTCCAGCTGCCTGTGCTGCTCACGCTGATGGGCAAGGCGGGGCTCGTCTCTGTCGAGGGGCTGAAGAACGTGCGCAAATACGCCGTCGTCGGCATCCTGACGCTGGCGGCCCTGATCACGCCGCCCGACGTGGTCACCCAGGTGATCCTGTTCGCGGTCGTCTATGCGCTCTACGAACTGTCGATCCTCCTAGTCGCCCGCGTCGAGCGCAAGCGCAACGCCGAGCTGCGCGCGCAGGGCCTGCTCGACGACGAGGACGAGGAAACCGCCTGATGCGCGACGGCGCGCCGGGACGCGCGGGGCCGGACGACGGCGCCGCGCTCGAGCGGATCGCCGCCGCGCTCGAGCGGCTCGCGCCCGCCCCGCAGCCCGCGCCCGATTTCGGCGCGGCCGACGCGTTCGTCTGGCATACCGCGCCCGACCGGCTGGAGCCGGTGCCGGTCGTCTCGCGCGTCGACCTGTCGCTGCTCGTGGGCATCGACCGCTCGCGCGACACCCTGCTCGCCAACACCCGCCAGTTCGCCCGCGGCCTGCCTGCCAACAACGCGCTGCTCTGGGGCGCGCGCGGCATGGGCAAGTCGTCGCTCGTCAAGGCGGTGCACGGCGCGGTCGTGGCCGAGGGGCTGCCCCTCGGGATCGTCGAGCTCCAGCGCGAGGATCTGCCGTCGCTCTCCCGCCTGCTCGCTCACCTGCGCGCCGCCCCGCACCGCTTCCTGCTGTTCTGCGACGACCTGTCGTTCTCGCACGACGACCAGCACTACAAGTCGCTCAAGGCGGTGCTCGACGGCGGGATCGAGGGGCGCCCCGAGAACGTGCTGTTCTACGCCACCTCCAACCGCCGCCACCTGATGCCCCGCGACATGATCGAGAACGAGCGGGGCTCGGCGATCACCCCGTCCGAATCGACCGAGGAGAAGGTCTCGCTGTCGGACCGCTTCGGCCTCTGGCTCGGCTTCCACCCCTGCAGCCAGGACGAGTATCTCGCCATGATCGACGGCTATTGCAGCGCCTTCGGCCTCGCCGTCGACGCAGGGATCCTGCGCGCCGAGGCGATCGAATGGCAGGCCACGCGCGGCGCCCGGTCGGGCCGCGTCGCCTGGCAGTTCTTCACCGATCTCGCGGGTCGGCACGGCCTGTCCCTCGGTGCGGCGGAGCGTTGACGCCCGACACTTCGCGGCCCGGAAAACGGGCCTCTTCTCGGCAGCGAGGCAACCGCGCGAGGGGAGAGTCGGACATGACATGGACACGTTACATCATGGCGCTGTGCGCCGCCGGCCTGATCGGCGCAGGCTCCACGGCCACGGCGCAAGACATCCAGGCCGGCGAGACCATGATCGCCTTCGCCGTCTGCCACGGCGAGAGCGGCAAGGGCGCGGGGCCGATGACGGAGTGCCTCGGCATCGAGGTGCCGCCGCTGACGACGCGGGCCGCCGATAACGACGGCACCTTCCCCTACCTCGAGGTCTTCCAGGTGATCGACGGGCACATCGGCGTGCGCGGCCACGGCGGCGCGATGCCCGTCTGGGGCGACCGCTTCTCGACCGGCGCACGGGGCGCTTACGGCCCCTTCGGCGCCGAGGTCGTCACGCGCGGGCAAATCGCCGTGCTGACCGACGACCTGATGTCGACCCAGGAGTGACAGGAGGCGCCTCCCGGCCTGCATCGGCCCCCGCCGTCTCGGCGCGGGCGGCAGCTCACCCGAGCCAGGTCTCGTAGTCGGAGACCAGCAGGTGCCGGGGGGCCTCGTCCTCCTCGATTTCGGCGAAGCGGCCCAGGGGCTCGCAGAAGACGTTGTCGGTCAGGTCGTCGTTGACGGTCGAGACCTCGCCCACCAGCACGTCGCCCCCCTCGCCCCAGAAGGCATGCCAGTCGCCCGGCATCAGCGTCACGCTCTCCCCGGGCGCGAGCCGGATCACCTCGCCGGGGGCGAAGGGCCGTGCGATCCCGTCGCACCAGACCGTGCCGCCCCGGTCCCTGGCGAATCCGCCCGCCGCGTCGGAGCCGTAGAGTTCGACCGCCAGAGTGGCGCCGCCACGGTTGATGATGTCCTCCGCCTTCACGATGTGCCGGTGCATCGGCGAGAGCTGGCCCTCGCGCGAGATCAGGAGCTTCTCGGCATAGCACATCCCGCCCCCCGCCCGCAGGTCGGGCATCCGCCCGTTGCGCAGGGTAAAAAGGGCCAGGCCCACCCGGTCGAAATCGCCCTGCCCGTAATCGGTGATGTCCCAGCCGAGCCGCGCCTCGACCACGCGCGCGGCCTGCTGCCCGCGCGCCCGGAACGCCTCGGGCGACCACCACGCGAAGGGCGGCAGGCAAAAGCCGTGCGCGGCGATGAGCTCGGCCGCCTGCCCCATGATCGCGTTCACCTCCGACCGTTTCATGCGCCTCTCGCCTGCCCTGCCGATGGGGCGCGCCCCGCCCCTTCTTCTTGCCTCAAATATCCCCGCCGGAGGCTCCCGCCCGCGCCACCCGCGCAGGCGCCGGGCCTGCGCCCGGCGTTCATCCCAGCGCCCCGGTCCAGTCGTCGACCGCCGCGCCCAGCGCGGCCCAGTCGGTATATTCGGTGTCGCCCTCCGGATCGACCGCCTCGCCCTTCTCCCGGGCGATCCGGCGCATCATCCAGCCCTTGAAGTAATCGTATTCGCCAAAGCGGAAGGCCCCCGCCACATGCTCCACCCGGCCCGGCCGCCAGCCGGTCGCGCGGGCGAACTCGTCGGCGATGGCGCGGAGTCCCTCCCATTCCTCGGCATCGTCCCCTGCCGCGCTTAGAGAGACGGACAGGAACAGGCCCGGCCGCACCGAGAGCGCCTGCGCGTTGCGCTGCGCGACCTCGACGAGCGCCGGCTGGTAGCGCCCGCCATGGATCGAGCCCGCGAGCACCGCTGCGCCGAAGCGGGCGACATCGAGGCCCTCGGCATCGTCCACGTCGAGCAGTTCGACCGCGTGGCCGGCATCGGCCAGCCGGTCGGCCACGAAACGGGCGACCTTGCGCGTCTGCCCCTCGGTCGTGCCGTAGGCGACGAGAATCTTCATGTGGCACCCTCCCCGGTTTTTCGCCGGAAGGGTCTTCCTGTCGCGCATCCCGGTCAAGCGCAGACGAAGACGGGGCGGCGCGTGTGCGCAGAACGGGGCGCGCCAGGGCGGCGGCGGGTGGCCCGGCGCCGGGCGCGGGGCTCAGGCGCTGCGCAGAACCGGGGCGCGTTCGCCCGCCTCCCACGCCGCGACCGCGGCGCCGAACGCCTCGAAGAGCGGGCGCGAGACCGGATCCTGCGCGGCGCGGTATTCGGGGTGCCACTGCACCGAGAGGGTAAAGCCCGGCGCCCCCTCGACATAGATCGCCTCGGCCGTGCCATCCTCGGCCCGGCCGTCGATCACGATGCGGCGGCCGGGCGTCTTGACCCCCTGCCCGTGCAGCGTGTTGGTCAGTACCTCGGTCGCACCGAACAGCCGGTGGAACGGCCCGCCCTCGCGCAACGTCACGGTGTGGCGCAGCGCGAACTTCTCTTCCAGCGTCCCGTCGGGGGGCATGCGGTGATTCATCCGCCCGGGCAGGTCGCGGATCTCGGGGTGGAGCGTGCCGCCCATCGCCACGTTCACCTCCTGGAAGCCGCGGCAGATGCCGAGGAGGGGCTGCCCCCGCTCCACCAGCGCGCGGATCAGCGGCAGGGCGACGGCGTCGCGCTCGCGGTCGAAGGCGCCGTGCGCCTCCGTCTCCGCCTCGCCGTACTCCTCGGGGTGGACGTTGGGCCGCCCCCCGGTGAAGACGAAGCCGGCGCAGGTGTCGAGCAGATCCTGCACCGAGACGAGCCGCGGATCGGCCGGGATCAGCAGCGGCAGCGCGCCGGCGACCTCGGCCACCGCCTCGGAATTCATCATTCCCCCGGCGTGGGCGGGATACTGGTCGTTGATCCAGTGGCGGTTTCCGATGATGCCGACGACGGGTCGGGCCATTGCGCGCTCTCTCTGCTGCTTGTCGGCAAAAGATATACGCCCTGTCGAGAAACACAACGTGAAGCGCCGCAGGGGGCGCCCTGCGGTGCGGCACGTGCCTGAATACCGGGCACGATGCGGGCTCAGCGCGCCGGGTCAGGGCCGTTCGTCGCCCCTTCCCCGCCGGGCCTGTCCGTGCCGCCTGCTGCGTGCGAGGATCGCCGCGCCCGGCGGCACCTTTCCGAACAGTGGCGCACCTCCTTCCACACCTGCGCCCATTTGCGACGCCAAGCGAAGGGGCGGCCGCAGGTGGCACAGGTCCTGGTGGGCAAATCGCCCTTCCGCCGACGCTTTGCCATCACAGGTCGAGCTTGAGCTGGCGGGGCGCGCGCCGTCCTGGGGGCTCCGGCGGCCTCGGCTCGGGGTCGCGGCGGAAGCGCGTCGGCACGCTCGGCTCCCTGCGGCTGGCGTGCCTGGTCACGATCCGGTCGGCCGCGGCGCGGAACGCCGCGCCCTTGCGCACGCCCCAGACCTTTGACGAGGCGTCCTTCGCCGCCGCCTTAACGTCGACCAGCGGCGCGGGGTAGGCGCGCCCCAGCAAGCGCCCGGCGCCCTCCCACAGCCAGGGCTCCTGCAGGTGGCGGTCGGGCACCTCGGCAAGCTCCGGCACCCAGGCCCGGGTGAAGGCGCCCGACGGGTCCTGGTCGTGGCCCTGCTTGACCGGGTTGTAGATGCGCACCGTGTTCATCCCCGTCGTGCCCGACTGCATCTGCACCTGGCTCCAGTGGATGCCCGGCTCGTAGTCGGTGAACAGGCGCGCCAGGTGCGGCCCCGTCGCCCGCCAGTCGAGCCAGAGGTGGTAGGAGGCGACGGCCATCAGCATCGACCGCATGCGAAAGTTGAGCCAGCCGGTGGCGGCGAGGTATCGCATGCAGGCGTCGACGAAGGGCAGCCCGGTCTCGCCCCTTTCCCACGCGGCGAGGCGCACCGGGTCGGGCGTGCGCGGCCGCAGCCCCTCGTAGGCGGGATGCAGGCAGGCATGCTCGATCGAGGGCTGGTCCTCGAGCTTCTGCATGAAGTGGTCGCGCCAGGCGAGCCGCGAGGCGAACGAGGCGAGCGACCCGGCCCAGCCGTCGCGCCTGCCCTTCGCTTCGGCCGTGCGGGCCAGCGCCGCATGATGCGCCTCGCGCAGCGACAGCGTGCCGAGCGCGAGATGGGGCGAGAGGCGCGAGCATGCCCGCTCTCCCGAGACGGGCGAGGACATGTCGCGGCGATAGGTGCGCCCGCGCTCGGTCAGGAAGCTGCCGAGCAGCCGCTCGGCCTCGGCCCGGCCGCCTGCCTGCCGCGCGGGGCACGGATCGGGGGCCATGCCGAGATCGCGGGCGGAGGGCAGCCGGCCGGGCGCGACGCCGCCGGGCGCCAAGAGCCCCTGCGGCGGGGCGAGTCGCGGCTCGCGCAGCCGGCGCTCGCGGCGGCCCGCCCAGCCGTCGCGGCTGGCCAGCCGCCGCACCACGCCCGATTGCGCGAGCTCGTCCCACGGCAGGCCGGCCCCGCGCGCCCAGGCGGCCACCCGCAGGTCGCGGTCGTAGGTCCAGCTGTTGCCCGTCTCCTCGTGGCTGACAAGGCGGCTCGCGCCGTATTCTGCCGCGACGGCCGCCAGTTCCTCCACCGCGTCCCCCACGCGCACCGCCAGCGGCAGCCCAAGGCGCGCGAGCGCCGCGCGGAGGCTCTCGAGGCACTCGGCGGTAAAGGCCCATTGCCGGGCAGAGGTGTCGGGCAGCCGCCAATATTCCGGCTCGACGATGCAGACGGGGAGCACGGCCGCGCCGGTTTCGCCCGAGACGGCGGCGGCATGGACGAGGGCCGGGTGATCCTCCACCCGCAGGTCGCGCTTGAACCAGACAAGGACGGTCATGGCGGCGAGATAGGCGCCGACGGGCCGCTGCCAAGCGCGCCGGCGGCCGGCCTGCCCGGTGGCGGCCCGGTGTGGCGGCCTGGTGTGGCGGCCTGGTGCGGCGGCCTGGTGCGGCGGCCTGGTGCGGCGGCCTGGTGCGGCGGCCCCGCCCGCCGCCCGCGCCTGAGGCACCACGCAGACGCGATCGAGATGCGGGGGGCCGGCGCCCGTCAGCCCTGCGGCCGCCAGCAGGCCCGCGTCTGCCCCGTCCCGCCCGGCGACCGGGGCGCGGCCGACACCGAAACGCTCGGCCCTCCACGCGGACGCCCGCCATCGCCGAACCGGGGGCCCGCCGTTCGGCCCCGGAGCACCGCGCGCCCGCGCCCTTTGGCACCGCCCGCGCATGGATCGCCGGGCGCGGGCCGCCTGCCCCCGGCCGCCGTTGCGCGCCGGGTTCCCGCTCGCGATGCCCGGCCCCTCCCGGCGCGTCGCACTTGCGGCGGCCCGCCAACCCCATAGGTTGCCTGACACCCAAGCGGACGAGGATCGCATGAAGGACGCCGCCCCCCAGAAGGTGCATCTGACCGACTACGCCCCCTTTTCCCACGTGGTCGAGGAGGTGCGGCTGACCTTCCGGCTGGCGCCGCGGGGCACCCGTGTCGTCTCGCGGATCCTCTTCTCGCCGAACCCCGACGCCGCGTCCTCGGACAGCCTTTTCCTTCACGGCGAAGGCCTGCGCCCGATCTGGCAGAAGGTGGACGGGGCCGCCGCGTCGTGCCGCCACGTCGACGGCGGCATCGAGGTCAAGGTGCCGGCCGAGCGTTTCGTCTGGGAGGCCGAGGTCGAGATCGCCCCCGAGGCCAACACCGCGCTCGAGGGCCTCTATCTCTCGCAGAAGATGTTCTGCACCCAGTGCGAGGCCGAGGGCTTCCGCAAGATCACTTACTACCCCGACCGGCCCGACGTAATGGCGCCCTTCCACGTGCGCATCGAGTCCGACCTCCCGGTGCTGCTGTCGAACGGCAACCCGGCAGGCTCCGGCCCCGGCTGGGCGGAGTGGCACGACCCCTGGCCCAAGCCCGCCTACCTCTTCGCCCTCGTCGCGGGAAACCTGCGGGCGCATTCGGACACGTTCCGCACCCGCTCGGGCGCGGAGGTCGCGCTCAACGTCTGGGTGCGCCCGGGCGACGAGGGGCGCTGCGCCTACGCCATGGACGCGCTGAAGCGCTCGATGCGCTGGGACGAGGAGGTCTATGGCCGCGAATACGACCTCGAGGTCTTCAACATCGTCGCCGTGGACGACTTCAACATGGGCGCGATGGAGAACAAGGGGCTGAACATCTTCAACAGCAAGTACGTGCTGGCCAGCCCCGAGACCGCGACCGACCGCGACTACGAGGCGATCGAGAGCATCGTCGCCCACGAATACTTCCACAACTGGACGGGCAACCGCATCACCTGCCGCGACTGGTTCCAGCTCTGCC
>OFET01000761.1_pt1 | contig 14255 bp, 13 predicted proteins | sample 1521211 | NCBI WGS metagenome assembly OFET01 (sample SAMN03766358, study PRJEB24113) | microbial mat metagenome | isolation source: enrichment culture HLUCC-A from microbial mat sample contains cyanobacterium...
GGCAGTTGATACAACAGGTTTGTTTCACTTCCTATCGCGACCCTGAACCGGCTATGGCTTCTAGGCGGCAACACTATAAAAAGGCCGGTCGCCTTGACTTCAGCGTGATTACCGTTAAATTTCTCCCTGACTAAACTTTTGTCAGTCAATCAGCTTGCGTGGTCTGCATTCCACTGACATCATTACTAACATCAGCGTGACCGGAGTCAGTGACTCTGTTACGTGGGGACAGCAGGATAGGTGCTGCTGAGAGATTATCTCCACTCTTAATTTGGCTTTCGCCTCCTTGTCACACTCGACTTATCTACATCGCACCGCCAACAGTATCCGAAGGTTTCTGAGCTAGTTACCATGTACTAAATCTACTAGCCGCACCCTATATAAAGAGCAAATATCGGTTTAAATATTTTCGCTGTTCTCTTTTGGAAAGCCTACTCTTAAATCATCTGCTTTCTCTGTCACGTTGACTACTAGGAAGACTCTTCTGACTAGCCCTTCCAGGAGGTTTTTTCTGACTGACTCTTCTTTGTTTTAGATTTCTTAAGACAAGAGCCGAGCTTGTGTGTTTTCGAGAATTCTTGCGTTGGTATATAATCACCGACAACATCTGAATCAATCCATACATCATCAAAGAAGTAAAGAAAAATAGCAAGAACGTAAGATTAAAGTTGCCAGGAATAGATAGCCTATCCAGCTGGTCGAAGTTCTCCAGCTCTATAACTCTGATACCTTGCTGTCGCAGCGCCTGAATTTCCTGTCTCTTGGTCGTTAAAGAGTCAGGAATTGACCCTACCGGTGATGTAGCTGATAAACGGCCTTTTGATCGGAGCACTGTCGTTGCTCTTTGGTCTCTAGAAACTGAGGATAAAGAGAAGACAGCTGTTGACTTCATCGCAGGTTCGATGTTCTTCTTGCTCCACCCTTTTTTTATGAGTGCTGACTCAATATCTTCTATCTCAAGTGTGCCGCAGTTTTGTCCCAAGTCTGTGATTATAATGACCTGATGGCCTTCATCTTCTGAACCGCTAAACCCGTCAGCAGCTTGGAGGATTGCTCCGCTGATATTCGTCGCTCCGCTTGAATTCGCCTTAACCGCGCCTAATGTTTTATCTAGCGTACTAACGCTAGTATCTTCTATATCATTTTTTTTTATTTTACATTGCTCTTTTTCTCCTTCTGTAGTGAGTCCTCCAACTTCTAATATCCTCACCTGTTCTACTCTGTCAAGAGACTTGACATCTTTTCGGACCCAATTTTTGGCTAATTCTACTTGATAGTCACCTGTTTGACTACAGTAGCCATTCTCTAGTACAAGATCACTTTTATCTGCACAGCCCATGCTACCGCTATTGTCTATAACATAAGTTATAGACCGCGCATCTTTGGAAAAGCCGTTTAGATCTCCTACGTTCCGAAAATCTACAAATTCCAAGAGAATACCCAAGACAATAAGAGCTGCTATTAGGATAGAGAAGACACCTACAACCCATAGATTTTTCTTCGGTAACTTTAGTCTTTGTACTTGCGCTATTGCCTGACGTAGCTGTCTCAGATTCAAGCCTTCTTCATGTAATATGTTAGTAACAATGCCAGTAAGCATTGCCATTGCTGTGCCACCACAAACCGCCCAAAACGGGTTCGGTTGACCAAGAAGAAGCTGAGATAGTAGGGTTGCAATCAAGGCATACGTAAGAAAAGCAGCCAAGAAAACTATTAACTTAGTCATTGATTTTTAATGTTTTTTTTGAATCTAGCTGCACACGATATGTAGAACAGTGTTCAAAACAATCTTATTCATGTGAGGGTAATGCACTTATAACGGCCATTTAGTTAGACTGATACTCTAATAATCGAAGGTATCCGTCTTAGAAGCTATACAAAGAGCAGTGAGAACTCTACTGTGGGCTGTAATTGAAGCGGCACCGATAAGTACCTAGATTGAAGCGCCGTGTTAACGGCATGAGCGAGCAAGGCATTAACAGTCGTACTCATTATGTATCTATAGGTTAAAGAGCAGCTTTTTGTAAGTGAAATGTTTGTCTTTAGAACCGTTGGAAGGTCTCAGCGCACCCAAAAAACAACCAGCAGACGCTGATTTAATACACTTAGAAAGTTCTATCTAAGTAGTCATGCAAAATAGTTTACAAAACAAGAAAGCCATAAAGCCCACAAAATCGGTAAATTTGAAATTTCTATTTTGTAATTAATACTGCACAGCTACTTATGAGTAAGTCTTGAGACTCACTCTCCCAATGCAGAAGGTTAGAATTTCTTGGTGTTATTAGTGATTATCAGCTTATATTATTTTAGTATATTTATACCTATAAAAAGGTAGACCTTTTGAGACATGAGAAAAACGTGTCTCTTTCCATGTCCTAAAACGGGGCTTGGGACAAAAGCGGGTGACACTTTGAGATCAAAACTTCAGCCCTGCACTACACCCAGCTGGGTTGTCCAGGGTGACGTAGAGCCTTGATACTCAAGGCTCTACGTCACTGCTTCCAATCGAGTCTAAATCATGAGTTAAGTTTCCTCAGTTGCCGCTACCTTACGCCCCGAAACTCGCCAGCAACTAGCACTTGAGGCACTGTCAAAATCAAAATCAATCAGCCATCTGGCAGGGGAAACGCACACGTTTCTTAATAAATAATACACAGCCTAGGCCAAGCCCCGTAGGATGTCGATATCAAGCAACCGAGAGGTTCATTCCCCGATGTCGAGTACACCCCTTTCGAGTCTAAAAACCCACTTCGGCCCCATTCATGATCCACGGGCACAACACAGTATTGACCACCTGCTGGTGGACATCATGCTGGTGACGATATGTGCAGTCATCTGTGGGGCGGACAGTTGGGTCGAAGTGGAGAACTACGGCCTAGCCAAACAAGAGTGGTTGGCAACGTTTTTAGAACTACCGCATGGGATACCCTCTCACGATACGATTGAGCGCTTGTTTGCGCGCTTGCGACCAGCAGAACTCCAACAATGTTTTATCGACTGGGTGCAGTCTGTCTTTGAGATTAGCGGTGGCCAGTTGATTGCGATAGATGGCAAAACCTTGCGGGGAAGCTACGAGCGCGGTGGAAAGCGGGCCATGATTCATATGGTGAGCGCTTGGGCGACTCAGAATCGAATCGTGCTTGGCCAACGCAAGGTAAATGAGAAATCGAATGAGATTACCGCGATACCAGAATTGCTGAAAGTGTTGGATCTCGATGGTGCCGTGGTGAGTATCGATGCAATGGGCTGTCAAACGGCGATTGCCGCTCAAATTGTGGAGCAAAACGGTGATTATGTTTTAGCGCTCAAAGGAAACCAAGGAGATTTGTTTGATGATGTGGTTCAACTGTTTGGACAAGCGCGTCAGCAATCGTTCGCAGGGATTGAACATGACTATTTTGAAACACGAGAACAGGGGCATAGCGGCATCGAAACACGTCGCTATTGGGTGATGGGAAACACAGCCTATCTTGTCGGTGCCGAGAACTGGGCTAAACTCACCACCGTTGGCTGTGTTGAGTCTCAGCGATATGTTGGCAATATCCTCGTTTGCCAGACTCGTTACTACCTACTCAGTCTGCCGCTGGATGCCCGACGATTTGCCGCTGCTGTGCGCGGACACTGGGGGATTGAGAACCGACTGCATTGGATTCTTGATGTAGCTTTTCGAGAAGACAGCTCACAGGCTACCGCTGGCTATAGTGGTGAAAATCTAGCCGTGATTCGACACATTGCGCTCAATTTATTGACTCAGGAATCCTCTGCGAAGGGCGGCACTCGTGCCAAACGACTCAAAGCCGGATGGGATGACCAATACCTGCTGAAGGTGCTGGCTCAGGGCAAACGCACCGCTGGTGAAGTATGAAGAAACGTGTGCGTTTACCCTGAGCCATCTGGTCGCTGACTATGATTAATTGTCAGCCCTGAGTAGCCAAAATAGAGCATCGACCGGCTGGCTGCTAGGCTAGGTGCGCTCAGCTCCCCCATCGACTGCTCATGGATTACCCTCACTGCCAATCGCCCCGAGTTTCTGCACTCCAGCGAAAAAACAACCTGAGTTACGGCATGTTTCGATGTAAGCAGTGCCGCCGGACTTACAACGAGCGATCAGACACACCGTTCAACTTCATCGAAGTCCCGACCGATATCGTCTTTCAAGTGCTGTTCTGCCGGGTTCGTTACAAGCTCAGCTACCGAGATGTGGCCGAGCTCTTTTTGCTTCGGGGCTTCCAGTTTACCCACGAAACTGTGAGAGATTGGGAGGAGCGGTTTCTCCCTCATTTTACAGAGCAGATTCGGACGAAGCGAAAAGGAAAGGTCGGTAAAGTTTGGTTGATTGACGAGACCTATGTCCGAGTAAAAAGCGTGTGGTGCTATCTCTACCGGGGCATTGATGAGGATAGCAATTTGGTAGACGTTCGCCTCAGCAAAACGCAGGATATGGCTGGCACCAAAGCTTTCTTTGCTCAATCCATTGGCCTTCATGGGGACGCACCTGAGAAAGTTGCCACCGATGGTTTAGCTTCTTACCCGCGTGTAATTGCGGAAGAACTGGGCAAAGATACCGAGCACGAGGTACGCCCTTGCACCGCCAATCCGGTGGAGCAGAGCCATCGGCGCATCAAGCATCGCTACTACCCTACACTAGGATTTGGCGAGTTGGGTGCATCCCACTTTTGCGATGAGTATAATTACTCATGCTGTCTAACGAGCTTTCATCCAGCAGCGTAAGTCGCTGTTGAGAATTGACCATTGAGATAAGCGCAACGCTGTTTCAATACTTGTTGTACATTCTGCTCTTCCCACTGGGCTCCCGTCAGCTTAACGCGAGCAGCAATTTGTTTAATCCCTGATTCAATCTCTCCAGAGCCAATAGAGATTCCTTCCCATTGATAGTATTGGTAATTCACAATGCGGTGTCGATGTTTTATCAGATACGCTACAAAGGTATCCGCATGTTCATCAGAACAATGCTCAAGTTCCTTGATCGCTGTATTCACTCGACCTTCCCAAAGGAACTCTTCTATCTCATCCCAAAAGTCTTGTGAACTGCCTACTTTGGCTAGATTCTCCATCAAGTGATACCAGTCGAGGATTTCTCGACGTTGGTCTTTACTGCCAATCTCACTCACAATGTTCCAGATACCATCATGACCGTCACCTAGACAGGTCAGCGTTGCTGCTAACGGCTGTTGGTTAGTCCAATCAATCAGCGACTCATTGTCTCGATAACTCGCACCTATGAGCTGTTCATGGAGTTTTACTGCTTTATAATCTCGCCAATGACAGGGCTGCCCTAGCGGTGTCCTCAGTCGAATTTTTCCACCATCAACACTCAATTCCTCTACCAGGTTTTCTGCTTCTGGCAGTGGCAGTGGTTGACGATGAACCAACCGTTGTTGGGTGCTGTGACTCACTGACCTGCCTGTGAGCATTTCAATGTCTTGAGCTGCTCGCTCGTACGACTCATTCGCACTTAACAGCAAGCAACATTTCTCCAGTAGGGGACTGAGACGGCTATGACTTTTGACGGCTAACTGTTGAGCTTGCTTTTCTGTGATTTTGATGTCGCCAACGAGGCTTTTGAGCGTACGGCTGCGCCCAGCTCGGTGGCTGCTTGCTGTTTGACAAAAAACTCCCCTATTTCTGGCCCGACATGATCCAATATATGACCTCGTACTGCTTGCTCTATTCCTTCAAAGTTCTCTAGTTGCTCTGGCGTGGTTGCCGCTGTTTCGGTGTACAGCAATTCGGCGATCGCTCTCGCGTGGCTTTTGATTTGCTCTGCTTTGGATGCGTCCATGGTGGATACCAACGTTAAACATTCGGGTGATTGCTTTTAGCATAGCTGAAGGGCAATGACTTTAAATCTAAGTATTTATACTTACTGCAAAGGTGAGATGCACCCCATGGACATGAATTGGCGGGTGATCGCCTGGGTAGACGATGATTCGTACTTTCCCCGCGAACCGAATCAGTATGGGCATCGATAGTCGCTTAGCCTAATTCCGCTAGTAAGGAATGGGTACCGGCAGCCGTTAAAAAGCCTATGGCTATGGCTTTTATTCTACCTCATCCTGTCAATATACATTTGTAGTGTAACTTTTAGCGTAACCCAAAGAAGAATACTTATTTTGGGCTTAAACCCGTCCGAAACATGCGATCGCGTCCTGATTCCTGATGTACCTTTACTGCTGTGGACGTTGACGACTTGTTGATAAATTGCTTTAGAGTGTACGCCGATGCGCTCGATTAGATGTCAGGGGAAGCTATGCTCTAGCAAAAATTCTGCCTGTTTGCCTTCCTGGCAAGTTTGCCAATTCGTTGCTTGAACAGCTTTCCAATCGATTTCATCTAGCTGAGAAAGATTGCAGCGGTCTTCAAAATAATACGCTCCGGCATTCGACAGGGTAAAGGCCCAACGCCTTTTATTTAGGTCAGCCCAAGCAATGCAATTATGTAGATCAGCTTGCAGATGCACAATTGGCTCTTGTCCGCCACGATAGTCTAGTTCAGGATTATTGGCACGATGAATTAGGTAAAGCATGATGGATCTGGGGCAAAAATAAAAGGGTACGCAGTCGCCAACATGCAATTCAGGATGACTGTTTAGGGTCAGCTCCCGGAGCCTCCGCTGTTTGATTTTTCCCATGCCAATGGTGGTTCCTGTAGGTACCTGCACCGCGATTTGAGCATCGCACCAAAGATGGTTGTCAGCAATAATCGATGGTAGCCGGTCTACATGCACAATATGATAAATTTTCGGCTGAGCGGGCACCGTCATTTAAGCTAGGTCCGTCGTTGAAGAGGCTTTCTCATTAGGCTGAGACCTCTAACATTAAAGGATTTTGTACTTTAACAGGGGGTTGAGAACATTGGCTATTTCCTGGTTGGTAGCCTTTTGAGTTTTGCCAAAATTAATCAAAACATCAGTAGCCAAATCGAATCAGTCACCATCCTCGATCGGCTTGAACTGCTTGGCTGCACAGATAACCTTTAATGCGGTCATCTACCTTACTGCCAGATAACCGCTTATCTGCTTAGCCGGTTAATCATTTAAATTCCACGGGAAAGGCAGTAGCACACTCAAGACTTGATCATTCCGGCCTTGATGATTACATCTTTGTAAAATTCGTTTTCTGTTTGCTCAAGAGACCAGTGTTGACCGCCAAGCAGAAGCGCAAGCCAAAGTGCAGTAGGCTGAAGCTCAGTTATTTCCTGTAGTTGCCAAAAACTAATTCCGTTGTCTTGCTCCTGTACCGACTGTAGCGAGGTCGCCACTTTTTTTATCCAACTCTGAACGTCTTCACTGTGGCTAACATTTAGTGCGTCTTCAAGACTTTGAACGGCTTCTTTGACAGCAGCTACGACTACCTGTTCATCAACCTGCGCTTTTTTCTTTCTCCCTCTCCAGCCAGGTAATTTAGGAGCTTCCTGGGTGAGGCTTTCAGTTGAGAAGTAGAAGTTGTCTGTCTCGCCAGTAATCTCCTTCAGCCAGCCCTCATCAATCTGAGGTTCCTGGCCAAATGCTTCAATTTCCTCAAAGACCTCCTGAGCGCGATCGCAAAACCCATCGACATCTTCCTCAATCCTAAGCGCGGCTAAGCGGAACACTTCAGCGAATCCCCTTCCCTGACTTTCCCGTTCCACCTGCTGTCGGAAACACACTGCTTTCTGCTGTGCCCTTTGATGCTGTACTGCCGACAGTCGCTCGCTATTCACTGCTGTGCTCCCTGTCCTCTCCTTTCAAGCAAAGCGGGCAAAGTGCCACGGGCTGCCTTTCTTGAGTAATAGACACATTTTGACCGAACTCCGCCTTCAGCACACCTAGTACATCCTGAATATGCTGACGGAGCTTGGCCTGCGGTACTCCTTTCAGATGAATCGCCTCAACTTGATTAGTTGTTTCTCCCTCATCAACTACCGAAAATTCAACCGCATGGATCGGCCCATCAGCTCTATCTCTGTAGAACGTCATCACTATCTCAGGAGGTAGATGCTGACCGAAGATTGGCATATCTAGCGACTTCACTCGCTGCATACGATTGCGCGATCGCTTCTTTGCTTTGTTCTCAGGACGCTTGAGATAGTAAGAGCGCCTAGAATGACAAGCCTGACCGTTCCAGCAAGGTTTAGCCTGTGCTTCCTCTATTGGCTGGGCCGCACAGTGCTGACATTCCGGGTTCCTGCGTCGTGGCATGACTACTTCAACTTAATGTAGTCTGAGTTTAGTCTGATTATGCACACTTGGATGAACGATTTGAGTAAACACTGCCATTACCTTCAGTGACTCACTGTATGTCTTTATATTTCTTCCTCTGCACTGAGTAAGTACGGCTTGACTGTATACCGTGTTCTTGTGTTGTCACGCAAACGTGATTACACGCTATCACTCTTTTGATCTATGCATTAGTTTGCCGCGTCGTTCTTTATGAATCTCTTGCGATTCGCGATGACGTGATTACACGCTATCACGGTCTATCTGATGCCCTTAGTGTGAAAATGTGATTACACGCTATCACGCTAACGAGATACAAAGGGTAATGAGGCCAGAGCTGTCTGCACTTGTGGTATGTAAGATCGTAGCGTGTAATCACATAAACACGTAATCATGATTACGCAGCCATGTCGCTTGTTTGTGCTGTATCTTGTTTGTGAGAGCATCTGTTCACGTTGTCACGCAAACGTGATTACACGTTATCACTTGTGGCTGTTTACGCTGCTCTGCATTAATAAATATAGAGAGGTTCGCATATGCCCATTGTCGCAGTCATTTCTCAAAAAGGAGGCCCAGGTAAGTCAACGGTTTCTATGAACCTTGCTATCGCTGCCTATCTAGATAATAAAAGCGTAGCTGTCCTAGATACCGATCCTCAGTGTTCCATCAGTCAGTGGGGCGATATCCGAGAAGCCGAAGGTACTAGCGAACCTGTCGTCGTGGCCATTCCGCCTTCACGACTTAAGCAGGCGATCGCTACCACTGAAGAAGATGATACCGATATTGTCATTATCGATACGGCTCCGTTCAACTCAGAAGGTATTCTTACGGCCGCTCGCCTATCTGATATATGCATCGTGCCATGCCGCCCTTCGATTCTGGACTTGTCTGCAATCACGACGACACTGGATCTATGCTCTGCTGCGGACGCTAAGGTAGGCTTACTACTCAATGCCGTCAAATCGCATCCACAGCTTCAAGAAGCGACTAGCGCCCTTAAAGACTTGGCAGGCCCTAAAGGTAAAAGGCAAATATGTCCTCTAGCTTGGTGGGATAGAACCGATTATTCAAAAGCGGTCGTAGATGGACTAGGCGTTCTTGAGTTTGCGCCTAGCAGCAAAGCGGCGAAAGAGGTCAAGCAGTTGTACAAGTGGTTATGTGATAATGTGACTACGTGATTACACATTACCCTGCTATCTCGTAGGACTGAAAGCATCTATGCACGGTTTCTCTAATAGCAGAAGCACATGTGATAATCAAATCGTGTGTTATCGTGACAGCGTGTAATCACGTTGTCCTGCTGTCACATGAAAGCTAGAAATGCTCAATTGTAGTCATCACCAGTTGCTAGAGCAAATGTGATGCCAGTTTATGTGTTGTTGTGATAGCGTGATTACACGTTACATGCTCTCTAGAAAGTAAATACACGAAAGAATTCTAATGGCTGGATTGAAGGATCGCCTAAAGCAAGTAGGCAGTGGTAAGTCTGCGGTCGGCAAGACGCAATCTGCGGCTAAGCCCAAGACTGTTGACAAGAAGAGTCCGCATTATCGTCCCAGTCGAGCAGGACGAAAAGCAATAATTGGTTACTTCGATCCAATGGTTTCTAAGCAGGTTCGTCAGCTTGCGCTAGATGAAGATACCAGTGTGGAGGCGCTGGTGGGCGAAGCGCTGGACTATTTATTTGAGAACCGAGGACTTCCTCAAATCGCTGGAAAGCGTTCTGAGTAAGTAGAATGCGCATCCGGCTCCTTTGGCTGTTATTTCGGCTCCGCCACGTACCAGTGATAGCGTGATTACACGTTGTCACAATTTCACTCAATCACGTTATCTCTTTGCATCCTCTTAGCCCATTCACATTAACCAATCGGCGGGAAGTCCCGCGCTCAAATCTCTGATTGAGCGTCGGGATGAAAGCCAGGTGAGCTTTGCGAACAATCTTGACTCAATCGCGCTCTAATAACTTGGCAAAGCTCAGAAAGAAGATAGGCAGGGTTCACGAATAGATTGCAGCATCGCGTCTAGACTGGCAATTCAAGCTTGCTCACCGGCTATGCGACAAGGTTCAAAGCATCTTTGTCGAAGATCTTGATTTCAGGATTATGGCTAAAGGCTTTTTGGGTAAGCACACGCTTGATGCTGGACTAGGTCAGTTTGTGAATCAGATACTCCCTTGGGTATGTTTCAAGCGGGGTGTCTACTACAGCAAGGTGGACGCTTACGGCACGTCTCAGGAATGCCCTGATTGTGGAGCAATGGTACGCAAAGACCTTTCTGCTCGTGCTCACCAGTGTGGTGAGTGCGGATCAGTCAAGCCGCGTGATATTGCCGCTGCTCAAGTTATAAATGCCCGTGGTCAATCGGGTGTCAAAAATGTCTGTGGATGGGATCTGTCGGGGACTGGGCTTGCTCAGTCTAGACAAGACCGCGTGAAGCAGAAACTCTTTGGTGTGAACCAAGGAAGCCCGCGCTGTACCGCCTAGCGGTCAGTGTCGGGAGTAGTCATGTTGCATCCACAGCGGCTGACATAGCGGTAGTGCGATATCTTGTTATCACGCTATTGTGATGACGTGTAATCACGCTGACACAATAGCCTCTGAATTTCAACGTGAATTCGTAACTCAGATAAAACTCAGACTAAAATTTTTTTATGTGCGTTGGATGTCTGCGATGGGCCTCTGTGTATACGGGGATCGCTATTGACATGCTCCCCGGACTTTTAGTCCGGGGAGCATGTCAATAGCTCGCTTTTAGTATCATGTGATTGCCTCTCATAGCTAGCGCTGCCACTCTGCTCTGTTCTCAGTGAGTTTATCCAACTGTTTACTGAGCTTCGTTAGCCGTTTACCGGCCTCGACCTGCTTTCTGACAGTATCTACATCCTGCCTGTTTACGTTACGAATGCGCTTTCTAGGATTGGACTGGTAGAGCACCCAATAGGAGTTCTCTGCCTGTTTGTCCGATTTCCCTGCAAAAGCAGAGCCGCCAGCGGGACACTTGCTCAAATAGCGATTCTGAAGCGGTTCCTTTTCATGATTTCTAATCTCTTCGATCTCAGCATTCAACTGCGCGATTTGTACATCAAGCGTAGCGATCTTCTGCTTGATAGTTTCAGGCTTGAGTCGTGGCACTTCAAAAGAGTTCGTGTGTGATACTTCATTTTACTACGTAGGAGCGAGACAAAATGTAATTTTACACACGAACTAATATGCGGAGAGCTGTTGTGTCATCGCCACGCCCTTCTGTGTGTAGAGAACTGGGATATTCTTGAAAATAACGTTTGCTGAATGTTGACATGCTCCCCGGACTAAAAGTCGGAGGATTCTAAAGCTAGGCAAACAAACGAAGCTGCTGCTCTACTTTGTGGCTTGACGGCTCAATGCAACTTGCTGCCGAAGCAGTCTTACTGTCGCTCCCCGTCCATTTAGCGTCGTGGGCTAATCCAGCCCCGACTTTGTCTATATTTTTGGCTGCGTTCTCGTCTCTATCGTGCTCAGCGCCACAGCTCACGCAAAGTATGGAACGAACCGAAAGATCTACTTTGCCCCAACGGAACCCGCAATCAGAACAGGTCTGAGACGTTGGCTCCCAGCGGCTGATGATATTGACCACTCGATTAACGTACTGAGCAGCCTTGCTTTGCAGCATTAGCCGAAACTCAGCCCAGCCTTGCTGAGAGATAGCGCGGCTCAGCTTTCGATTCTTAACCATGTTGCTAACTGCTAAATCTTCAAGGCTAACCGCTTGGTTTTCACGGATTAACTTAGTCGATTCAGTATGCAGAAAGTGCTTGCGGATATTGCGAATCTTTAGCTGGAGTTGGGCGATCTTTAGTCGTGTTACCTCACGACGACTTGAGCCTTTTTGCTGCTTGGCCAAGCGCTTTTGTAAGCGTCTAACCTTTTTGTCTAACTGGCTATAATCAGGTGCTTTGATGGGCTTCCCAAAGCTTGGGAAAGCAAACACCTTAATCCCTAAATCAACCCCGATTGACGGACGAATTGGCTCAACGCTCTTTTGACAAATCTCAACTACAAAGCTCGCATGGTATTGACCGGCTGTGTTTCTGAGAATGGTTACTGAGCTGGGCTCAGACGGCAGCTGACGCGACCACTGAACTTTGAACTCACCCATCTTTGCCAGTACAAGCTTTCCATTACTGAGGCTGAAACCTCTCTGAGTAAATCGAGCTGACTGAGTATGAGAGCGCTTTTTGAATCTAGGGAACCTTGCCCTACCTTGGCCCTTAAGCGCTGCAAACCAGTGCTTGAAGGCAACACCCAAATCTTGAACCGATTGCTGCAAAGGAACAACAGATACAAACGACAACCACTCCCTAGATTCAGTCTGCTTGGCCTGCGTAATCACAAGCTTTTGAATCTCAGCGTTACTAGGCCACTTTTCGCCTTCAGGCGTAGCCTTCACCATCGCTAGCGCATCGTTATACACGACACGCACACACCCAAACACTTGAGCAAGTTTGTTTTGCTGCAAGCAGTTCGGATAGATACGGTATGTATAACGGGCTTTCATGGATGTGCTAAAGTTGTCCTGCAATCAATATAGCATATCGAAAAGAGATGAAAATACCTGAATTTAGAAGGGAGAGGCATAGTGTTACTGATTTGAAAATTCACTTGTTCTGCATCACTAAGTACAGGCGAAAACTGTTCACGGATGGGGTGCATCTCACTTTTGCAGTAAGTATAAATACTTAGATTTAGAGTCATTGCCCTTCAGCTATGCTAAAAGCAATCACCCGAATGTTTAACGTTGGTATCCACCATGGACGCATCCAAAGCAGAGCAAATCAAAAGCCACGCGAGAGCGATCGCCGAATTGCTGTACACCGAAACAGCGGCAACCACGCCAGAGCAACTAGAGAACTTTGAAGGAATAGAGCAAGCAGTACGAGGTCATATATTGGATCATGTCGGGCCAGAAATAGGGGAGTTTTTTGTCAAACAGCAAGCAGCCACCGAGCTGGGCGCAGCCGTACGCTCAAAAGCCTCGTTGGCGACATCAAAATCACAGAAAAGCAAGCTCAACAGTTAGCCGTCAAAAGTCATAGCCGTCTCAGTCCCCTACTGGAGAAATGTTGCTTGCTGTTAAGTGCGAATGAGTCGTACGAGCGAGCAGCTCAAGACATTGAAATGCTCACAGGCAGGTCAGTGAGTCACAGCACCCAACAACGGTTGGTTCATCGTCAACCACTGCCACTGCCAGAAGCAGAAAACCTGGTAGAGGAATTGAGTGTTGATGGTGGAAAAATTCGACTGAGGACACCGCTAGGGCAGCCCTGTCATTGGCGAGATTATAAAGCAGTAAAACTCCATGAACAGCTCATAGGTGCGAGTTATCGAGACAATGAGTCGCTGATTGATTGGACTAACCAACAGCCGTTAGCAGCAACGCTGACCTGTCTAGGTGACGGTCATGATGGTATCTGGAACATTGTGAGTGAGATTGGCAGTAAAGACCAACGTCGAGAAATCCTCGACTGGTATCACTTGATGGAGAATCTAGCCAAAGTAGGCAGTTCACAAGACTTTTGGGATGAGATAGAAGAGTTCCTTTGGGAAGGTCGAGTGAATACAGCGATCAAGGAACTTGAGCATTGTTCTGATGAACATGCGGATACCTTTGTAGCGTATCTGATAAAACATCGACACCGCATTGTGAATTACCAATACTATCAATGGGAAGGAATCTCTATTGGCTCTGGAGAGATTGAATCAGGGATTAAACAAATTGCTGCTCGCGTTAAGCTGACGGGAGCCCAGTGGGAAGAGCAGAATGTACAACAAGTATTGAAACAGCGTTGCGCTTATCTCAATGGTCAATTCTCAACAGCGACTTACGCTGCTGGATGAAAGCTCGTTAGACAGCATGAGTAATTATACTCATCGCAAAAGTGGGATGCACCCCACGGATGAAAGCTTGAAATGCATTGAGACCTCTATGCGCTCAGTGGCAGACTCAATGCACTTCAGGATTTTGGAATTCAACGGGGAAGCTGATCACGTTCATGTGTTGC
>OFET01000764.1_pt1 | contig 14202 bp, 11 predicted proteins | sample 1521211 | NCBI WGS metagenome assembly OFET01 (sample SAMN03766358, study PRJEB24113) | microbial mat metagenome | isolation source: enrichment culture HLUCC-A from microbial mat sample contains cyanobacterium...
GGGCCGTCGTTCGCAAGAACGCGGTCCGCGCGGTCGGGCAGGGGCGCGCGGTCGGTGTGCGATCGCCGGCGGGCCCGGCGGCTCGCGCGTTGCGCCCGGGCGAGCGACGGGCTAAGGCCGCCACCGGACGCAGGCAGGGAGGCCGGGGCATGGGCGGCGACAGGGAACCGATCAGGCTGGGGCTCGCGGGGCTGGGCACGGTGGGTGCGGGCGTGGCGAAGATCGTGCGCCGCAACGCCGCCGCGCTCGCGGCGAAGGCAGGGCGGCCCGTCGCCATCTCGGCCGTCTGCGCGCGGACCCGCGACAAGGACCGGGGCGTGCCGCTCGACGCCTATGCCTGGGAGGACGACCCCGTCGTGCTCGCCCGCCGGAGCGACGTCGACATCCTCGTCGAGCTGATGGGCGGCTCGGACGGGCCGGCGCTCGCGGCGACAGAGGCCGCGCTCGACGCCGGCAAGGACGTGGTGACGGCCAACAAGGCGATGCTCGCCATTCACGGGCAGGCGCTGGCCGAGCGGGCTGAGGCGAACGGCGCCACCATCCGCTTCGAGGCCGCCGTGGCTGGCGGCATCCCGGTGATGAAGGCGCTGACCGAGGGCCTCGCGGCCAACGGCCTGACCCGTGTGATGGGGGTGATGAACGGCACCTGCAACTACATCCTGACACGGATGGAGGATGGCGGGCTGCCCTACGACGAGGTCTTCGCCGAGGCCAAGGCGCTGGGCTATCTCGAGGCCGACCCGACGCTCGACGTGGGCGGAATCGACGCGGGCCACAAGCTGGCGCTTCTGGCGGCGGTCGCCTTCGGCACGAGGGTCGATTTCGGCGGCATCGGCATCGAGGGGATCGAGCGCATCTCGATCGAGGACATCCGGCAGGCGGCCGAGCTGGGCTACCGGGTGAAGCTTCTCGGCGTGGCGCGGATGAGCGGGCGCGGCCTCGAGGCGTCGATGGCGCCCTGCCTCGTACCGACCGACAGCCCGCTGGGCCAGCTCGAGGGCGCGACCAACATGGTGGTGCTCGAGGGCGACCAGGTGGGCCAGATCGTGCTGCGTGGCGCGGGTGCGGGCGAGGGGCCCACGGCAAGTGCGGTGATGGGCGACGTGATGGATCTCGCCCGCGGCTGCCGGGTGCCGACCTTCGGTCAGAGCGCGGGGCATCTTGTCGCGGCCGCGCCGGCGCGCGCCACGCTGCCGGCGCCCTACTACCTGCGGATGGCGCTGGCCGACCGTCCGGGGGCGCTCGCCAAGGTCGCGGCGGTTCTGGGCGAGGCGGGGGTCAGCATCGACCGGATGCGCCAGACCCGGCACGAGGCGGGCGAGGCGCCGGTCCTGATCGTCACCCATCCGACGACCCGGGCCGCGCTCGACGCGGCGCTGGCCGGGATGGAGGGCACGGGCGTCGTGCTCGCCGCCCCCGTCGCGCTGCGCATCGAGCAGGTCTGAGGCCGTGGCGCCGCGCCGCCGGGTGGCTTCGCACGCGCCTTGGAACTGTGCCTGCCCGCACCAATTCCGGCCATTCGCCCGGCAGGAGGGCGAGGGCGGGCGGCGGGGTGTCGAGACGCGCAGGGGAGATGGGCGATGACGCCGCCGGACGGGCCGCGCGATCGGGGGCCTTCGCGCAATCGGGGGCCTTCGGGCGACGACGGCCCCGGCGAAGGGGGCCGCGGCGCGGGGGGCCGGACGGCCGACCATGCTCCGCGTCTGACCGTGCGCGCCTCGCCCGCGCGGCGCGCGGCAGGGGCGGGGATGCTGGGCCTGCTCGGGGCCATCCTGCTCTGGGTCGCGCTTGCCGCGCCGCCGTCCGCGCCGGGCTGGAGCGTCTTTCTTCTGGCCTTCGGCGCGCTCGCGATCTTCGGCGGCTGGCGGTTGTGGCAGGCGACCGCGCCGGCGCTCGTGCTGACCGGCGACGGGCTGGCCGACACCACCGGCCGCACCATTGCCCGGCTCGACGAGATCGTGTCGGTCGAGCGCGGCATGCTCGCCTTCAAGCCGTCGAACGGGTTCCTGCTGCACCTGTCCCGCCCCGCGCCGCGGCACTGGTCGCCCGGACTATGGTGGCGACTGGGGCGGCGCGTGGGTGTCGGCGGCGTGACCGGCGCGGGCGAGACGCGTGCGATGGCCGATCTGATCGCGCTCGCGCTCGCCGAACGAAACGCCGGGTCAGCGGGTGCCGGCAGCGCCGACCCGCCCGACGATCAGAAGCACTCCTGATCCTCGTAGCCGATCTCGGGGGCGAACCGCGGGCGCGTGACGATGGTGCTCGACAGTTCCGTCTCGTCGAGCCAGCGGTCGAAGACCGGCTGGTAATTCACGCGACCCTCGGTGATCACGACCGTGTCGCCGAGCGTCATCAGCGGCACCTGCGGGAAGAGGGCCTCGACCGTGGTGGCGTCGTAGGGCTGGAACCCGGCAAAGCCGGGCTGCGCCCATGACCAGCACATCCGGAGGTCGCGCTTGGTGTCGTCGTCGCAATCCTTCATGCAGACGATCGAGGTGATGCGAAGCTGGGTCGGCGCCCGCGACCGCACCATGAAGTCGAAAGCGAAGGCGAGGCCGTCGAAGGCTTCCTCGGGCAGGGAGGTCTGCTGGCGGCTGATCATGTCGGCGACCGTGTAGGTGCCCTTGATCACCTCGTTGTTGGTGCGGAACGCGTCATACCAGACGAACGAGGCGGCGAAGAGCCCGAGCAGGAACGGTGCGATGATCGCCGCCTCGACCGATACCACGCCGCGCGTGTCGCGCGCGAAGGCGGAAAGGCGGCGGCGTGCGGGACCAGGCGTGCGGCGCATCGGCGAACGTCCTCAGGTCTGAGGCTCGACCACGAAGGCCGAGGCGGTGGTGAGCGCGTAGAAGTCGTCGTGGCTCGGCATGGCGAGGCCGAGATACGTCGTGGGGAAGACCGGTTTCTGCAGCGAGCACACGCGGATCAGCATCATGTCGTTGGGCTGACCGGGATTGAGCAGGAAATTCGCCACCGGCTTGAGGTCGCCGTCGGAATCGCGCTCGATGCACTCTGCCGACGACACGGGCGCCGTCCAGCCCTGCAGCGGTACGTCCGTGATGTTGATCAGAAGGCTGCCATGGCAGTTCGGCAGCACGACCGCGCGCGCGCAGATCGAGTTGCGCAGGGTCTCGAGGTCGGGGTCGGGCAACTGGCCGAGGCGCAGGGCGCGCACCGTCATGTCGGTGGCGCGTTCGAGCATCACCTGCCGCGTCATGAACAGCCCCAGCTCGAACGCCGCGACGAAGAGAGCGATGAAGACCGGAAAGATGATGGCGAATTCGACCGTGGCCGCGCCGGCCTCGGACCGGCGGAACAGCCCGAGCCGCGCTCCGACCCTACGGCCGTTCGCGGGGGCCGTGCACCCGTCGCCTGTTCTCGATCGCTTCAGCGGGCTCATGTCGAACTCCATGTGTGCCCGGAACGGCACTTCCCCGAAGCCACAGACCCCGATTTTGTGGCCTGAATTGGGCGGAGCGGCGAATTTCGCGTGGCTCCGTCGACGCCATGCCGACAGATCCCGCTCCTGGCACCTGATTGTCGAAGGGGGCGGCCTATCGGATGGCACGGGCGCGGCGTGGCGGTGTCGTCGCCGCCTGTCGCGCGACGGCGGCGCCGCGAGCCCGGGGGCCCGCGGCGCCGATGGGTGGTGACCGCGCGTCGGGGCATGGCCCCGGTGCCTCACTGCGTCAGGCGCAGCTTGTTGATCTGCCTGGCGATCGACGAAAAGGCGGCCTCGATCTCGAGCTGGCTCACCTCGTAGAAGTGGGTGGTCGAGCTCGCGCAGTTGCGCATCTCTTCGGCGGCATCGGCGGGCGCCTCGTAGGCGATGGTGAACACGGTCACGCCGTTCGCCTTGGCCTTGTTGCAGACGTTGTAGAAATTGGAGAGGTTCTGCGAGCGCGCCTTCACCCTCTTGTCGCCGCCGATCGAGCCCTGGCGGTTCGTCTCGCGCTCGGCGTTGAGCTTGTCGTGGTCGATCCCGTCGATGTCGTCGACGTCGCCGTCCTCGTTGTCCTCGTCGTCGTCGTCGGGGTCGCGGAAGCCCACATGTTTCGGCTGGAACTGGTCGGTGATCTTGCCGTCAGTCATCAGCACGATGAACTTCGAGGTCGAGGGCTCGTCCCAGTTGAGCGGCCGGTTCTTGCCGAGGTCGGAGATCTCGCCGGCGGCCTCGACCACGTCGAGCTCGTCGCGGCTGGCGGGATCGAGCAGGGCGAGGCCGTACTTCATGCCGAACATCGTGCCCGTGCCGTCATGCAGGCGCATCGCGTCGATGAAGGTCTTGAGATACGTCGCGTCGTTCTGCAGCGGGCGGATGCGCATGAACTCCGACGGGCACCAGCCCCAGTCCATGTGGTTCCAGTCGATGTCCCACTTGTGGAAGTGGGGGATCTGGCTGGTCGACTGGTAGGGCATGCCGGAATGGGTGAAGTCGGCATCCTCGAGGAAGATGCACGAACTGTCGTCGTGCACGCGCACCCCGCCGAGCTCGTCGAACATCAATGCCCCCGGGTTGACTGCGCCGGCATAGGGCACGATCGACACCGTCGTCCCGTCGACCTTGTCGCCCATCAGCACGAGGTCGATGAAATCCTTCGCGGCGTTGCGCAGCGGCGTGATCCGGTCGCCGAACCGCATCGACCCCGAGATGTCGAGCACGAGCGAGATCTCGACGTTCTCGACCGTCTCGTTCGCTTCGGCGGCCGCCACCACGCCCCAGGTCTCGGGCGTGACCATGAAGAAGGTTTTCAGCTCGGCCTCGGCCACGGCCCCGACCGTGCGGAAGTTGATGCCGGACTCCACGTTCGTGCTCTTGAGGAAGTCCGTCATCCCGGCGCGGGCCATGTAGTCTTCCACGACGCTCTTGGGCTCGCGCAGCTGGTCGAGGTCGGCCGCCGCGAGCACGGCGCCGTCGAGCACGGCCTGCATCGAGCTTCGGCGCTGCTCGGCCATCTGGACGGATATCCCGATGCCGACGGCGAGCAGGATCCCGAAGATCATGAAGAAGTTCCAGACGATCAGCATGCCGCTCTCGTCGCGCAGGAACCGGGTGAGCGGGGATCGCCGCGGCACGGAGTGGGCCGCGCGCCGCTCGGCGGAGCAATCGGCGCGACGCAGGCAACCGGCACCACGGGCACGGCGTGCGAGTCGCTGTTGGGTAGAACGGGGCATGGCAGCTTCCCTTTCCATGGGACTGCCCCATTTCCACCACCCGGATAGGGCGCCATCGCGGCGCAAGTTGGTCGCAATTGGGGCGGCGCGCATGCGCGGGGGCGTGGCGGGCCACCCGTCTGCTCGCCCCGCCCTGTTTCGCGCTGCCCGGCGGTACCGCCCGCTCCGGTGTCCGGTCAGGCCGGGGTCCGGTGCGGGGCCGCTCAGTTCGTCAGGCGCAGCTGGTTGATCTGGCGGGCGATGCTGGAGAACGCCACGCCGATATCCTCGGACCGCACATCGAAGAAGCGCAGGGAGTCGGCCGCGCAGGCGAGCAGTGTCGCATCGCCCTGGCCGTAGGTGTCCATCCCGATCGAGTAGACGATGGCGCCCGCGTTGCGCGCCGCGTCGCAGATCTCGGTGGTGCGGGTATTCTTGGCGCCGGGGTTCACCCTGTCGAAGACGGCGTTGTAGTGGCTGCCCCAGTTGCCGCCCACCGCCTCGGCCTTGATGTAGCGGGCGAAGTAGCGGACCGACCACTTGTCCCACACCTCGGGCCAGTCGAGCTGCGCCGCCGCGGCGCCGCCCGCAGGCTCGGCCTGCCACGCGCCGCCGGGCGTCGATGAGAGGGTCGTGCCGTTGAAGACGAAGTATTCGTCGCGGCCGGCGTCGTAGTACGAGACCGTGCCGCTGCCCCCGTCGACGTATACGGGCGAGGCGCCGGACGCGAAGTCGGGTTCGAGCCGGAACTGGTCGGTGTTCTGCCCGTCGGACATGACCACCAGCACCTTCAGCGTGTTGTCGCGGCCGTAATCAAAGGGCCGGCCCGCAAGATTAGCCGGCACCTCGCCGTCGGCCACGAGTTGGGTCAGCGCCGGGCGGAACGCCGGGTCGAGCAGCGCCGCGCCCCACTTGGCGGCGATGTCGATCGAGGTGTTCCCGCCGGCCCACATCGCGTCGATCTGAGCCTTGAGCGTATCCTTGTCCTGCGACCAGGCGGTGATGTGCCGGCTGCCGTCGAAGGGGCAGACGACGCCGAACGTGTCGACCGGCGAATCCCAGGTGAAGATGTCGAAATGGCCCGCCCTCGGCAGCGCGTCGGCCGGGTCGAGCGCCGTGTCCGAGTAGCTCGCGCCGGGAAACTCCGCGCAGTGGGAATAGTCGTGCTCGGCCGTCAGGTTCAGCGCCGAGGCGAGCGTCGGCCCCGCATTGACCTGCGTCGAGAACGGGATGATCGAGACCGACACGGTGCTCGGCTGGCCGTTGGGGCCGGGCTTGACCACCGTGTCGACGAAGTCCTTCGCGGCGGGCTTGAGCAGGTTGAGGCGGTAGTTGCCGTTCCAGCCCATCGAGCCGGAATTGTCGAGCACCAGCGAGATCTCGACATCGGTCAGGCTCTCGACGGCGGTGCCGGCGGCCGGTGCGGCGAGCTCGTCGAAGCCTATCATGTCGATGAAGCGGGTGCCGACCATCGAGTTGAGCGAGGCCGAGACGATCTTCTCGTTGACCTTCTCGACGGTCTCGACGGTCACCTCGTCGCCCGGCAGGCCGGCCCGGTCGAAATAGTCGCGCACCACGGCCTCGGCGTCGCGTTCCTGCTCGAGGTCGGCGGCGGCGAGGATCGCGCGGTCGATCGTGTTCTGCACGTTGGTGCGCACGCTCTCGGTGCGATAGGTGTCGAGCCCCAGGCCGACGGCCAGCACGATGCCCATCACCGCAAAGAGGAACCACACCAGCATCGCGCCGCCCGTCTCGGCGGCGAAGGCCCGCGCGCGGGTCGCGCAAATCCGGCGAAAGTTCGGCATCTCGTCGCGTCTCGTCAGCATGGCAGCCCCTCCAACGATGTCGCGCGCGCGCCTCGCTCGGCACGCTGCAGACCGGGCGCCCCCACCCGATGGCCGGAAAACTGCCGTGACTTTTCCGCAAAGTCACATCGCCGGCGCCATTGGGATCGCCGAGGAAAGAAAGGCGACAGCGTCGGCCGACTGTTTCGCATCATGGCGGAAATGGGGCGCGGCCGGGGCCGGATCGGGCTCCGCGCGGCACGGCGCGTCGGGCGGGCGCCGCGAATCGCCTGCGCCTGCCGGTGTCGGCGAATGCGGCATCACGGGGGCGCCGGCGGGCAAGCGCCGTGGCCAGACGCGGCTTGGCCGGGCGGGGGCGCCCGACGTCACTCCGCCCCGTCCGATCCCCCATGATTTTGCAACGCGGGGCGGCTAGGGTCGGCGCGCGCGCCCTGCGTGGCGCACTCACAGCCCGAGGGAGGGGGCAGTCATGAACCAGGCACTGCGCGAGCCGAGTTTCCGCGAATCCGTCGACCTGATGTTCAACCGCGCGGTCGCGGTGATGGACCTGCCACCGGGGCTGGAGGACAAGATCCGCGTCTGCAACTCCACCTATACCGTGCGCTTCGGCGTGCGGCTGCGCGGGCGCATCCATACCTTCACCGGCTACCGCTCCGTGCATTCCGAGCACATGGAGCCCGTCAAGGGCGGCATCCGCTACGCGCCGGTCGTCAACCAGGACGAGGTCGAGGCGCTCGCCGCGCTGATGACCTACAAGTGCGCCCTCGTCGAGACGCCCTTCGGCGGCTCCAAGGGGGGCCTGTGCATCGACCCGCGCGACTACGAACCCGATGAGCTGGAGCTCATCACGCGCCGCTTCGCCTACGAACTGGCCAAGCGTGACCTGATCCACCCCGCCCAGAACGTGCCCGCGCCCGACATGGGCACCGGCGAGCGCGAGATGGCGTGGATCGCCGACCAGTATCACCGGATGAACACCACCGACATCAACGCCAACGCCTGCGTGACAGGCAAGCCGCCGCATGCGGGCGGCATCCAGGGCCGGGTGGAGGCGACCGGGCGGGGCGTGCAATACGCCCTGCGCGAGTTCTTCCGCCACCCGGAAGACGTTGCGGCGGCCGGCCTCTCGGGCACGCTGGAGGGCAAGCGCGTGATCGTGCAGGGCCTCGGCAACGTGGGCTATCACGCCGCCAGCTTTCTCAGCCGGGAGGACGGCTGCAAGATCACCGCCGTGGTCGAGCGCGACGGCGCGATCATCGACGATGCCGGCCTCGACGTCGAGCGTGTCCGCCACTGGATCGCGCAGCACGGGGGCGTGAAGGGCTACCCCGACGCGCAGTTCGTCTTCGAGGGCGTCGCCGTGCTCGAGAAGGAGTGCGACATCCTCATCCCCGCCGCGCTCGAGGCCGTCATCACGCGCGAGAACGCCCCCCGGATCGAGGCACGCCTGATCATCGAGGCGGCGAACGGCCCGATCACCGCCGGCGCCGACGAGATCCTGCGCACCAAGGGCATCGTGATCATCCCCGACCTCTACGCCAATGCCGGCGGCGTGACGGTGAGCTACTTCGAGTGGGTCAAGAACCTGTCGCACATCCGCTTCGGCCGGATGCAGCGCCGGCAGGAAGAGTCGCGCCACCAGCTCATCGTCGACGAGCTCGAGCGGCTCTCGGCCGATACCGGCATCGGCTGGACGCTCTCGCCCGACTTCAAGGAAAAATACCTGCGCGGCGCGGGCGAGCTGGAACTGGTGCGCTCGGGCCTCGACGACACGATGCGCGGTGCCTACCAGGCGATGCGCGCGGTCTGGCACGCCCGCGACGATGTGCAGGATCTGCGCACCGCGGGCTACATCGTGGCGATCGAGCGGGTGGCCAAGAGCTATCGCGACAAGGGAATCTGATGACCGCCCCGCGCGCCGGGCTCCGTCGCCGCACCGGCGTGAGAGCGGGCGGGCCGGCCCCGGCGGGGGGGTAATTTAGGCAAAGCCTATCGGAACTCGTGTCGCGTCCTTATGGAACCTATGTGTCGCATCTCTAGCTTTGCGTGGTAGCATCGGTTAACCGGGGCGCCGCCGCGTCCGCGGCAGACGGGATTGCAGCGCACGAGAGGCAGGCGACAATGGGCAGCGCGACAGGCGAGGCGGCAGCGCATGGGGCGAAGCCGGCGAATCGGCGTGGGCAGGGGCTGACCTGGGTGCCCGCGGCGCTTGCCGCCGCGATCTTCGCTGCGCTCTGGCCGGCCATACCGACCGTCGCCGCGGGAGAGGTGCTGCGCTGGGGCGTCGCTTGGGTGCCCTCGCTCGGCGTCAACTTCTCGGTCCTGCTCGACGGCCTCAGCCTGACCTTCGCGCTGCTGATCTCGGGCATCGGCGCGCTCGTGATGCTCTTCGCCGCGAAGTACATGGAGGGGAAGTATCATTCGGGCCGGTTCGCGCTCTACCTGTTCCTGTTCATGCTGGCGATGCTCGGCCTCGTGCTGGCCGACAACCTGCTGACGCTCTTCGTCTTCTGGGAACTCACGTCGATCACCTCCTATCTCCTGATCGGCTTCGGCCATGCCGACGCCAAGTCGCGCCGCTCGGCCCTGCAGGCGCTGCTCGTCACCGGCATGGGCGGACTCGCGCTGCTTGCGGGCTTCATCCTGATCTACACGGTCGTCGGCTCGTTCGACCTCGCCGTGGTCCTCGCCTCGGGCGATGTGCTGCGCGACAGCCCGCTCTACCTGCCGATCCTGATCCTCGTGCTCGCGGGCGCCTTCACCAAGTCGGCGCAGTTCCCGCTGCACTTCTGGCTACCCAACGCGATGGCCGCGCCGACGCCCGTCTCGGCCTACCTGCACTCGGCCACGATGGTGAAGGCGGGCGTCTTCCTGCTCGCCCGGCTGCACCCGGCGCTCGCGGGCACCGATGTCTGGCTGTGGTCGCTGACGCTGTTCGGCGGCGTGACCGCGGTGTTCGCCAGCGTCATGGCGCTGCGGCAGACCGACCTCAAGCAGGCGCTGGCCTACACCACGCTGATGGCGCTGGGCACGCTGGTGCTGTTTCTCGCCGACGGAACGTCGGCCTACGCGATCACCGGGTTCATGGCGTTTCTCGTCACGCATTCGCTCTACAAGGCGGCGCTGTTCCTCGTCGTCGGCACGGTCGACCACGGGACGGGGACGCGCGACGCGCGCATCCTCGGCGGGCTCGCGCGCGCCATGCCGGTCACGGCCTTCGCCGCGGCGCTCGCCGGGTTGTCGATGGCCGGCCTGCCCCCCTTCGTGGGCTTCATCGCCAAGGAGGTGCTCTACAAGGGCGCGGGCGAGCTTCCCCTCGGCACCATCGTCACCGGCTTCGCGCTCGCCTCGAACGCGCTGATGTTTGCGGTGGCCGGGATCGTCTGCCTGCGCCCGTTCTGGGGCCGGCCACGCGGAGAGACGCCGGTGCCCCCCCACGAGGGGCCGTGGCAGCTGCTCGCCGGGCCGATCATCCTGTCGGTGCTCGGCCTCGCGCTGGGCCTGATGCCATGGCTCAAGCAGCAGGCCCTCGTCTCGCCCGGCGTCGACGCGGTGCTCGGCAGGGGCGGCGAGGCGCGCGACCTGAAGCTCTGGGCGGGGGTGAACCTCGCGCTCGTCCTGTCGCTCGCCACCTTCGCGCTCGGCCTCATGCTCTACGCCTTTCACGTCGTCCTGCGCGACGGGCTGAACCGCCTGGGCGCGCGCCTGCCTTCGCTCGACGCCGGGTGGGACAGGTTCCTCGACGGTCTCAAGGCGCTCGCCGCGTGGCAGACCCGCATCCTGCAATCGGGCCGGCTGGTGAACTACATGGCCGTGACCTTCGCTACCCTCCTGGCCGGCCTCGGCGCGGCGCTGATCGCGACCGCGCCCGGGCCGATCATGCTCGAGATGCCGTATCTTCTGGTCAAGGAATGGGGGATCGCCCTGCTCGTTCTTGCCGGCACGGGCGTCGTCGTCTCGACCAATTCGCGCATCACCGCCCTCGCCGGGCTGGGCGTGGTCGGCGTGGGCGTCGCGCTGATCTTCGTCACATACGGCGCGCCCGACGTCGCCATCACGCAGCTGCTTGTCGAGGTGCTGGTGGTGGTACTGGTGGCGCTCGCCATTCTCAAGCTGCCCTCGCTCGAGCCCGAGACGGGCCGCCGCCGCTGGTTCGATGCCGCGCTCGCCCTCGGCATCGGCGGCGCGGTCACCGTGATCATGCTGATGGTGCTCGACGTGCCGCTCGACCGCCGGCTGTCGGAGTATTTCGAGGTCACATCCTGGCCCGAGGCCTTCGGCCGCAACATCGTCAACGTGATCCTGGTAGATTTCCGCGCGCTCGACACGTTCGGCGAGATCGCCGTGGTCGCCGTCGCCGGCATCGCCGCCTTCGCCCTGCTCAAGACGAAGATCGCCCCGGCGAAGGAGGATGCCCGATGAAATCCGTCATCGTCGAATCGGGTGCGCGCTTTCTCGTGGCGCTGCTTCTTGTCTTTTCCGTCTACATGCTGCTGCGCGGCCACAACCTGCCCGGCGGCGGCTTCATCGGGGGGCTGGTCGGCGCGATGGGCTTCGTCATCCAGACCATCGCCTGCGGCACCGAGAGCGCGCGCAAGGCGCTGCGCGCCGATCCCTCCAACATCGCCATGGCCGGCCTCGGCATCGCGCTGCTCGCGGGCCTGTTCGCCGCGCTCTTCGGCGACGCGCTCTTCACCGGGCAGTGGCTGTTCATCGGCGCGACGGAGGAGAGCAAGGGCCTGCCGCTGTCGTCGGTGCTCGTCTTCGACATCGGCGTGTATCTGGTGGTGATGGGCGCCATCCTCACCCTCGTCTTCGCCCTTGAGGAGGAGGCGTGATGGAGCAGATCCTCGCACTCCTCATCGGCGTTCTGGTGGCCGCATCCGTGTGGCTCATGCTGTCGCGCAACGTGGTGCGCTTCCTGTTCGGGCTGGTGCTGATCTCGAACGCGGCCAACCTGGTGATCTTCACCGGCGGGCGGCTGACGCTCGGCGCGCCGCCCCTGATCGACGAAGGCGCCGACGCGCCGCCGGCGCTCGTGGCCAACGCGCTGCCACAGGCGCTGGTGCTGACTGCCATCGTCATCGGCTTCGGTCTGCTGGCCTTCGCGCTCGCGCTCGTCTTCCGCGCCTACACGGCTCTCGGCACCGTCGACAGCGACGAGATGCGGCTTGCCGAGCCGCGCGAGGGAGAGGAGGGCGCAGCAAAGCTGCCCGCGCGGGGCGGGGCCACGCCCGAGATGGCGCGGGAGGCCGCCGAATGAGCTGGGTTCTCTCCATCCCGCTGGCCATCCCGTTCCTGACGGCGGTGGCCTGCTACCTGACCCGCGACACGCCGCGCGCGGCGTGGATCTCGGTCGTGGGCTCGGCCCTCCTTCTCGCGGCGTCCGCCGTGTTGATGGCACAGGTTCTGGCCGAGGGCGTGATCGCGGGGCAGATGGGCGGCTGGCCCGCCCCCTTCGGCATCACGCTGGTGGCCGACCTGCTCTCGGCGGTCATGGTCGTCATCACCGCGATCACCGCGCTCGCCGTCGCCGTCTACGCGCTCGCCGACGTGAGCGCGGTGCAGGAGAGGATGGGCTATCACGCCCTCTTCCAGGTGCTGATCGCGGGCGTCACGGGGGCGTTCCTGACGGGCGACCTCTTCAACCTCTACGTCTGGTTCGAGGTGATGCTGATCGCCTCGTTCGGCCTGCTGGTGCTCGGCGGCACGCGCGAGCAGCTCGACGGCGGCATCAAGTACGTCACGCTCAACCTCGTCTCGACGATCCTCTTCCTGTCGGGCATTGGCCTGCTCTACGGCATGACCGGCACGCTCAACATGGCCGACCTCGCCGTGACCGTTCCGCAACTCGAAAACCAGGCGCTGGTGACGGTCGTCGCCATGATGTTCATGATCGCCTTCGGGGTGAAGGCGGCGGTCTTCCCGCTGTTCTTCTGGCTGCCGGCGGCCTACCACACGCCCGCCTTCTCGGTCTCGGCCGTCTTCGCGGGGCTGCTGACAAAGGTCGGCGTCTATGCGCTGATCCGCATGTTCACGCTGGTCTTCACCGGCGATACCGAGTTCACCCACACGATCCTGCTCTGGGTCGCGGGCTTCACCATGGTGACGGGCGTCCTGGGGGCGGCGGCGCAGCAGGATTTTCGCAAGATCCTGTCGTTCCACATCGTCAGCCAGATCGGCTACATGATCCTCGGCCTTGCGCTGCTGACGCCACTCGCCATCGTCGGCGCGGTCTTCTACCTCGTCCACCACATCATCGTGAAGGCGAACCTCTTCCTCGTCTCGGGCGTGGCCAACCGCCTGACCGGGTCGACCGAGCTGGGGCGGATCGGCGGCCTCTACGCCTCGGCGCCCCTGCTGGCGGTGCTGTTTCTCGTGCCGGCCTTCTCGCTCGCGGGGTTCCCGCCGCTCTCGGGCTTCTGGGCGAAATATGTGGTGGTGAAGGCCTCGCTCGATGCCGAGGCGTGGGTGCTGGCGGCCGCCGCGCTGGTGGTCGGCGCGCTCACCATCTACTCGATGACCAAGATCTGGGCCGAGGCCTTCTGGAAGCCGCACCCCGAGGGGCGCGCGCCACTTCTCTCGGCGCTGCCCGTGCGTGACCGGGTCGCGCTCGTGTCGCCCATCGCCGCCCTCGCCGTGCTGACCTGCGTGATCGGCCTCGCGCCCGAGCCCTTCGTGCAGTTCGCCGAACGCTCCGCCACGCAACTCATAGACCCGTCCGACTATGTGGCGACCGTGCTGGGCGCGGACGCGGCCGAGGGCATGCCCCGGATCGCCGCGCTGGAGACGCGCGAATGACCTATCTTCTGCTCAACATCCTGCTCGCCGCGCTCTGGGCTGCGCTGAGCGACAGTTTCTCGTTGTGGGGCATCGCCGTCGGTTTCGTGCTCGGATACGTGGCGCTCTGGTTCACCCAGCCGATCTTCGGCGGCGACACCAGTCCGTATTTCGGCCGGGTCTGGACCGCGCTGCGGCTGCTCGTCTATTTCCATTACGAGCTGGTCAAGTCGTCGGTGGACGTGGCGTGGGACGTCGTCACCCCAAGGCACCGCTCGAATCCGCGGCTGATCGAGATGCCGCTCGACGTGAAGTCGGATGCCGGCATCCTGATGGTCACCAATCTCATCTCGCTCACCCCCGGCACGCTCTCGGTCGACGTGAGCGAGGATCGCTCGACGCTGCTCGTCCACGCCATGTTCGCCGATGATACCGACGAGCTTGTCCGCGATCTCAAGGG
>OFET01000773.1_pt1 | contig 14007 bp, 12 predicted proteins | sample 1521211 | NCBI WGS metagenome assembly OFET01 (sample SAMN03766358, study PRJEB24113) | microbial mat metagenome | isolation source: enrichment culture HLUCC-A from microbial mat sample contains cyanobacterium...
GGATCATCGTGACCGCCTGCGTCAGCCCCTCGGCGGTGTCGGGATCGGCGAGCGGACGGAACACCTCGAACGACAGCTGCGGCAGGCGGTTGCCGTAGTTGCCTAGCGGCAGCTCCTCGAAGACCACATAGGCCGTACCGCGATAGGCCGGCGTGTTGGCCGCACCCATCTTCGCCACGATGAACGGGTCGGCGGTCTGGGCCTCGTCACCCGGATACCAGCGCCAGGTGATCCCGGCGGTGTCGAGAAGCTTGCCGTCCGCCCAGATGCGGCCGATGCCGGTGATCGGACCTTCGCAGAGCGCCACGGCGAAAGAGGCGTAGTAGAGATACTCGGTCGTCTTGACCTTGCCGCCGCCCCCGCCACCCTTGCCGCCGCCTTGCGTGGTGGTCTTGGTTTCCTCGCGGAAATCGGTCGCCCAGATGATGTTGCCGCCCATGCGCATCCGGCCATAGACGCGCGGGATGACAGCGCCCTCGGTCGAGTACGTGATCCGGAGGCTGTCGAGCCGCGGCCCCTCGATCCGCTGGGTCGGCGCGAGCGAGGAGATGATCCAGCTGTCGACCACAGAGCAGCACCTTCCGGTTGTCGGCCTTCGGACGCGGGTTCGGCGACATCCACCAGATGCGGGTGAAGGCGTCCTTGACCCGCGACCGCTCCTTATTCACCCACTCGATAGGAGACGGCAGCCGGGCCGGGTTGTACCAGATGAACTCCTGGCAGAGGTGCAGGTCACCCTTCTTGAGGAAGCGCAGGAACGCCTCCAGGACGTGGGTGGACATCGTCGGCTGGCCAGGCATCCAGGCGTTGCCGATCTCAATTACGATTGAACCGTCGTCGGTCACAATGTCCCGCAGGAGGGGAGCGAACTTGGCGAACCAGCGAATGTATTCCTCCCCCTGCAAGTTGCCGTAGCTCTTCTTGGTGTTCAGGGGGAATGGCGGCGACGTGAAGGCGAGCTGTACCTTGCCCGCGCGCTCCTGCAGAGGCCGGCTCTTGAGCACCTTAAGGGAGTCACCACAGTAGGCCGCCCCGAGGTCCGTCTCGTAGATCGGCGTCGAAGCGCGGCGCCCCTCCCTGAGTGCCTCGGCGATCGCTACATCGTGTGTCTTCCCCCATTCCGCCATGTCGTGAATCTGTCTCCGTATGCTTCCGGCCCACAATATATACGGTGCCAGCTGCCGTAAACTCCGAAATCTGGTCAGCTGAGCCTGTCGCGACGGTTCCTGCTCACCCGATCGACAGCTACGCAGTGATGCTGCAGGCGCGTCTCTCGAATGCGTGAGACCGGCCTCTGCGCGCTACCTTGCCCCGAGCGCACAATATGCCAACTTCTCGCTCACCGCTGCTTTCGAACCCAGTCGCAGCAGGCGCAAACGCGACTCCAATCGAAGCAATTTCGAAGACTAAATTTTCTTTCCCTCTTACAAGGACTTATAAGAAATTCACCAAATCCGCGCAGTCATCAGGTCCGGAGAATATCGGCCATGAGAGACCGCTTGCGTGCCTCCCGGCACCACTGCCAGTGCTCAGCCCCACCCGCATAACCCTCGAAAACAACGGAAAAATCCGGCCGCGGCCGGATCGGGAGAATGATTTCGCAAGGGCAAGTGGCGGAGGGGATGGGCCTGTCCTCCAACCTTCGCCACCCTATCGAACTTTTTAATGTCACGTCATGAGGACGCTTCGTGCGTTTGGGCCACCATGTTCGCTCTGCACTGAGCATCATTGCGCGCACCGTGATTATCGTCTATCGACGATAGGCGAATAAACGGATTATGCATGCAGGATACTGACATCGACCTCGCCGAACTGGCCAAGGCGCTTGCGCATCCCGCGCGGCTGCGCATCCTGCGGCTGCTGCTCGCCACGCCCGGCTGCATCGGCGGCGACATCGTGGACGCTGTCGGCCTGGCGCAGTCCACCGTCTCCGAGCATCTGCGCATCCTGAAAGCCGCCGGCGTCATCACCGGCGAGATCTCGGGCCCGCGTACCTGCTATGCGTTGAACCCGGCTGCGCTTGGGCCGCTGGCCGAATTCATCGGCACGCTGACCGCTCCGTCCGCTGCGGTCTGCTGCGTGCCCTACGAAAAGGAACGTTCATGAGCCTGTTCGAACGTTGGCTGACGCTTTGGGTCGCGCTCTGCATCCTGGCCGGGGTCGTCCTTGGCAGCCTCGCTTCGGGTCTGTTCGGCGCGCTGGCCGCGCTGGAGGTCGCCTCGGTCAACCTGGTCGTCGCCGTCCTGATCTGGGCGATGGTGTATCCGATGATGATCGCGGTGGATCTCGGTTCGCTCACGGCGGTGGGTCGGCGCCCGAAGGGGCTTGTCATCACACTGGCGATCAACTGGTTGATCAAGCCCTTCACGATGGCGGCGCTGGCTGTGCTGTTCTTCGAGCATGTCTTCGCGGGTTGGATCGACCCCGAGCGCGCACCGGAATACATCGCCGGGCTGATCCTGCTCGGCGCCGCGCCCTGCACGGCGATGGTTTTCGTCTGGTCGCAGCTGACCAAGGGCGATCCGAACTACACGCTGGTGCAGGTCTCGGTGAACGACCTGATCATGGTGGTGGCCTTCGCGCCGATCGTGGCCTTCCTGCTGGGCGTGACCGACATCAGCGTCCCGTGGGAGACGCTGATCCTGTCGGTCGTCCTCTACATCGTCATTCCCCTGATCGCGGGTCTCCTGACGCGCCGGGCGCTGATCGCGAAAGGTGGCGAGGCTGCGGTTGCGGCGTTCACGGCGCGGATCAAGCCAGCCTCGGTCGTCGGTCTCCTGATCACCGTGGTGCTGCTGTTCGGCTTCCAGGGGCCGGTGATCCTTGCGCAACCGCTGCTGATCGCGCTGATCGCGGTCCCAATCATCATCCAGTCCTACGGCATCTTCGCGCTCGGCTATGGATGGGCGTATCTCTGGGCCGTGCCGCACCGGGTCGCCGCGCCCTGCGCGCTGATCGGCACCTCGAACTTCTTCGAACTCGCGGTCGCCGTCGCCATCGGGCTGTTCGGGCTGAACTCCGGCGCCGCGCTGGCCACCGTGGTCGGCGTCCTGGTCGAGGTGCCGGTGATGCTGAGCCTCGTCGCCATCGCGAACCGGACACGCGCGCGGTTCCCCGCATGAGCATCTTCCCGGTCGTCATCCACCACACTCCCGACTGCGGCACGTGCCGCAACGTGCTCGCGATCATCCGCGCTGCCAAGTACGCACCGACTGTCATCAACTCCCTGACGGAAGGCTGGACGCGCCCGCAGCTTCTGGCGCTGTTCGCAGTCTCCGGGATCACGATGCGCGAGGCGCTGCGGGTCGCGCGTTCACCGGCCGAAGAAATGGGACTCACGGCGCCCGACCTCCCCGATGACGCATTGCTGGACGCCATGACGCGCCACTCGATCCTCGTGAACCGCCCGATCGTCTGCACGCCGAAGGGCGTCAGGCTCTGCCGCCCGTCCGAGACTGTCCTCGACCTGCTCGACAGGCTCCCTCCGGGCCCGCTCACCAAGGAGGACGGCCAATTGATCATCGATGCCGAAGGAAACCGAATTGCCTGACACCCTGACCGACCTGACCACCCCGCGGATCGACGAGACGTGCTTCGCCGCAATCGACCGAGGCCGGCTGCTCTCTCCGACACTCGGGACACATCCGCCCCGCATCCTGATCCTCTACGGCTCGCTCAGGGCACGGTCGTTCAGCCGACTGTCGGCCGAGGAGGCCGGGCGCATCCTCACAGCGCTCGGGGCGGAGGTACGGCTCTTCCACCCGTCCGGCCTGCCGCTGGTCGATGACGGGGCGGACGCCAGCCACCCGAAGGTGCGCGAGCTGCGCGATCTGGTGGCCTGGTGCGAAGGAATGGTCTGGTCCTCGCCGGAGCGGCACGGCGCCATGACTGGGCTGATGAAGACGCAGATCGACTGGATCCCGCTGTCCCAGGGCGCCGTACGCCCGACCCAAGGAAAGACACTGGCTGTCATGCAGGTGTCGGGCGGATCGCAGAGCTTCAACGCCGTGAACCAGATGCGGCTCCTTGGGCGCTGGATGCGGATGCTGACCATCCCCAACCAGTCCTCCATCCCCAAGGCGTTCCAGGAGTTTGACGAGGCGGGACGGATGCGACCGTCGCCACTCTACGACCGGATCGTGGATGTCATGGAGGAGCTGGTGAAGTTCACGCTGCTCACACGCGACCGGAAGGCGTATCTCGTGGACCGATACTCCGAGCGAAAGGAAACGGCGTCCGCGTTGATCAAGCGGGTCAACCTCTCATCCGCGACGTGAGCGCGCTGCGCATTCTCGAGGCCCCTTCGCGCGGCCTCATGTCTGCCAGAGGACCTGCAGGTCGATGAGGGAGGCGACGCCAATCCCCGCCGTCAGCCAGATCGCCGAGAGGCCCCAGGCCGTCAGCGCGGCGCTGAAGATCAGGGGCGCCACTGCTTGCAGGATGCGTGCGACATCAGTCTGCAGGTGAGTGCCGTGCAGATCTGCGGCTCGTCCGAGTTCCCCTGCTGTCACGCTGCTGTCACCGGCGGGCGCTAGCGTCGCTTCGTAGTCCTGAACCGAGAGAGATCATTCACCATGCGGACACCGATTTTATCGTTTGCCTTCGCGGCGCTTGCCTCTGGCGCAATCGCCCAGTCCGGGCCTTTGGTCATCTATACCTCCACGCCGACCGACCAGATGGACGAGCTTGTCGCGCGCTTCAACGAAAGCTATCCCGATATCGAAGTCGAATACTTTCGCTCGGGCACGACCGAGGTGATGAACCGCCTGGAGGCCGAATTCACCGCCGGCGATCCGCAGCCCGATGTCCTGCTCATCGCCGACACAGTCGTGATGGAGGGGCTGAAGGCCGAGGACCGGCTGCTTGCCTTCCCCGATGCGGACACGACCGGCACCGACGCCGCCCTGCACGATGACGAGGGGCATTACTTCTCGACCAAGCTCATCACCACCGGGTTTGCCTACAACACCGACCTTGTCGACGATCCCGCAAGCAGCTGGGCCGAGCTGACCGATCCCGCCATCGCAGGGCGCCTGACCATGGCGAGCCCGCTCTATTCCGGTGCGGCGATGATTCATGTCGGCACCATCGCCGAAACCGAAGGCTTCGGCTGGGACTATTTCGAAACGCTGGCCGAACACGGCGCGATCGCCGGGCGCGGCAATGGCGGGGTGCTTTCGGCGGTCGCCAATGGCGAGGTCGATTATGGCATCATCATCGACTTCATGCCGCTCAATGCTGCGGCCGATGGCTCGCCCGTGGCCTTCGTCTTTCCCGATGAGGGCGTGACTGCGGTGACGGAGCCGGTGGCCATTCTGTCCAGCGCAGAGAATGTCGAGGCCGCGCAGGCCTTCGTCAACTGGCAGCTGTCCGAGGAGGGCCAGCGGTTTCACGTCGAACAGGGCTATCTGCCGCTGCGCGACGGCATCGACCGGCCCGCGAGCTTCCCGGATGTGGAGATCGACATCATGCAAGTCGATCCCGCGACACTGCTTGAGCAATCCGACGAAATCAAGCGCCGCTTTGCCGATCTCTTCGGCGGTTGATGGCTGCGGGCACCTTTCGCCTTCGCAACGGCCGCCGTCTGCCGATCTCGACCGAGGCGCTGCTTCTCGCAGCCCTCGGTCTTTACGTGCTGGGGCTATGCGTCTGGCCGCTGATGCGGCTGCTGGCTCTGGTCTTTGCGGACGGGCTGGTCGCGGGGCTGGGATTCATCGGACAGGTCTGGGCGAGCGAGGCGGCGCGCGTCGCCACGCTCAATACGCTCGACGTCGCCCTCTGGGCCACGGCGCTATCGGTGTTGCTGGGGGGCGGCATGGCGCTGCTGGTCAGCCTGACGGATTTGCGAGGACGCGTCGTGCTGGTCTTTCTGCTGATCCTGCCGCTGCTGATCCCGCCGCAGGTCTCGGCGCTGGCCTGGCTGTCCCTGATCGGGCCGCAAAGCCCGCTCTGGACGCTTCCGGGGCTCGATGGCCTCCGGCCGGCGCGCAACCCGCTACTGGGCCGCGAGGGCGTGATCCTGGTCATGGGGATCGAACATGCGCCGATGGTCTTTCTGGCTTTGCGCGCGGGGCTGCGCGCCTTGCCGGGCGATCTGATCGACGCGGCCCGGAGCGTCGGCGCCCGCCCGCCGGGCATTGTGGGCCGCGTGGTGCTGCCGCTGATGCTGCCGGCGTTGGTGGCCGGCGCGGCGCTGGCCTTTGTGTCGGCGATCGGCAATTTCGGGGTGCCGGCGCTGCTGGGTATTCCGGGGCGCTTTTCGGTACTCTCGACGCTGATCTACCAGCGCCTCTCGGGGTTCGGGCCGACCGCGTTGCCGGATGTCGCTGCCCTGGCGCTGATCCTTGCGGGGATCGCGGCGGCGGGGATCGCGCTGCAAGCCCTTGCGCTGCGCCGCTTCGCGGTTCCGACCGATCGAACCGGCGGTGGACATCGGGGGTTTCAGCTTGGCCGTGCCCGAGGGGCGGTCACCGCCGCGGTCTGGGCGTTGATGACCGTCCTCGCGATTCTGCCGCTGCTGGCATTGCTTGCCGCGGCGCTGGTGCCATCGGTGGGCGTGCGGCTGTCACCGGGCACCGTAACCATATCCAATCTCGTCGAGGTGGTCGCAGGACTGAGTATGACCCAGCGCGCCTTCGTCAACAGCCTGACACTGGCCACGCTGGCCGCGGTCCTGACGGTGGCGACGGCGGTGCCGATGGCCTGGCTCGCGGCGCGGGGATTCCGCGTGGCGCGGGGATTGAACCTCGCCGCCGACATTCCTTACGTCCTGCCCGGAATCGTGCTGTCGATCGCCTTCATCCTGACCTTTCTGCCACCGCTGCCGGTCCTTGGCATCAGCCTCTACAACACGCTCTGGATCCTGCTGTTTGCCTATCTCGCCCGCTTCTTCGCCCTCGCCTTGCGGCCGGTGATGTCGGCGCTCACCCAGCTTGATCCCGCGCTCGAGGAAGCCGCGCGCAATGCCGGCGCCCGCGGTCTGCGCCGGCTTGTGACCATCGTGCTGCCGCTGGTCGCACCGGCGGTGGGCGCGGGGGCGATCCTTGTCTTTCTCGGTGCGTTCTCGGAACTGACCGTTTCCGCGCTGCTTTGGTCGCGGGGCAACGAGACGCTGGGCGTGGTGGTCTTCTCGCTTTATGACGAAGGCCGGACGACAATGGCGGCGGCCGTGTCGATCTGGGTCCTGGCGGTGGTCATGACGCTGGCGGGCCTTGTGACGGTGCTCGCCCGCCGCCTGCCTGAAGGAGTGCTGCCATGGCAGTCGTGAGTCTCTCAAATATCGGTTTTTCGGTCGGTGGCGCGCAGATTCTGACCGGCATCGACCTCGCCTTGGCCGAAGGCGAGTTTCTTGCCCTGCTTGGCCCTTCGGGGTGCGGAAAGTCGACGCTGCTGCGCCTGATCGCCGGGTTCGAGGCAGCCAGCGAAGGCACGATCGACTTGGACGCTCGCACCGTGTCCGGTCCCGGCCGCCATGTCCTGCCAGAGGATCGCGGGATCGGCATGGTGTTCCAGTCCTACGCGCTCTGGCCGCATCTGGATGTGGCGGGCAACGTGGGCTTCGGGCTGCGCGTGCGCCGGATGCCGGCGGCCGAACGCGCCCGGCGGGTGGCCGAGGCGCTGGAGACGGTGGGTCTTGCCGGGTTCGAACGCCGGCGGGTACAGAACCTGTCGGGCGGCCAGCGCCAGCGGGTAGCGCTGGCACGGTGCCTGGCCATGAAGCCGCGGCTGCTGCTGCTTGACGAGCCGCTTGCCAATCTCGACGCGCATCTGCGCGAGGCGATGGTGGATGAACTGCGCCGCCTGCACCGGATGACCGGCGTCACCGTGATCTATGTCACCCACGATCAGGCAGAGGCAATGGCGCTGGCCGACCGCATCGCGGTGATGGAGGCGGGGCGCGTGCTACAGATCGCGGCCCCCCAGCAGCTCTGGCGCGAACCGGCCAACGCTGCCGTGGCGCGGTTTCTGGGCCGGGGTCAGATCGTGCCGGGCGAAGTGCTCGACCCGGGCCCGGACGTCCGCGTGCGCATGTTCGGCCACGAGGTGCGGCTGCGCGCGCCCCAAAACATGGCCAGTGGCCCGGCTGACGTGTGTTTGCGCCGCGGCGATCTGCGTCCGGGGCCGGACGGCTTCAGGGCCCGCCTGATCGACTGCCGGCCGCTTGGGGATACCTACCTGCTCACCGTTGCGCCCGAGGCCGCGCCGGGTATCGTCTTGCGCGCCGAAGCAAGCTTCGCCCCATCCGCCGACCGTTCGCTGTGCATCGCCGTGAACGATGGATGGGTCCTGCCGAATGCCGGCGGGGTGCAAGCCGCTGCCGAGTGACCGCGCGGAAAAGCTGGACCAAATCTCGGCCGGATTCCGGCGGGGCGGCAAAAGGCGCAGACAAATCCCGCCACTTAGTGGTGCAAAACGTGGGCCAGCGGCCGGGCCCCAAGAGCCATGGCGCATGGGTTCGACACATCGCTGGCACACGCCCTGGCGCAACGGCCCGCAGGGCCAATCCCGTGACGGATGATCAGGTTGGGACTTCGGCCTTCCGGGCGCGGCTTTCGCCGGGCCGGCGACTGTTGCCGTTCATCTCGATGATGCTGACGAGACGCCTCACCCTTGCACGACGCACGCTCTCGGACAAAAGCCGGTTCAGCGAGCATGTTATCCGCTAGCACCTGTTGGGCTGGCCGACGTGCCGTGGAGGATGCAACTTCGTTGCGCCGCTTGCGCGAGACCCGGCACGGTTTGAGACCGCACTGAAAATCGTCACGTGATCGTTGCATGCGCGCCCTAAGTTCGGCGACATGACCGACTCGACCATCGATCCATTGTCACTTGGCGCGGCCGCGCGACCCGACCTGTCGCTGTCCGGCGTGACCAAGGCCTTTGCGACGGCGACGGCCCTGCATGAGATCGACGTGACGCTGCCCGCCGGGAAATTCTCGGTCCTTCTGGGGCCTTCGGGCTGCGGAAAGTCGACCCTGTTGCGGCTGATCGCCGGACTTGATCACCCGACCGCAGGCGCGATCGCGCTCGGCCCCGACCGGATCGACCACCTGCCACCCAAACGCCGCAACCTTGCGATGGTGTTTCAGTCCTACGCCCTGTTCCCGCATCTCAACGTGGCCGAGAACATCCTGTTCGGCCTTTCAGTACGCGGGGTGCCCAAGCCCGAACGGCAGGAGCGGCTGAGCCGTGTCGCCGCGATGATGGGGCTGTCGGAGTTACTGGCGCGCAAGCCGGGCGAGCTTTCTGGCGGCCAGCAGCAGCGCGTCGCCTTGGCCCGCGCGGTCATCTCGGAACGCCCCGTTTGCCTGATGGATGAGCCGCTGTCCAATCTGGACGCCAAGCTGCGCGCCGAAATGCGCAGCGAGATCCGGGCGCTTCAACAGCGTCTGGACCTGACCATGGTCTATGTCACCCATGATCAGGTCGAGGCAATGACGATGGCCGACCATATCGTGGTGATGAACGCGGGCCGCATCGAACAGGTGGCAACGCCGCGCGACCTTTACGCCCATCCCGCGACCGTCTTTGTCGCCGGGTTCATCGGAACGCCGCCCATGAACCTTCTGCCGCGCACGGCGCTGCCGGATATTCCCGCGCCAGCGGCCGCCACAACCATCGGCATCCGGCCCGAGGAGGTCGCGCAGGCCGGCACCGGCCACCCGGTAAGCGCCCGCTTGCGCGGCGTCGAATACCTTGGCGCCGACCAGATCGTGACGCTGGATGTTGGCGGCGCGCGGCTGGTTCTTCGCCAATCCGGGCAGGCGCCGCCGCCCGCAGATTCGCTTTCGCTGACGGTGCCAGCGCCAGCGCTGCACTTCTTCGACCATGCCGGGCGGCGTTTACCCTCGCCATCCGATCATTTCCCCCCGACCTGAAAAGGAGATGCCACATGAAACACGTTCTTAAGAGTTTTCTCGCCTCGACAGCCGCGGTTGCGGCGATGTCGCAGGCGGCATGGGCCGTCGATCTGGAATTCTACTTCCCGGTCGCCGTGGGCGGCAGCGCCGCCGAAACCATCGAGGAGTTGACCGAAGGCTACATGGCCGAGAACCCTGATGTAAACATCGAGGCGATCTACACCGGCAGCTATGCCGATACCACCACCCGCGCCATCACCGCCGCGCGCGGGGGCAACCCGCCGCAACTGGCGATCCTGCTGTCGGTCGACATGTTCACCATGATCGATGAAGATATCGTCCTGCCATGGGACGACTTCCTGACCGAGGAAGAGATGGACGAGTGGATCGGCGGCTTCTACCCGGCCTTCATGCGCAACAGCCAGACCGGCGGCCAGACATGGGGCATCCCGTTCCAGCGCTCGACCCCGGTGCTTTACTGGAACAAGGAAGCTTTTGCCGAAGCCGGCCTCGATCCCGAAACGCCCCCCGCGACGTGGGAGGAAATGGTGGAATTCGCCGAGGCGCTGACCCTCCGTGACGACAGTGGCGACGTCACCCAGTGGGGCGTGCGCATCCCGTCCTCCGGCTTCCCGTCATGGCTCTTTACCGGGCTGGTCGCGTCGGCCGGTCTGGACGGGCTGGCGAACGATGCCGGCACCGAGGTCTATTTCGATGCGCCCGAAGTGGTCGAAGCGCTGGAATACCTTGTCTCGCTGGCCAACGAGCATGAGGTGATGGAGCCGGGTATCCTCGACTGGGGCGCCACTCCGCGCGCCTTCATGGATGGCAACGCCGCCATGGTCTGGACCACCACCGGCAACCTGACCAACATCCGCACCAACGCGCCCTTTGACTTCGGCGTTGGCATGCTGCCAGAGAATGAGCGGCCGGGCGCGCCCACCGGCGGCGGCAATTTCTACCTCTTCGATGGCTCGAGCGATGAGCAGCTCCAAGCTGCCGTCAATTTCGTGAAATGGGCCACCGCGCCTGATCAGGCCGCCGACTGGTCGATCGCCACGGGCTATGTCGCCCCACGCCCCGATACCTGGGAAACCGAGCGCATGCAGACCTATGCCGAGGAGGTGCCCGGTGCCCTTGTCGCGCGTGAGCAACTGGCCTACGCGGTGCCGGAGCTTTCGACCTTCGAAGGTCCGCGGGTGACGCAGATCATCAACGATGCCATCGCCGCCGCCATCGTCGGGGACAAGACCCCGGCAGAGGCCCTGGCCGATGCACAGGAAGCCGCCGACGCGATCCTCGCCGCTTATCGCTGAGAGCGCGAACGAACCAACACCGCGTAGCGCCCTCTGAAAGGGGGCGCTGCGCCTCGATCAAGGCCCATCACCATGGTTCGAAAAGACTGGCTGACCGCGCTTGCCTTTCTCGCCCCGGCGCTGGTCCTGCTATTCGCCTTCACGCATTACCCCGCGATCCAGACGGTGATCGACAGTTTCTGGTCCACTGCCCGGGGACGACGGCCGGCGGTCTTCGTCGGGCTTGCCAACTACGAGCGGATGCTGGCCGACCCCATCTTTTTGCGCGCGATGATCAACAACGCGATCTACGGCGCGATCACGATCCCGGTTTCGGTCGCGCTGGCGCTGGCGATGGCGCTGTTCGTGCAGGGGCGCATTCTCGGGCGTGGTTTCCTGCGCATGGCCTTTTTCACGCCCACGGTGCTGCCGCTGATCGCGGTGGCCAATATCTGGCTGTTCTTCTATCTGCCGGGCTTTGGCCTGTTCGAACAACTGCGCGGGCTGGCCGGGCTGTCGCCGCGCAACTGGATCGGCAACCCCGACACCGCGCTTTACGCCGTCACCGCGGTAACGGTCTGGGCGCAGGCCGGGTTCTTCATGATCTTCTACCTCGCCGCCCTGCAGACCATCCCGCCCAGCCTGCGCGAGGCGGCCGCGATCGAGGGCTGTTCGCGCTGGACCTTCTTTCGCCGGGTGACATGGCCGCTGATCATGCCGACGACGCTGTTCATCTCGGTCAACGCCACGATCAATGCCTTTCGCACGGTGGACCACATCTTTGTCATGACGCAGGGCGGGCCGAACAATGCCTCGATGCTGCTGCTCTATTACATCTACGAACAGGGCTTCCGCTTCTGGGACACATCGTATGCTTCGGCGCTGACCGTGGTGATGGTTGCCATCCTCGCAATCGTCGGAATCGGACAGTTCTTCCTGCTTGATCGCAAGGTGCATTACCGATGAGCGCGCCGACGACTCCCGCAGCCCGCGCTGATCTGGACCGGGTGCTGATCGTGGCCGGCGCCTGGGCATTGGCCCTGGTCTGGTTGCTGCCGCTGGCCTATGCGGTCTGGACCGCGATCCACCCCGCCGCCTTCGAGACACGGTTCGCCCCCTTGGCGCCGCTGACGCTGGAAAACTTCGTGCGCGCGTGGAACGCGGCGCCTTTCGCGCGCTATTTCGTCAACACAATCCTTCTGGTCACGATGGTCCTGACCGCGCAATTGATCCTGTGTTCGCTGGCCGCCTTCGCCTTCGCGCGGTTCGAATTTCCCGGCAAGAACACCCTTTTCGCGCTGGTGCTGGTGCAGCTGATGGTGATGCCCGATATCTTGCTGGTGCGCAACTACACCACCATGGGCAGCCTCGGGCTGATCGACACGATCCTGGCCATCGGCCTGCCCTATTTCGCCAGCGGCTTCGCCATCTTCCTCTTGCGCCAGACCTTCAAGACGGTGCCGCGCGAGCTCGACGAGGCAGCGCGGGTCGAGGGCTGTTCCTGGCTCGGGCTTTTGTGGCGGGTCTACGTGCCCCTGGCCAGGCCCACGATTCTGGCCTTCGGGCTGGTCTCGATCAGCCACCACTGGAACAACTTCATCTGGCCGCTGATCATCACCTCCTCGGTTGAGACCCGGCCGCTGACCGTGGGGCTGTCAATTTTCGCCACCAGCGACAGCGGCACAGAGTGGTCGATCATCACCGCGGCCACGCTGATCACCTCCGGCCCGCTGCTGATCGGCTTCTTGCTGTTTCAACGCCAGTTCGTGCAAAGCTTCATGCGCGCCGGCATCAAGTAGAAAAGGATCCGCCATGCCCCTGCCCACGATCGGTGCCGCTGTCCAGTTGCGCGACATGGACGGTCTGCAAGACTGGATCTTTGCGGCCGACCGTCCCATCGAGATACAGGATTTCGTCGGTGCCGAGGTGATCGCCGGCGATGTGTCGGACCTTGTCGCGGCATGGCGTGCACGGCTTGAGGGGCACCGCGGCCCGCGTGGCATCCACGGGCCGTTCTTTGGGCTGGATCTTTCCAACCCGGACCGCGAGATCCGCGGCATCGTCGGCGCGCGTCTGATCAAGGGAGTCGAGATCGCCGCACAGCTTAACGCCGACCTGATGGTGGTGCATTCGCCGTTCAATTTCTGGCACAGGCTGAACTACACCAATTACAGCTTCCTGCGCCCCGGACTGATGGAGGCTTGCGCCGATTGCCTTGCCCCCGTGCTCGACCGGGCCGCGACCGAGGGGGTCACACTGGTGTTGGAAAACGTCGATGACACCGACCCAGCGGATCGCAGCGACCTCGTGGCGCGGATCGGTCATGCGAACCTGAAGTTGTCCGTCGATACCGGCCATGCCGACCTCGCCCATGCCAATTACGGCGCTCCACCGGTCGTCGATGCGCTGGCCGCTGCGGGGACGGAATTGGCGCATGTGCATCTGCAGGACGTGGACGGCCACGCGGACCGACACTGGCATCCCGGCGACGGGCGCATCAACTGGCGCCCGGTGATGGAGCATCTGGCGGCGCTGGATTACCCGGCGCGTCTGATCCTTGAGGTGCGCGCGAACCTGCACCGGCTGCCGGAGACGGCGGAGAGCCTTGCGCGGCTGGTCCAGTAGGACCCGATACGCGCGCGTGACATGATCGTGGGCCGCCGACATGGTCTTCAAAATTGCGTTCAACGGAATCACCGGGCTGCAGTCTCGCCTGCGCGGCGCCGCTGAAGGTGTTTTGGACGTGTCACGGTTTGATGCCGCTCCTTTGATAGCATTCCCTGTAACAAAGGAGACGACCTAGCAACTGTGTCTATTCGCTGGGCTGAATCTGCCAAGGTGTGCCGGTTTTG
>OFET01000779.1_pt1 | contig 13912 bp, 7 predicted proteins | sample 1521211 | NCBI WGS metagenome assembly OFET01 (sample SAMN03766358, study PRJEB24113) | microbial mat metagenome | isolation source: enrichment culture HLUCC-A from microbial mat sample contains cyanobacterium...
TCCGGAGCCGCATAAGCCCAAATCACTGTCTCAAGAAACCGTATACCGGGGGAGCCCCGACACCTTCGGACTCGCCGATATATGCAAGCTGCCGGTCCTGCGCGTCCTCATCGGCCCCGATCAGGATGTACACGCCTGGCCGTTCGATCTCGGGGAAAGCCTCCCGAACCCGACGAAGCTGGTTCCGCCGGAAGGCAATTGCCTGGATCGTCGACATCGAGATTTGCGCCACCCGAATACCATTCGGATCGCCGTCAAGAAGGAAGATATTGATCGAGCGGGGTTTCATCAAAGCTGTTTAAAAGAAAGCATTATCATAGGGCTACCGCTCCTTCTTGCAGGTAGGTCACCTCAAAAGCCTTCACTTGCCGGAATCGCTGATGCCTGTTGGCCGGGCTAAACCCGTTGTTCAGGTCTGCCCGCTGGAACACGTCGAGTCCCCGGTCGAGCAGGATCTTCCAACCAGTGTCTGTGACGAGGTGCCGGGCGTGGATCGTGCTCGTCCCATCAAAAGCCCAGCTGAATTCCACGCCAAGGGGGGCAATTCCGTCCCGGATCTGCTCGAGATAGCCCGTCTGGCGCTCGAGGTCGTCCGGGTCTGGAGCGGTGATAAGCCGGAACTGGACGTCCTCCCCGTCCGGCTTGCGCAGCGCCACGACCTCGAGGAGTTCCATTAGGTTGCGCATCTGATGATAGACCCGGATGTAGGGGTCCGTGAGCGTGATAACCGCCGCCCCGTCGAGCCATGGGCCGAGAATCGCGTCGAAGCTGATCCCCTTCTGGTTCTCCGCGAAGGTGACGTGGCCGGGCGCGGGTCCGCGCGGGACGTCCGGCGCCGCCGGGGGTGTCATGTCGCGGCCCTCTGGGCCGTCCCGTACCGGCGCAGAGACAGGCGCGCCCGAATCCAAGTGGGGCGAGTCCGGCTCGATCACCGACTCTGCCACCTCCTCGACGTTCCGGCGGTGATACCAGCGCGGGTGCTCCCGCTCCTCGAGGGTCTGCACCTTCGTCACTCGGCCCGCTTTGTCAGCGAAGCTGAATTCGACCTCCGGGTAGGTGCTGTCGATCCGCATCAACTGGTCCTTGACGCGTTTTCGCCCTTCTATCGCGAGGGTCAGCAGCTCCCGGATTTCCTCCGGGGTAGCGCCCCCGTCCGGAAAGAGGAGCTTCATCAGGCCAGAGAAGGTCTTCTGCACCCCGTCCCGGTCCCGGGTCGAGATGGAAGCGTCCAGCGTGAACAGGTCCCGGTAGTCCAAGGACCGGTCTTGCCCTCGTAGATGACGCAGCACCTCCGCGAGGTAGTCCACGATGAAGCCGTAGCCGGTCGCGAACATCTCTCCCCGGATGACGTCGATCTCCCAGCCAGGCAGGTAGGCGTGGAGGCGATCGATGAAGGCGCTATCGTAATACTTCTCAGGCAGCTCCTCGAATAGGTCCGTATGCTTGAGCATGTACGCGACGGAATGCTTGGTGTTCCCGATGAACGCCATCGCCACCTCCGCCCCGAGCGTCTCGACTCCGCGCGAGAAGGACTTGTTCGCCAGGTAATTCTTCATGATGTCGACGAGCGCCTTGTCGACCTTCTTCTGCCGGCCGGCGAACTCGTCGAAGGCGATCGTGTCCCAGTAGCCGACAAGCCCGATTTTCCCGCTCGCGTTGCTCACGAACAGCTTCGGCACGGTCACCTCGCCCCCGGAGATCAGGATCCCGTGCGGGGAGAACTCGGAGAAGATGTGCGACTTGCCAGTCCCCTTCGGCCCAAGCTCGATCAGGTTGTAATTCCGCTCCACATAGGGGATCAGCCGCAGCAGCTGGAGGAGCTTGCTGCGCCGGCCGAAGGCCTCCGGGTTGAACCCGATCGTCTGGATCAGGAGGTCGATCCACTCCTCCGTCGTGAACTCGGCCCGCCCGGCCAAGTACGCGTCGAAGTCAAAGCTGGACATCTGGATCGGCTTCAGCCCCGCGAGAACCCAGGGGACCGCATTCGCCTCCTCTTTATGGTCGTATTCGAGGTCCGCGATCGACCAGACCCCGGAGACGAGCATCTTCTGGTTCTTCTTCACCGTGTCGCTGTCCACCAGGACCTTCTTGATCCCTAGGTTGGAAAAACTGGCCTCATAGGCGTCCGTTTTCTCGTTAAGCGCGACCGAGACCTTGTCGATCACCTTCCCGCGCCCCTTCTCTCGAACGTTCGACCGGATCAGGCCCGCCTCATTGCGATGCACATAGTGCCGGTGCAGGATCTCCTTCACGGTCTCGATCCCGGTCTGAATCGAGGTCTCGTCATCGGTGGCGCAGTACTGGCCGAGCAGGTATTCCAGCACATAGGTCGGCACGATGGCGTTGCCCTTGACCGCCTTCACCAGGTCCTTACGGACCACAAAGCCTGCGAAATGCTCGTTGATCTTGGCGTCCAGGTCACTCATCCGCAGGCTTCTCAGAAATCAAAGTCGGTTGTCATGCCACGCCGCAGCTGGAAGCGGTGGGTGGCATAATCTTGGTAATGGCTGGTCTTTCCGACCCGTTCACGCAGCTTCAGGATGACATCCTGATTGTTAAACCGGTCGGCCTCCCGCGAGAGGAGGAACTTGCGAGGCATTTCCCGCTCGCGGGCGTTGTCGGAGCGGAAATCGAAAATCAGGGTGTATTCGTCCGAGATCAGTGTGCCGTCCGTCGCATAGATGCCCGCAAGTAGCTCCCGAGGCCGCATCTTCTCGGAGACGGGCTGGGTCTGATAGAGCGTCACCGCCGTCTGGCCCGAGGAGATCAGGCTGCGCCCCGTGACGAAGATCTGCACGTCGACCTGGCCCACATCCGTCTCGCGCTGCTTGCCTACCCGGATGACGGGGATGACCGCTTCCTGCAAGCTCGCGCCGCCATGTACGAAACGGCTGCCGGCGCCCTTCACGCGCATGCGGTTGATCGAATTCGGGATCAGGACATCCAGGCCGCCAGACAGGCCCAGCCCTGCTGCATCGAAGTGCTTCATGCCTGGTGTGGGCGCGAGACCGCGCCCAATAACAAAACGCCGGTTGCGGAAGAGGATCTCGGCGCCCTGAGGATCGGCGATGGCGAAATCGCTCTCGTCGAGCGCGCGATGCTGGTACAGAAACCCGTGATCCGCGGTAATCAGGATGTTGGAGAAGTTGGCCGAAGTCAGCTTGCGGACGAGCTTCGTCAGATCCTCGATGGCATCCTCTGCCGCCTCGGGCAGCTTGTCTTCCGTTTGGAGCTTGTCGCCGATAGCGTCGATGCGGTTGTGGTAGACGTAGACGATGTGATGGTCGCGAAAGAGCGCCTTTCCGTCATCCGTGCGCATGTTCATCACGTCTTCGGATTTCAGCGCCTTGGCGCTGTCACCCTTGCGCCCCGCGGCGAGCAGCTTCTCGCGCGCAGCCAGACCCTTCGTATTCTCCCCGCCCGAGATGACATCGCCGCTCCCATCCTCAGCCAGAGCGAGCGCGCTGTGCGGCAGGAGCGCTGCCATGCCAAGCTGGGTGTAGCTCGGCAGCGAACTGATCATCGGCTTCAGCTCGGCATCGAAGCGATCCAGAGCGCGGATCCGGCGCAGGCACTCCTCGCCCACCTCGAAGCGGAGCGCATCTGAAATGATCACGGCGACCTTCTGGTCCTTGCGCCGGTACTCGGCGGCCTGCTCCTGGTAGAAATTGGCTTGCGACGCGAAGCCGGGGATCTTCCACTCGCCGAGGCCGGCGATCTGATCCTGCCATGCGTCGTTCAGCGCCAGGACGAAGCTGTTCGTGTAGCGGTTCTCGACGGACGCATAGAGGTCGGCCAGCAGGGACGCCTGACCGCTCTTCTGCATGTGGTAGATGAACTTGCGGTAGAGCTGATCGAGCCGATACCAGCTGGTCACATAGCGTTGCACGCCCTCAGCAGGGCTGGTCATCCCCAGGTTCGTCTCTGCGAGCGCCTGCTGGAACTCGGTGGCGTAACCGATCGCCTGATAGATGTCCGCGTAGGTCGGATACCAATGGCTCTGCCGCCGTTCGCGCACCCAGTTCAGCACTTCCGGCGCGCTGACAGACTGGGCCGACATCGCGCGGACGATCTCGCGGATGATCTGGCGGTCGATCTCCTCGAAATGATCGACGCCCACCAGAGTGCGGAAATCACGCTTTTGCAGATCGGCGGGGATCTTCAGCAGATCCTGATACCGGGCCGACAAAATCTCGAAGGCCTCCGCCCAATGGCGGTTGTTCTTCCAGCGGCGGAAGACCAACAGCGCCTCGGCGTTCAACGCGCCGTCCTCGCCCAGAACTCGCGCATAGGCCGACTGGAACAGCGCGATGGCGAAGTCCTCGAAATCCGGCTCGTCGGGCTTGTAGCCGTAGGCCTGGCCGACCTGCTTCCAGAGGAAATCGGTCAGCCCCGACCGCTCGATCAGCCGCAGGGCGTCGTCCTTGTCCGCCGCCAGCTCGCCCAGCAGCGCCTCGATCACCGTGTCCAGCCCGCCCTCGGCGCCCGCGCAGACGGCCAGCATGCGGATCCGCATCTGGGTCTGGGTGTCCGAGGAAGAGGTCGGCATCAGCCGCTTCAGCGCCTCGACGCGGACCTTGGCGCGGAAGAACTCGATATGCCCGCGCACCACGTTCTCGAACTGCAGCGGCAGGCCCAGCTCGGCCAGCCAGATCGCCGCCTGGTCGGCCTTGAACACGGCCGAGGCCAGCTGCAGGTCCAACAGCCAGTTGTCGGCCATCTCGGGCTCGGGCCCGTCCTTGAACAGCAGGAAACGGCCCTTGGGCTCCTGCCGCAGGATCCGGTATTTCAGCCCGAATTCGTTGTTCTCGATCTCCAGCTTGGTCACGCCGGGCAGATCGACCGCGTCGAACTCGGCCCGCATGTCGCGATCGGCGTCGTACCAGAAGACGATCCGCTTGTCCTCGAACAGCTGCCGCAGGCTGGCGGCGATGCGGTCACTCATCCGCGGCCTCCAGCCCCTTGATCGGCTTCAGCGCCGCGCCGAACAGCGGGTAGTTCCGCTTCACCCCGTCATCCAGATCAATCTCGATCTTGGCCTGCGCCAGCGGGAAGATGACCTCGCGCTCCCATTCCTCCAGCTCGGCGAGCTGCTTGGCGATCACGCCCACGTCCTTCAGCGCCTTTGTCCGCTGGGTCTGGGTGGCGGCGGGGTCGTCGGAGAGCTTTTCCAGCCGCGCACGCTCGGCCTCCAGCTTGCGGATGAACTCGCGCAGGTAGTCGTTCAACAGGACCGACACGGTGTCGGGCCGGTAGCGGTGCATGTAGATCAGCGCCTGGAACGTGCCCCTGGGGCTGGAGAACATCCAGTAGATCGGGCGTTTCTTGTAGCGCTTCACGTGGTCTTCGTAGAAGCCCCTGGTGAAATACTTCCGGATGTCGCCGATCTGCGCCTCGATGAAGGCGAGGTTCTCGCGGAAATGCGCCTCGCCGAAGGTCACGCGCAGGAACTTGCGGAAGCGGTCCACGATGTCGTCGGCGAACCAGTCGGCATCCAGCACGGGGATGACGTTGTCCTCGTCGGGCAGGAAGCTCGGGTCCGGCACGCGGGCGAGGTAATCGGCCAGCGTCTCGCCCTGGTTGGCGAGGACCAGGCCGGGCGCGTCGAGGCTGTAGCGGCCGAACATGCAGCCCACGGCGTAGGACAGGAACTCGGCCATGGTGTCGGCGCGCAGGCGGGTTTCGCGCTCCTCTTCGCTGGCCTTCACGCCATAGCGATAGGCGGGGTTGCAGGTGAGGGTGATCTCCTCGATCGGCACCTCGGGGGTCAGCTCGTCCTGCAGGCCGTAGGCCTCGATGAAGATGCGGTTGTTCTCTTCCTCCAGCCGCTGCATTTCATCCGTCATGCCCTGCCAATGGGCGCGGAGGCGGGCATAGGTGGCCTCCAGCGTCCCGGCTCGGTGTTCGGGCGTGAGCAGCGGGAAACCCACAAACTCGCGGGTGCGCTCGCTATGTGCCCAATCGGTCTGAGAAAGAGAAATAATCTGCTCTGTCGTCCCGTGAGCGGACGAGAGAGCTTCCGCAATAACCGGAAGGTTCAAGACATCATTCGTTTGGACGTTGATCGTGGGACTCAGTCTCTCAAGAATTTCCATGCTCACTTTAGAGTTCAAAAACCCAATAGTTCCGAATTTAAACGTGTCTTCTACGCCGTCGCGCAGAAAGACAGAGGGACCACCAGTCTCCGCGATCATCCCCGGCTGGAACCAACGGAACGTCGGGCCTTTTGAGCTGACTTTCGTCCAGGTGATCCCGTCTCTGTTCCAGAGATACTCTGGAGAAATTCGTGCAACGTGATCTCTCCGGTAGTGATCGCGGGATTGCGGTCGCCAATCGACGGATACATCAGTGTTGCCGAAGTGCTTTCTACTTTCTCCACCTTTGATGCAAGTTCTGTAGCAGTTTTCATCGTCGCGCTGACTTGAAGCAAGCTCCCAGTTGAAGCGGAGAAACCGCTCGTTGTCGCCAGTCTTGGTCAACCCGTCGCTAAAGAAATAAGTGGAGATAAACTCCTTACGGTGATAGGCACCAATAATTCCGGCGCTTAAAGCATACGCCAGTGGCTTCCCTGGCACATCGGAGAATTCGCTCAGCGATGCATGGAAGCGATTTGCGGGCCGTTCCCATTCTCCGCGGAAAAAGCTACGCTTGTCGACAGTCGCAGGCACATCGCTCAGATCGATGTAACAACCAGATTTCCCTGCGACACCAGTCCTGACTACGAAGGCCGTCCCACGATTGTAAACATGGCCTTCTGGAAAGCAATTCCAGCCAACATGCATCATTCCCATTATCGAATTTTTTCGCGACAACCATTCTCGGAATTCCTCAAAGGACGAGATAAACATCCAGCTATCTAAGGTCACGAAAGCCATTAGAGTGGAGTTATTTGAAAGAACGGTTGCTCTACTGATGAACGAGGTCATCAGATCGTTTTTCCCCTCCGGAAAACTCCCGACGATGAAGCTCGAAAGATCCTCGTTGAGACCTTTGGCCCCGGCATAAGGCGGGTTGGCCACCACCACGTGATACTTTGGCGACAGCGCCTCGGCCATACGCAGCACGGCGACAACGCGCTCCTGCACCTCCTTCAGCAGCAGGTCTCCGCCGAAGTCCCGCGCCTCGACCACTCGCAGCGTCTCGGTCGGATCTCGCAACCTCGGCACGATCAGCGAGCCGAAGTTCTTGGCCTGCTCGAACTGCAGCAGCGTCTCGCGCAGATCGCCCGTGAACAGGTCGCGCCCCACCACGGCGGCCACATCCTGCATCTCGGCAGGGGTGAAGGTCACGTTCTGCAGCACGACGATGTCGGGCTTCGCCGCCATCCGCAGGAACCGCCGCCGCCCTAAGCGTGCCGCCGCCTTCATCGCCAGCGCAAAGGCCGCCAGCGCCCCCGCGCGGTCGTCGATTTCCACGCCGGTCAGGTTGTGCTGCAGGATCAGCGCGGGGATCCTGTCGGCCTCATACCCCTCTTCCTCATAGATCGCGTAGAGCAGGTCAAAGGCATAGGTCAGCATGTGCCCCGACCCGCAGGCCGGATCGCAGACCTTGATCTCCTCGGGCTTGCCGATCTTCAGGAAGTCCGTCTCGCGCTCTTCCGGCGCGATGTAGTAGTCCATCCGCTCGGCCAGCTTCGACCCCGGCCGGTTCAAGAGCCACAGCCGCCCCAGCGAGTTCTCGACCAGGTAGCGGACGATCCAGTGCGGGGTGAAGAGCTGGGTGGCGGCGGGGATGTTCTCGGCTGTAATCTTCTGGTTCTTCTTCAGCCCCGCGAAGACCTGATCCTTCTTTTCCGAGATGTAGAACTGGTAGAGCCAGCCGATGATCTCGACATCCTTGCAGTCGTCCTCGGGCATGGCGTCGCGCAGGCGGGCGAGGATCGAGGTCGGCGAAAGCAGATCCTCGGGCATCAGAAGCTCGGTGTAGTCGCCCACCTTCTCGAACAGGAAGGGCATGGGCTTGTGCCAGGCGTTGCAGGCGTGGACGAGCAGCAGGCGATAGGCCTCGCCCTGCGGGTCCCGGCTGGGGCTGCGGCCATCGAGAAGGGCGGCGATGGTGGCGGGCGCGCCCTCGGGCAGGTTGCCCGCCATGGCCTCGGCCAGGATCTCGGGCCGCGTGGCGTCGCCCTCGGGCGAGACGACGCGCGGGTTGGTGTAGCCGTTCACGTCCATGAAGCGGAGCGCGGTGAAGCGGTTGAACCAGGTGTAGGCGACCTGTTCGATGACCTGCTGCTTGCCGATCTGCGCGATGGCGGCGTCGAGGCTTTTCATCGCCGCGGGGTTTTCGCGCCGGGCGGCGGAGGCCGGGTCGATGACGACGGCGAGTTTTGCGGTGACCTGATCGATCAGAAGATTGCGCGCGGCCTGCGCGAATTTCTTGAGGGCGTTGGTATCCATCAGACGATCACCTTCTTGCCCGCGGCGATCTCGGCCATCAGGGTCTTGCGCAGTTCATTCACGTATTGGTCGACGTCCGCCTCCTCGGCCAGGTAGGGGCGCGGATAGGCCACCTTGATGTCCGAGGCGTTGACGTAGGACGGCGGCCGTGGAGCTGGGGCGGGCCGTTCCTTCATGCCGGGATCGGCGGGACCTGGCGCCGGGGGCTGCGTCATGCGCGCGATGTCCGCCAGCATCTGCTGCATCAGGCCGGACCGCGCGCCATTCGCCCGGTCACGCAGGATCGGGATCATGGTCACGGCGTCGAGCCCGGCCTTGTGTGAGGCCACGCTGCGGCGGATCTGATCCTGCTGTTCGGGGGTGAGGGCCTGGAACTCCGCCGTCTGCGCGACCTTGTCGGCGCATTCATCGACGGCGGCGATCACCGCCTTGCGCTCCTTCAGGACATCGAGTTCGACCTTGTCCTTCAGGGCGTAAAGGTCGGACTTCAGCGCCTGGATCGCCGTGCCCTTGTAGCAGTCGGGATCCCGCAGGGCGGCACGCAGCTTTTCCCCGGCGGCGGCATCGACATAGCCGATGTTGGCCTCTTGTGCCTGGAGGAAGTCGCGGACGTCGTCATAGATTTCCCGCTGGGCCCCGCCCATGAAGCTGCGGATCTTGTCGAGGATGTCCTCCTTGGCATTCAGCAGCGCATCTTCCTGCTTGACCGGTTCGGTGATGTACCAGGCGGCAGGTTTGCCGACCATGGCGACGACCTGATCCCGCAAGGGCTCCAGCGCCACTACGAACGGGTATTTGTACTGTTCGGTGACAAGCCGGTTCAGTTCATCCGCCAGCTTGCGAACGCTCTCCGCCCATTCGCCGCCGAGGACCCGTGCATCGGAGCCGTCGGCAGGCAGGCCGAACAGTTCCTTGTAAAGATCCTTCGCCGCGCGGATCTGGGAAGAGGTGAACTCCAATTGCGGGGTCAGGAGGATATTCCCCAGCATGTGGCTGTTGTTCAGCGCCCGGGCCAGTTCAGCGCCTTCCAGCGGCGTGCCGTCTGAGCGGGCCTCGCACTTGCCTTTGCCGGATAGGCTCGCGGTAAGGCACAGTGTGGCGACCGTAGGCCAGCCGTAGGGCTTCGCCCCGAAGCGTTCGGTCAGGTACTTGGCCGAGACCTTCACCCCGTTGCGGGCCTGGCTTTGAATGTGGTTGAGCACATCCTGTTCGGCTTCCGTCAGGCCAGTACCGGCTTCGCCAAAGAGGGTGGACGTCGGGCTGGCGGCCTTGGCGATGTCTGCCTCGACGTAGTTCACGCCCCTCAGCATCGGCAGGTTCACGTAGACCTTGTCGACAAGCGCCTGGAACGCCTTGACGACGCGGTCCTGGGGATCGTCTCCGCCTATGTCCAGTTCATCGCCGCGGACGAAGAGCCGTGCCGCCGCCATGAGTTTCCGCAGCCGAAGCTCCAGATCCTTGGCACGACGGCCGTTCTGCTCGCCCTTTTCTCGGATGATCCGGTCGCGGCCGGGCTGCGGCGACCCGCTGCGCGACTGCCGGATGAACTTGTCAGTCTGCCGGAACAGGGTCAGGTCCCGAATGAACCGGACATCCGGCTGCAGCACGATCGCCAGCTCCTCGCGCCCCATGTTGCGCATGCGCACGGCATCTGGAGCAGCAGCATCGTCATTGAACGGGCTGATGATGTTGATCGAGAGCTCGTATTCCCGACCCAGCAGGTGGTCGTCGAGTTTCCGGCTGAAGGAATACTCATAGCCCGTGGTCAGGTGCTTGATCTTGCGGTGCCGGAGGATCGTGTCGAAGGCTAGGGTTTCGAGCTCCTTGCTGATCTCGGTCGGATCGACATCAAGCGCCTTGATCTCAGCCTCGACATCCTTCTCTTCATTGGTCAGGAACTCATAGACCTCGCCATTGCGCTGGATGTAGGTTTCGCGCTCGAGTCGCGCCAAAGCATCCTCGATCTTGCGACGTTGTTCCGCCTGGTCGGCCTCAAATTCCGAGAGCAGAAGAATGCTGATGTTTCGGACGGTCGGCTTGAACTCCTTGACATATTTGACAAGGAACAAGGCCTTCAGCACGCGGACCGCGAAGGTATCGTCAAGGTTCCGCTCGGCGATCTGGACAGACTGTTGAACAGAGGACTTCAACGCGGTGCGGATCCCCTCGAACATCAAGTCGAAGGTTGCAAGACCCCCGACAGGACGATCGGCAAGGGTTTTGGCCACCTCCTGGAAGACGCCCAGCATCGAGCGTTCGCCCACTGAGCTGTGCTTGCCCTCGAAAGCATTGTGCTGCGAGAGCGACGTGATCGCCATCTGGAAGAGCGTGTACTGATAGGGTGGGAACGGATAGCTCGCGACGAAATGCTCTCGGTCGCGGTAGTTCTTCAGCCGGATCGAGCCGTCGGCGAAGTCGAACAAGGTCTTGAGGTTATTTTCTTCCTTGTCGTGAAGGTTGCCCAGCATGATCTGGGCTGCGTCGGTCTTGGCCAGCAGGCGTCGTTGAATGACCTCCGCCACATCCGCTGAGTTCAGGGGCATGCGGTTGGCAAAGCGGGCCTGAATCTTCGAGAAGTCGTTTTCCTGCCGGGCCGTCATATCGCCGACGACCTCGGTGATGGCCTGCTGCGCCGTCACGATGATCCATGCTTGTCCCTTGCACTTGGTGTTCAGGCTTTCGGCGATGGTCTGGAGGTTCGTCATCAGCTTGACGTTGTCGGCAATGTACTGGCCGACCTCGTCGACGAAAAAGTTCAGCCGGAAGTTCGGTACCTGCCGGTCGATCCAAGCCTTTACCGTGTTGGCGAAGTCTTCGATCGAAACCCGCGTATCTTTTCGGTACTGTGAGAGGATATCCTTGGCATCGGCCAAATCTGAACCAGTTGCCCGCGCGAATGCCGCAGCGATGTTGCGCCCCTCCAGCAGAGCCTCTTCGCGGCCACGCGTCTCCCAAGGCTTCCCGGAGAACTCCAGGAACGCCGCCTTGAACGCCTCGAACTGACCACGCTCGTCGAGTTGTCGTTCGAACTGCGCGATGTGTGGCTGCTTGCCGTAATAGCCGCACATCTCGTCGAAGACCTTCTGGAAAACTGAAAGCAGCGCGTCGACGTCGTTCTTCGAGATCACGTCCGCTTTCTGGTCGATGTTGAACAGAATCGACTTCGACGGGATTGACACGGCTTTGCGTAGAGCGCCCGCGAGCATAGGTTCGTCCTTCAGCTTTTCAGCGAAGATGTCGAACGCCTTGACCCCATCAACCTCGCGGTTTTCCAGCAAGAGCGCCAGCATCTTCAGAAGGTGCGATTTTCCCGAGCCGAAGAACCCGGAAATCCATACTCCATTCGCGGTCTTGTAATTGTTATATGCGTCAAGGAACTGCTCCAGCCGCTGCCCTATCTCGCCGGTAATCACATACTCGTCGAGTTCGATCCGGAGGCTCGCCTCGTCATCCGCTTTAATGACGCCATCGATGGCGCGGTCGACGGGCTTCTCAAAAATGTCGCGCATCGCAATCGTCATCGGATCAAACCTCGTAATTCAGAATATTGAAGGCCCGGTAGTACTTGTCGTCGTGAAGGCGCCCGAACAGATCGAGCGAGGCTCCCGTCGCGAGCGCGTGGGTGTAGCTACCAGGGAAGAACAGCACGGTCGGCTTGTCTTTGGCGGTACTCTGGAGATTGTTCAGCACGTTGTGCGACCGGATGTAAGGATAGACCTCGCCGACGCCGGACAGGAAGATCACGTCATGCGGCGCGGCTTGGATGGCGTCGCCGATCTTCGGAATCAGGTTGGCTTTGGGGTCCAGCACGGACTGCAGGAGCTCGCGGATCTCCCCTTTTTCGGTTTCCGGCTCGATCTGGAGGATCTGGTCGAGGATGCCGCGCTCTTCGAGAATGCCAAGCGACAGATCGTAAAGGCTCAGGTCGAGAACAGAGATCCCCGCATGTGTGATGCGAGTGACTAGATCCAACCGGTCCTCAACCATCGACAGTCCTTCTTCTGCCGGGTAAGGGCAGATGAAGAACGGCACCTCATTGCCGAGGCCCTGCTTGGTCAGGAACCGCTGGCTGGTGACAACCTTGAACAAGTGCTCTGCCCGCTCTTTGCGGCTGGTCGGCTTTCTCACGAAGTGCCTCCATCGCGGCTTAATCCGGGAAACACCGAGAGGTCCCGTGGGCATCTCTCTGCCAAAATCGCCTTCAGCCGAGGCGAGACATAAGCCGACAGGATCCGGTTATCGTCGGAGATCACGCTGGCTTCGCGCATCATCCGGAATAGTACCTGCCGCAGCTTCGCGCGGGTCATCGGACTGATCCCGGCAAGGCCTTCATCCCATTCGGCTTTGGCGGCAAACAGGACGTCAAAGCTTTCCAGCGGCAGGTCGAGCTGAAACGAAAGAAATCGCTCGTGAATGACTTCGGTCGCGAACTCGCGGACAAATCGATACGCTCTGCATGTCGCGAGCCACAAAAGAGCTTGTTGGTCGTGGCGATCGGCCCCCTCGACCAGGAAGTCGAGTTCTTCCGCGTCCAATGTCGAGATCCGATTCACGATCTCACGAAGCGTCCGGCGGCGCGAGGCCACCTTGGGAAGAGAAGTGACGCCTTCCTCCATGGCGCGCCGCAAAGTAGCGTCCCAAGTCTCCGATGGCGCGTGCATTCGGGCAACCTCGACGCTTTCGTTGAGAAGAAGTCCTCCAACAGCGAAAGACATCTTGTAAGGCTGGACTGCCGTATCATTCATTGTGCCGAGCTCCCGTGTTCCAGATGAACTGCGTCACGGTTCAAGAGCACGATCTGCTGATCCTGCGGGCTTCTGGCAGCCGGGTCGGTGTCGAGCCCAAGCCGGCGCAGCGCGTAGTAAAGCAAAGCTCGCCGCACCTTGATCTTCGCCTTTCCACCTCGCATGCCGTAATCGAGCGCGATCACCTTCGCCTGCGTTTCGGAGAGATCGGGGTGGGGCCCGACCTCCAGCGTGACCTCGGAATGCCAGTCGCGGTCGTCTTCGGCCGACGTTCCGCTCTCGCGCGATCCCCGGATCTCAAGGATCCGCGAGAGCAAAAAATCTTTGAAGCAGTGATCCGTCAGGCAGAACGCCCGACTGTGCCAGCGGAACCCGTCGAACGCGATGGCATGGGGTGCGATCCAGCGCCAGCGGGGCTCGGGTCCAGAGAGTGACTGATACTTGACTTCGATCGCTTCGGACCGGCGGATGGCGCCGACGACAGAACGAAGCGTTGCCGGATTCACACCGCGCACGGGCGTTGGAGCGGCCGCATAGGGCGGAAGAGCCGCGATCCAGGAATCCTCACGGTCTAGGATCCCGTCAGCTACCGACCGCAGCTGGGCGAGGTAGCGGCTTGCGTCCGGCTCGAGGAACTGTGGCTTGAAACCGGGACCGCGGACATAGGTCCGCGCGCTCTTGTCGTAGACCATGTTGTCCGGCGCGAGGGCGATGTAGCGGTTCAGATCGGCGGACGCCTGATTAACCGAGACACCAAACTGCTGCATCACG
>OFET01000784.1_pt1 | contig 13820 bp, 11 predicted proteins | sample 1521211 | NCBI WGS metagenome assembly OFET01 (sample SAMN03766358, study PRJEB24113) | microbial mat metagenome | isolation source: enrichment culture HLUCC-A from microbial mat sample contains cyanobacterium...
CCCGACTGTACAGATCCACGGAATACATCTCCCCGCCTTCAGCTCGTTGCCTCAGGCGCAAGGTGCGGAATCTTACTCCGCGACGGTCAGACCAACCGACCGCTTCCGCTGTCCAATTTGTCTCCGGGATTCACACCCGCTCCTCCGGCAGGGGCAAGGCACGGTCAGTCGGAACCATAATGGACCTTCCGCCCGATCGTGGCCGCCTTGAGCAGGGTGATCCCGATCAGCAGCGAAAACAGGAACAGAGCGACCGCAGAACCGGAATCCCGGCCGATCAGCCCCCGAGCCGTCGAAACCATGACGTGTCTCGGAACTGCCATGGCCCCGACCGGCGTCGGCCGGCACTCGACGGAAAGGGCGTATTGGGGGCCGCATCGCCAGGAGCCCGAGCCGCGCCGAAACCGGTCCGATCCATCCGACAGGCCCCAGCCACGACGACACGCGCAGGACACTGATCCAGCTCACGCGCGCCTGCGGCTTCCGCGGACCTGTGGCTGTGGCCTCGCATCATCCCCGGGAACATCGAGGACCTCTTCGCCTCCGGCGCGGACAGGGTGCCGGAGGCCGCCCGGAATGCCGCCGACCGCGCCATGGACCTGCTCCGCCGCGCAGCCGAGGGAGACCGGACCGAGATCCCGGCCATCGACTCCGAGTATAAGCAGGCGTCCTGATCCATGAGCCCGTCGGGGCCGGCCGACCGAATTTTCCTGTCCGGGCATCGCCAATCACCGTCCCGGCCACGACCGAGGACGGACACGGCGCCATCGCGTTCGGCGCGCCGCGGGACCGATGTCACGCCGGCGCGCGATCCTCGGCCGCGCGCGGGACGGCGGTGTCTTCGAACAGGCGGTCAGGATCGACCCCGCGCTTCTCGGCGCTTGCGCGGACGGCGTCCTGCAGGGCTGCGCTGCGGTCCAGCAGGCGGCGGAACCGCGCCTCGTCGAGCACCAGCAGCGTCGAGGGGGCGATCGCGCGCACCTCGGCGCGGCGGGCCTTCTTCATCAGGATCGCCATCTGGCCGAACATCTCGCCCCGCCCGAGCCGCCAGCTCTGGCCGGCGGTCTCGATCTCCACCGCGCCCGAGGCGATGAAGAACACGCGCCGGGCGGCGCTGTCCTTGCGGATGATCACCTCGCCGGCATTGACGTAGCGCGTTTTCAGCGCGCGCCCGAGGCGCTTCAGCACGGCGTCGTCGAGCTCGGCGAAGAGCGGGAATTGCCGGACAAGATCAGCCCGCCGAAGCGCGATGTCGAGAGGGGGTCTCTCCTCGGCTGCGGTTCGACGCGCATCCAGTCCGTGCATCAGGGTCGTGTAGACCTCGGAGCCGATCAGCCCGTCCTCGCGCATCGCGGTGTATTCGCGCTCTTCCAGACGCAGCGCCGTGCGCCGGATGAAGCGTCGTTCGAGTTCTTCGGCATAGCCAGGATATTGCAGGCGCAACCCTTCCAGCGCCGTCTCCACCATCTCGATCCGGCGGGCGAGCAGCTCGTGCAGCAACTCCGCCACCCGCCGGCCATGGATGCGTCGGATGCGGCCGTCGATGAAGGCGCCCAGATCGCGCAGGATCAACCGCTGCGACAGCAGAAGCTCGAACCGGTCGGCCGCCATGCGCGCCAGCGGCACGGACAGGCGCAGACGACCGTTCAAAAGCACGGCGACGCGGAACGCCCGGCCATAGGCGACGCTGCGGCGGGCCGCTCGGTTGTAGCCGCTGCGCCCCTGGTTGCGGGCACCCTCGATCAGCCGGTCGGCATCGGACAGCACCTGTTCGGCCATCCGCGCAGAGATCGTCCGCTCCCGCACCCGCGCAAGGATCGTGTCGCGCTCATGGCCCGCGAGCGCGATAAGGCCCAGCGTGACCCGGTCTCGGTCGAGGATGTCGGCGCTGTCCTCCGCCGACTTCACCGCCGCGTCGAGCCTCTCGCCGAACCGCTTGGCTTCGGAGCGCACGGTGTCGTGACTCAGCTCGTAGTTCTCGGTCGTCCGCGCCACGTCCTCGCGCACCGTCTGCAGCGCGACGGCGACCACCTGCCGCGACAGCGCCTCGTCGATGGGCGAGAGCCGGTCGAGCCCCAGCCGCGCGATAACCCACCTGAGCGTCGTGCCCTGCACGATCAGGGTGAAGAGCGTGAAGCCGGTGGCAAGGATGCCGACGACGCGCTGGATATCGTCAGGCACCCGGAAGCTCTCGGTGACGGCAAGCGCCAGCGCCAGCGTCACCGCGCCGCGCAATCCACCCCAGAGGATCGCGATGCGATATGGCCGCTCGACCGCAGGCGAGAGCTTCAGCGCGGTCAGAAGCGGCAGGAGCCCGAACAGGATCACCGCCCGCGCAGCGATGGCGGCGAGGATTACCACGCCAACCAATGCGAAATCCTCGACGCGCACCTCCTCCAGCAGCCGGGGGATCAGAAGGGCGGCAAGGATGAAGATCAGCGCCCCGGCCCAATGGGCCAGCACGTCCCAGATCTCGCGCAAGTTCGCCCATGCCTGCGGCGGGAGGCGCCCGGGCCCGGTCAGGTTCAACGTGAGACCCGCGGCCACCACGGCAATGACGCCCGAGGCGCCGATGCTCTGCTCCGCCCCGATATAGGCGAGGTATGGTAGCGCGATCGAGATCGAGATCTGCGCCAGTTCGTGGCGCGAGAAGAGCGCCATGACCCAGACCGCCACGCGCGCCGCCAGCCAGCCCGTGAACGCGCCGCCGGCGATCAGGACGGGGAAGCGCGCCAGCGCCTCACCAAGATCGGGATCGGGCATCCCCAGCATGACGAAGCCCATGAACAGGCCGAAGAGCGCGATGGCCGCGGCGTCGTTCAGCAGGCTCTCGCCCTCGATGATCCGCGCGAGCCTGCGCGGCGCGGAGATCGAGCGGAATATGGTGACCACCGCGGAGGGGTCGGTCGTGGACACGATCGCGCCGATCAGCAGGCATGCCGCCAGCGGCAACGCGCTGGCCCAGGACAGGGCATAGCCCACGCTCAACGTCGCCACGACCACGGCCACAACGGCCAGCACCAGGATCGGTACCCAGTCGTCCAGCATCCGCCGCAGGTTCATGCCCAGCGTGGCCTGGAACAGCAGCGTCGGCAGGAATACGTAGAGGAAGACGTTGGACCGGATCGGCAGCCCCAGGATCGCCTCGGCCACCGGGTTCAGCGCGTCGGTCAGCTCCGTCCGCAGGAAAAAGATCGCGCCCGCGCCGATCAACACGCCCAGGACGGCGAGGATCACGCTGTAGGGCAACTTCAAGCGCGCGGCGAGCGGCTCCGCCGCGCCGATGACGAGGAACAGGGACGCGACGACAGTGGTGACTAGAACGATATCCATGAGCCTGAAATAGCCGGAAGTTCAGGCGCGGGGAATCGCCGGAACCCGAGGGGCGCCGGAGCGGGGCAGGATTTCCTCGCTTGGGCGCCCGGGACTCCCCCGGTGTACGGTTTTCCGAGACACTGATCTGGGCGTGTACGGCTCCCCGGAGGAGGAGCCATGACGGACGAACGGAGCACCAGGGCGGGGGCGAAGGAGCGCCCCGCGTTGGACGTGTCGAGAGAAAGTCGCTATGCGCCAACGTCGAATGCGGCTGATCATTGCACCCGTTGCAGCGCTGCTGCTCCTGAGCGGGCAGTCCCTTGCCGACGCGCCGCTGCGCATCGGGGTGTTGTCCTACCGCGGGGCGGAAGTGGCGCGCGGCGACTTCCGCCATACAGCGCGCCATCTGCGCGAGACCCTCACGGGCCGCGCGGTGGAGGTCGTACCCCTCACCCGGCGGGAACTCGACGCAGCAGCGCGTCGCGCGGAAGTCGATTTCATCTTCACCAACCCGGGGCATTCCTTCCAGCTGGTGCGCCGCCACGGGGCCAGCCGGCTCGCCACGGCGCGATATCCGGCACGTCCGGGGCCGCAGGCGGTGATCGGCGCGGCGATCGTGGTGCGCGCGGACGGGCCGGTGCGTGCGCTGCCCGATCTGGTTGACCGGCGCCTCGGCGTCGTCGACGCGGCGGCCTTCGGCGGGCATCTGCTCGCGCGGCAACGTCTTGCGGAAGAGCTCGGCGCCGCCGGACGCAGGGTCGAGACGGTCGAGCTCGGATTCCCGCAGCAGAGCGTGCTCGACGCGCTCCGGGCCGGCCAGGTCGAGGCCGGCGTCCTGCGCGCCTGCCTGCTCGAGGCACTGATCTCCGAGGGCACGGTACGACCCGGAGCTTTCCGTGTGCTGGGCGGTCGCAGCGAGGCGGACGCCTGCGCGCGCTCAACCGACCTTCATCCAGGCTGGGCGATGTTGACGCTGCCGCATGTCCCGGCGGAGACCGCGACGCAGGTGCTCGCCGTGCTCCTCTCGCAGCCCCCGCGCCCGGTGTCCGCGCCGCTCGACCCGGACGGCTGGCTGGCGCCGGTGAGCTACGCCTCGGTCGAGGATGTCTATCGCCAGTTGGAGCTGTATCCCTTCGAGCGCGACCTGCGCGGCGACATCCGGGCGTGGCTCTCCGAGAACGTGGTCTGGGTCGCGGTCGCCGCCATCCTGCTCGGCGCGTTTCTCCTGCATGTGGTGCGGGTGGAATACCTCGTCGTGCGGCGCACGCGGGAGCTGGAGCAGGCCGCCGCAGAGCGCCGTGCGCTCGAGGCCGAAATGGCGCATGCCAACCGCGTGTCGTCGATGGCGACGCTCGCCGGAAGCCTCGCCCACGATCTGAACCAGCCGCTCGCCGCGATCGCCTCCTTCGCCAACGGGCTGCGCCAGCGCCGCCGCGCCGGCACTGACGATGCGGAGACGACAGAAAAGGTCCTCGCCCGCATCGTGGAACAGGCCAACCGCGCGGCGGATTTCATCCGCTCCATGCGCGCCTTCCTGAGCCGGAGCGAGGCGGCGCGGGCGCGCCTCGACCTGCGCGAGGTGGTCGACGACGCGGTGCTGCTGACGCAGGGGCTTGCCCACGCCGCCGAGCTGACGCTCGACTGGCGCCGCCCGCCCGGCCCGATGCCCGCGACGGGCGATGTGCCGCGCCTCAGGCAGGTCTTCGTGGCGTTGATCCAGAACGCGATCGACGCCTCCTCCTCGGGCGGGACGGTCACGGTCGAAGCGACGCGCCAGACCTCGGGCGAAACCACGAGCGACGGGCCGGTCTGGCGCGTCTCGGTGGCCGATTCGGGTCCCGGCATCGACGAGGAGACCCGCCGCCGCGCGACCGAGCCGTTTTTCACCACGAAGGGCGAAAAGGGCCTCGGGCTGGGGCTTTCGACGGCACTGGCCATCGTGGAGGACCATGGCGGCCGTCTCTGGCTTGAACCGAGGGCGGGGGCTGGTACCCTTGCCGTCATGGACCTGCCCTTGGAGCCGCCGGAATGACGGATGCCGCTGCAGCCGACGCCGCGATACCCGATTTCGGCCCGGCCGCCGCGCCGCGGATCGTCATCGTGGAGGACGACGCCGCGATGCGCGAGTCGCTCGTCTGGCTCGTGGAGTCCGTGGGCCATGAAACTGTCGCCTACCCGAGTGCGGACGCCTTCCTCGCGGAGGCGCGGCTGCCCTGCATCGGCTGCGTCGTCACAGACATGCGCATGCCGGGGACGAGCGGCCTCGGCCTGATCGAGAAGCTGCGTGCCCGGCAGTCGCTCCTGCCCGTCGTGGTGATCACCGCCTTCGCCAGCGTGCGCGACGCGGTGACCGCGATGCAGCTCGGCGCGGTGAACTTCCTCGAGAAGCCCTTTCACGATCAGGACCTTCTGGACCTCCTGAACGACGCCGTCGCGGAGACGCGCGACACGGCGCAGGCCTGCTGCAAGGCGCGTGCGGCGGCGCAGCGCCTCGAGGCTCTGACGACGCGCGAGCTCGAGGTTGTGCGCGTGATGGCCGAGGGCCTGCGCAACAAGGAGATCGCGCGCGTCCTCGACATCAGCCCCAAGACCGTCGAGATCCACCGCCAGCGCGCGCTCGCCAAGCTCGAGGTGGACAGCGCGGTGGAGGTGCACCGCCTGCTCGAGGCGGCGACGGGCGCTGGGCCCTGCTCGGCCTTTCGCGATCTTTCCTGACGCTCCGGGCGATTCGCGGGTGCCTCACCTCCGACCCCTGTAGGGGAATTCCCCTATGCCGGCGAGGACTCGCCCTGATTTCGCGCCGCAGCCCCGATCCCTAGCCTCACTCCTGACCGGGCGTCGCATCTGCGCGCCCCTGAAGGAGGCCGAGATGACGACCAGACGAGACTTTCTGACCGGCGCGGTCGCACAGAACGGCGGGACCGAGGCGGCGCAAGCGCCGTCGCCCTCGCTGCGCCTGCCGGCCGACGGGCACACGCCGCGCTGGGCCATGGTGATGGACCTGCGCAAGTGCATCGGCTGCCAGGCCTGCACCGTGGCCTGCGCGATGGAAAACAACGTGTACGAGGGCAGCTACCGCACCCACGTTCCGGTCTACGAGATCGAGACCGAGTTCGGCCCGGTGCCCGCCATGCTGCCGCGAATGTGCAATCACTGCGAAAACCCGCCCTGCATCCCCGTCTGCCCGGTCAACGCCACCTTCCAGACCGAGGACGGCATCGTGCTCGTCGATCAGGACGTCTGCGTCGGCTGCGGCTACTGCGTGCAGGCCTGCCCCTACGAGGCGCGCCATCTCGACCACGACAGCGGGACGGCCGACAAGTGCACATTCTGCGTTCAGCGCCTCGACGCGGGGCTTCTGCCGGCCTGTGTCGAGACATGCGTGGGCGGCGCGCGCGTCTTCGGCGACATTCGCGACCCCGCGAGCGCCGTGAGCCGCCTGCTCGCCGAGCACGACACGCGGAACCTCAAGCCCGAGGCCGGAACCCGCCCGCAGGTCTATTACATCGGCCTCGACGACCGCCTCGTCTCGGAGGTCGAGATCGAGGCGGGCGCGCGCGCCCTGCGCCAGGCCGCCGGCCCCGCCCCCGACACCACGCACCACGAGGAGGCCTGAGCCATGACCGGAATAGATCTCGTCTCCGTCGATCAGGATTTCGCGTGGCGGCCCTGGGCCGTCGCCTATTTCCTCGTGATCGGCGCCGCGGTCGCCGCCGCGCTCGCCGCGCAGGCGCTGCGCGTCCTGCGCGGAGCCGCGGCCGCGCGGCCGGCGCTGCGGGTCGCGGCGGTGCTCGCGCTTTCCGCGCCGCTGCCCCTGCTGGCCGACCTGCACCAGCCGGCGCGCTTTCTCAATTTCTACCTCGGCGCCGCGCCGAGTTCGGTGATGTGGTGGGGCGCCTGGCTGCTGCCGGCCTTCGTGGCGACGACCCTGCTGGCGACGCTGGCCGACGCCACGGGCCGATGGGCCGGAGCAGGGCGGGTTCTGCGGCTCGGCATGGTCGGCTCCGGCCTTGGCGTGCTGACCTATACCGCCGGCGAAACCGCGATCGTCGCGGCGCGCCCGCTGTGGCACAACGCGGGCTTTCCGGTGGTGCTCACGCTGACCGCGCTCGCCTCTGGCGCCGGCGCCGTGCTGATCGCCGGCGTGCCGGACCGCGCCGGCGCGCGGCTTCTGCGCATGGCGCTCGCCGGGAGCGCTGGGGCAGGCCTCGTCGCGCTGGGCCTCTGGCTGCTGGCCGATCCGGACATGGCGCGCCTCGCGCTCGCCGACATGCCGGTCGTCGTGCTGGGGCACGTCGCAGCGCTCGGTCTGGCGCTGCCGGCGCTACTCGCGCTCTTCGGTCGTGGCGCCCTCTCGGCGCGGTTCGCGGGCGTGGCGGCGGTCTGGGGGGCGCTGGCCTTCCGCTGGGCGCTCTTCACCGGCGCGCAGGCGCAGTCGCGCGTGGAAACGGCGACCTACACGCCGCCCGCGCTCGCCGATCCCGCGACGCTCCAGAGCCTGACCGGCACGGCGGGGATGATCGCGCTCGCCGCCGTGCTCGTCGCGGTCCTCGACCTCTACCTCGCGCCCGCGCTGCGCCGCGGCCCCCAAGCCGGCCCCCGCGCCGACAAGGCCTGATCCCGGAGATCCCGACATGTTCCTGTCCAGACGTTCCCTCCTTCTCGGCGGCACCACCATCGCCGCGCTCGGCGCCATGTCGCACGGCTTCGCCCGCACCGCGCGGGACATGATCGGCGGCCTCGTCTCGTCCGCGGAGGCGCGCGGCGTGACCGGCGGCGCCCATGCGCCCGAATACAGCATCGACGCCGCCGGCACCCTGACGCCCAATCCCGGTCAGCGGGTCGCCTACACCATGTGCGAGGGCTGCACGACGAAATGCGGCGTGCGCGTGCGCATCGACACCCGGAGCGGCGACATCCTGCGGGTGACGGGCAATCCCTACAGCCCGCTCTCCGCCGATCCGCATATCGCCTACGACAAGCCGGTGGCCGAAAGCTATGCCGGGCTCTCCGGCCACGGCGAGGCCGGCCTCGCGGGGCGCTCCACCGCCTGCGGGCGGGGCAACGCGGCGCTCGCGAAATACCGCGACCCGCGCCGCGTGCTGAAACCGCTCAAGCGCGCCGGCGGGCGCGGCGACGGGCACTGGATCGAGATCGAGTGGGAGCAACTGATCGAGGAGGTGGTCGAGGGCGGCGACCTCTTCGGCGAGGGGCATGTGGACGGGCTGCGCGCGATCCGCGACCTCGAAACCCCGATCGACCCGGAAAACCCGGAATTCGGCCCGAAGGCCAACCAGCTCGTCGTGATGCCGGTCTACAAGAACGGCCGTCTGATGATCGCCGCGCGCTTCGCCAAGATGGCCTTCGGCACGCGCAACCTGGTCGGGCACCGCAGCTATTGCGGCCTGTCGATGCGCGCGGGCTACGCGGCGCTTCTCGACAACCTGAAGAAGCAGCCGCACCTGAAGCCGGATTACCGTCACGCGGAATACATGCTCTTCATCGGCACGGCACCCGGCAACGCGGGCAACCCGTTCAAGCTGCAGGGCACGCTGATGGCGCGGGCGCGCAGCGAGAACGGCGCGCGCTACGTCGTGGTCGATCCGGTACTGACCAACTCGGTCACCCAGGCCTCCGGCGATCGCGGCCGCTGGCAGCCGATCCGCCCCGGCACCGACGGCGCGCTGGTGATGGGCATGATCCGACACATCCTCGAGACCGAACGCTACGACCGTGCCTTCCTCGAGCGCCCGTCGAAGGCGGCCGCCGAAGCGGGCGGCGAGCTGTCCCATTCCAATGCCACCCATCTCGTCATCGACAGCGCCGAGGCGCCGGAGGCGGGCCGCTTCCTGCGCTGGGGGCAGCTCGACCCCGGTGCGGACGAGGCTCTCGCGGCAGAGCCCGTCTGCCTCGATGCCGCGACCGGCACGCCGATGCCTGCGGGCGCGCAGATCGATCCGGCGGTCCTGTTCCACGAGGACAGCGTGACCCTCGCCGATGGCCGCGTTGTCGAGGTGGCCACGTCGCTCGCGCTCCTGCGCCGCGAGGCGCAGCGAAAGACGCTGGACGACTACGCCGCCGATTGCGGCATCCCGGTCGCGCGCATCGTCGAGCTCGCACAGGAGTTCACCTCCTACGGCAAGCGCGCCGCGGCCGACTGCCACGGCGGCACGATGCACGCCGCCGGCTTCTACACCGCCTATGGCGTCGTGATGCTCAACGCGCTGGTCGGCAACCTGAACGCGATCGGCGGCACCACGGCCGGCGGCGGCTCGTTCAAGGCGGTGGCGCCGGGGCCGCGCTACGACCTGATGGGCTTCCCAGGCAAGGTCAAGCCGCGCGGCGTCGACGCCGGGCGCGGCGGCTTCGCCTACGAAAAGACCAGCGAATACGAGCGCAAGGTGGCGGCCGGCGAGAACCCCTATCCCGCCCGCGCGCCGTGGCATGCCTTCACCCAGCCGCTCGGCGCGCACTGGCTGGCCTCGCTCCTCGAGGGCTATCCCTACAAGGCGCGTGCCCTCGTCACCTGGTCGAGCAACCCGGTCTACGGCGTCGCCGGCCTGCGCGAGAGCATCGACCGGAAGATCCGCGATCCCCGCAACCTGCCGCTGATGATCTCGATCGACGCCTTCATCAACGAGACCTCGACCTACGCCGACTACATCGTGCCCGATCGCATCTTCTACGAGGCCTGGGGCTGGACAAAGCCCTGGGGCGCGGTCACCGTCAAGGATGCCACCGCGCGCTGGCCGGTCGTCGACTGCCTGACGGAGACGACGCCCGACGGCCGCCACATCGACATGGAGACCTTCTTCATCGACGTGGCCAAGCGCATGGACCTGCCGGGCTTTGGCGACGGGGCGATCCCGGACGCCGAGGGCCAGCTGCATCCGCTGCACCGGTCCGAGGATTTCTGGCTGCGCGCCGGCGCGAACGTCGCATTCGACGGCGAACCGGTCCCCGAGGCCAGCGACTCGGAGATGGCGCTGACGGGTGTGGACCGCTTTGCGGGTCTCATGCGCGCGACGCTGAAGCCGGAGGAATGGCGCCGCGTCGCCTACGTTCTCAACCGTGGCGGCCGCTTCGAGGCGCTTGAGGCGGGCTACGCTGATGGAGCGCTCCGCCACCGCTACGGCCGCACGCTGCAGATCTGGAACGAGACGGTGGCGAGCGCGCGCAATTCCATGACCGGCGCGCGCTTCATCGGCTGCCCGACATGGCAGGGCCCGCGGCTCGCCGACGGCTCGGAGCTCGACGCGCATTTCCCGCGCGAGGCGTGGCCGTTCCGCGTCGTCTCGACGAAATCTCAGCTCTTCTCCTCGTCCGGGCCGGCGCTGAAGCACCTGCGCAAGCTCCGCGGCACGAACGCCATCGGGCTCAACCGCGAGGACGCTGCCGCGCTCGGGCTGGAGACGGGCGACCGGGTACGCCTGACCTCGCCCGGCGGCAGCGTCGAGGGTGCGGTGCTCGCAAGGGCCGGCGTTGCGCCGGGGACCGTCGCGATCGAACACGGCTTCGGACACCGCGAACTGGGCGCGCGGACCTACTCCATCGGCGCGCGCGTCTTCGAAAAGGGGCTCACGCTCGCTGCGGGCGTCAATTCTAATGACCTCGGCTTCCAGGATCCGAGCTGCAGCGTGCCGAGCGTTCTGGCCGACCCGGTCGTGGGCAGCATCGCCCGGCAGGCGATCCCGGCCAAGGTCGAGCGGTTGCCGACGTGATGCGAGCGTCGCCGCGCGCCGCCGCCTTCAATCGCCGGGCGGCGGCGCTCGAGCGCCCCGGTCTGACCAGCGACGAGCGCGCCCGTCTCGAGGCGCTGGAGCGCGAGAACCGCGAACTGCGGCAGGGTGAAGAGGATCAGGGAAACGTCCCGTGGACGTTTCCCCGACGAACGAGATCCGCCGCAAGGCGAGCCCTTTTCTCGCTCAGGCGGGGCTCGTCGAGTTCCAGCCTTTCTGCGACGCATGAGGAGACATGAGATGCACCTCGCCTGCACGATGGCGCCCGGACGCGGCGACACCGACCTGATGCTCGCGGGTCTGGCCTCCGACCTCATGGCGCGGGGCCTGCGGCTCTGCGGGACGGTGCAGATCAATTCCGAGCGGGCCGATACAGCCCCTTGCGACATGGATGTGCGGGTGCTGCCTGACGGGCCCGTCCTGCGGATCAGCCAGGATCTCGGGCCTTCCGCGCGGGGCTGCCGTCTCGACCCGGAGGCGCTGGAGACGGCCGTCGGGCTCGTCTCGGCCCGGCTCGATGCCGGGGCCGACCTGCTGATCGTCAACAAGTTCGGCAAGCACGAGGCCGAGGGCCGAGGGTTCCGCGATGTGATCGCCGAGGCTCTTGCGCTCGAGATCCCGGTGCTCGTCGGCCTGAACGGTCTCAACAGGGACGCATTCGACGAGTTCGCCGGTGGCCTTGCCACCCACCTGCCGCCCGAAAGCGACGCGCTCGCCCGGTGGGCCAAGGCGATCGTTCCCCGCGCGGCCGAACCGGTCTGAGCCCCTCACCGGGCGCTAACGACTTTCCGCCCATCCTCCCGCCAGTCCGGCAATCCGCCTTCCAGCCGCCGCGCGTCGAGGCCATGGCGGCGCAGGGTGGCGACGGCCTGGTGGGCATAGACGCAATAGGGGCCGCGGCAATAGGCGACGATCTCGGCGTCCGGCGCGAGCGTGGGGAGGATCTGCTCCAGCTGCGCCAAGGTGGCGTTCAGCGCGCCGGGGATGTGGCCCGCGGCGTATTCGTCGGCCGGCCGGACATCGAGCACCGTGACGGAGCCTTCCGCGAGCCGGGCTGCGAGTTCGTCACGGCTGAGGGGCTCCGGCGCGTCCTCGCCGCCCGAGAGCCCCCGCAGGATGCGCTCGACCTGCGCGAGGTTGCGCTCTGCCACGATGCGCAGAAGGTCCATCAGCTGAAGCGTCTTCGCGTCGGTCAGCCGGTAGATCACCGCCTTGCCCGCGCGCCGGCTGGTGACGAGGCCGGCCCGGCGGAGCTGCTGGAGGTGCTGCGAGCAGTTGGCGATGGTGAGGCCAGTCTTTTCCGCAAGCCCCTCCACGCCGCGCTCTCCCTGCGCCAGTTGCTCGAGGAGCGACAGCCGCGCCGGAGCCGACAGGGCGCGCGCGACGAGCGCGTATTCCTCGAGAAGGGCTGCCTTCGGGCTGATTGACACCGGACGTCTCCGGACTCTGGATTGTTCAAGCGATCGGTCGAATGATAGCAACTCCGTCGCGTCCCACAAGTCCGAAGGACTGGCCCGATGTCCGAGACCATTCTTGCCACTGAGGCGACGATCCGCCTTGCCGCCTGTCCGGATGTTCTGACGGCGATGGCGCGGTGGGAGATGGCAGCACCGCGTCGGCGGGAGATCGCGCGCGTGATCCGCTCGACGACCATCCGCGCGCGCGTCGTGCCCGGCACGGTGAGCCTGGGGCTTTCCTTGCCCATCCGGCCGCTGCGCCCCACGACAAAGGAGCCCGCCGAATGACCGCGAGCGACTTCACGCGCGGCATCCGCGAGAACCGGGTTTAGGTCGGGCATCGGCATCTACCGCTTCTGGCGCGACCTCGGCTACGCCATCGGCGCGCTCGGCCTCGGGCTGGCCGCCAGCCTGACCGGTGCGGCCGAAGCCGCCTTCTGGTTCGTCGCGATCTCGATGTTCGTCTCGGGCGGCCTGCTCTTCTGGCTCGGCGAGGAAACCCACCCGCGGCTCAACCCCGCCTCCGACGGAACCCTGCGATGAACCACCTGATCCTGCTGAACGACCCGCCCTATGGCACCGAGCGCAGCTTCATCGGGCTGCGCATGGCCCATGCGCCGGCAAAGAACGACCCTGACACGAACGCATGCGGCGACGATCGCGCGCCGCGTTCGGACAGCCGCCCTCCCGGTCGCGCCTCCCGTCTCCAAGCGATGTTCATGGGCGTCGACCGGGGGGACATAGGCCCGGTCCGCCGCCGCGCCGGCGCGGTCGAGACGCGGTCGCAGGGCGCCCTCGCCGTAGCCTGCGACATAAGCCGAGAACCAGCCCTCCTCCGACCAGCCGCGGCACTGGTCGGCGACGGCAAGCGTTATCCGGCGCGAGGCGGGCAGCCCGGCGTCGAGCCCCGCCTGCAGGCTCTCCACATAGCCCGTCATCGCCTGCGGGACGGCCGCCATCCGCTCGGCGACGCGGCTTCAGTCGCGGTCGCGCGAGACGCGGTCGACGGGGACCTCGCCATGCACGTGCCGCTCCATAAGCCCGTCGCACGATGATGGCGTCGTCATTGGGGAAGATCCCGACCAAGTCGGAGCGGCGCTTGATCTCCGTATTCACGCGCTCGAGGGGATTTGTCGAACTGATCTGCGCCCAGTGCTCCTTGGGAAAGTCCATGTAGGCGAGGACAAGCGCGGCGGGCGCTTGCGCCAGCAGGCCCGGCCGGAGACCCGTAAGCAAAGCCTGGGCCCCACCTTCTGCGCTGTATCAAGCAGTGCGAGGCGTTCCCTGTCGCAGGACAGGGAGTGCGTTT
>OFET01000788.1_pt1 | contig 13743 bp, 14 predicted proteins | sample 1521211 | NCBI WGS metagenome assembly OFET01 (sample SAMN03766358, study PRJEB24113) | microbial mat metagenome | isolation source: enrichment culture HLUCC-A from microbial mat sample contains cyanobacterium...
CGTGAGAAGCCGGTCCTCTTCAAGAAACGGCCATATAATCATACGGGATGTGACAGCTACTGAAGCGTGGCGTCGAATTCGAACAGCGTCTGATCCCGGTCGGCGGTCGGCGTCGCGACGACCTTGGCGTTGGCGATGCCCGGCCCGGTGAACTCGATGGAATTCTCGACCAGTTCGTCGCGTTCGCGCTGGATCGCGTAACCGTTCGTTGCCAGCGCGTCCTCCCAGTCCGCCAGCAAGTCCGATGGGTCGACGCCAGACTGGAACGAGAAGAGCCGCACGCTCGAGCCGACCTCCCGGTCCGTGACGACTTCGGCATCGGACGGCATTGTCAGAACGTCCGGGATCCAGTCCTGAAGCTCGATCTCGGCGTGAGCCACCGCGGCGGCAAGGCAAACCATCGCGGCACCGATCGCGGCGTCGCGGCCGAAGCGCAGGAACGCAGCCGCGCGCATGTCGGGCACGGCCGAAAGCGAATGCAAGGAGAAGGAGAGGGACAAGCTCATGTGATGATCTGCCTCTTTGGTAACCCTGGTTTTCGTGTGGCCGCCGGCGCGAAGGATCGTGTCGAGGACGGCGATTCGGGCGCTTTCACTCGTTTTCGGTCTCGCCCTCCAGGCGCTCCGTGATCCGCTGGTTCAGAGACGCATCCGCCTGGGCCGCCTCGCCGATGGCCACGTATTCCTCGACCGTGATGCCATTCGTCTGCTCGACGGCCTCGACCATCGCGGCCGTCTGCTCTTCCCGGAGCCGTTGGCGCGTCGCTTCGTCCTCCGCCATGTCGATCTGCTGCCGGTAACTGGCGGACACCTCCGACACGTTGATTGCCGCGCTGACGAACGCGCTCAGAAGGTCGTCCGAAATGGCGCTTTCCGATCGTGGTTCCGGAGCGGTTTCCTGCGCAGTCGCGGCGCCGGCCACGCCGAGCGTCATCAGGGCGGCCAGGGCCGCCGCGACCAATGTATCCGAAATCGTCATGGAGCGTTTCCTTTCTGTCCGTAGATACTGTCTTGCAACGTGTCTCACCTTCACCGAGCGCGTTCGAGCGACGATCCCCGTTCTCAACCGAAGGCGGGGGCATGTGCGCTGACGCCGCCGTCGGCGGAGGAGCTCTGCCGGATCCGGCCGAGGCCCGCGTGTCGCTCTGCCTGCAGGTCGCACATGCGGCCTCATACCGATGGACCTCGTCATGGGCCCCGAGCCATGGTCGAGCGGTCGTGTCCGGTCCTTCCGACAAGCCGTGTGCATCCTCAGTTCGGCACGACCGTGGCGGGCGGAGGCACCGCATCGGCATCCGCTGCCGCGGCGTCGGGCCGGGTCACGGTTGAGTCGGCCATGACGCCACCCGGCGGAGACAGGTCGGGTCCAAGGTCCGGCCGGAGGCTCGGCGGCGGGGTGGTCGTCTCGTCCCGCATGGCGCGCCGCACCGTCTGGGCGAGGTGTCGCGCCTGATCCCGAGGCAGCTCCGTCGCGATGGAGGAGGCGAGCGGCCCATCGTGCCAGTAGGTCAGCGTCACGCCATCGCGCTCGTCTTCCACGATCGGTCCGGGACGATTCGCCCAGCGCGGCGCGAGAAAGAGGCTGAAGGACCGGCCGTCGGCAGAGGCGTAGTCGAGCGCGACGATCTGGTCGCCGCTCCGGCGCACACCTCGCTTCTCCACCAGCGTGAACCCCTCGGCGGAGAGATCGGGGGCCGAGAGGCCGAACGCCACGTCCTCGTCGATCCAGCGGATGCCCGGTTCGGCTGCATTCATCGCGACATCGGCCGTGGCCGCCGCCCCGTCGGTCCCGCGCAAGGCGAACTGCCGGTAGCTCTCGTCGAGCAGGGCCTGACGGGCCGGGTCGTCCCCGTCATTGCCGACCATCCAGCCGCCGAGCCCTGCCGCAACGATAAGGACGGCGGCCACGGCAGGCTGCAAGACCGGCCGCCGGCGAGACTGCCCGGCACGTTTGACCACGGCGTAGAGCCGATCGGGAACAGGTTCGGCCAGGACGCCGGCATAGGCCGCGCGCAGGGCGGCCGTCTGGCTGCGGTAGTCTGCCAGCCGTGCAGACGCCCGGGGGCAGCGTGCGACGGCCTGCTCCAGGTCGGCCTTGCGCACCGGATCGTCGTCGAGGAACCCGTCGGCGAGCGCCAGGAGATCCAGATCGTCGGTGTCGTCTCGGTGCATCATGTCATTTCACCTCGCGAAGATGAGGCTCGGTCGCGTCGAAGCTCTCGCGCAGGCGCTCCCGCCCACGCGACAGCCGGGAGCGCAGCGTGCCCACCGGGATATCGAGCGCGGCGGCCGCCTCGTCATACGACAGCCCCTCGACCGCAGTCAGCGCGATGGCGGCGCGCTGCTCGGCGGGAAGCTCCTGCATCGCGGCGACGATATCGCGGCGCAGGAGCGCCGCCTCCGGCGATCCGGGCGCGACGGGTTCGGGCGCGTCGTCCAGATCGACCTCGCAGGCGCGGCGCTTTCGGCGCGGGGTCTGGTTGAGGAAGACGTGATACAGGATCCGGTAGAGCCATCCCCGCAGGCTGCCGTTCCGCCGCCAGAGGTGGCGCTTGCGGATGGCCCGCTCCAGCGTGTCCTGCACCAGGTCGTCGGCCGCCACCGGGTCGCGTGTCAGGGCGAGCGCATAGCGCCGCAATCGCGGGATCTCCCGCGCGATCAGCCACTTCGTCTCCTGCATCCGCCCTCCCCTGCACGCTGTTGCCACGAGATACGACAGGGACCGGGCCGCAAAAGTTCCGCGGCCTGCGTCGATTTCGAGATTTTTCCGGCGCCCATGGAACCGAACGGCCCCGCGCCCTGTCCTTCGTTCGGGTCGGGCGCTCTGTCGCCCGGCGTGATCGACCCGAAACAAGGAGACACACTTCATGCCCTTCACCCGCAACATCAAGCAGATCCTCGTTGGATGCGGCCTCGTCGCCGCGATTGGCGCGGCCCCGGTCGCGGCCATGGCGGGGGACGTGACGACGGGCGACGCCCCGCTGATCCGGACCCAGGCCGCCGAAGAGTTCGACGACGCGACCATCGAGGCCTTCGCGGCCGCCCAGGCCCAGGTGGAGGAGATCCGGGCCGAGTACGCGGCGCAGTATCAGGCCGCGCAGAGCGAAGAGGAGCGGCAGGAGATCAACCAGATGGCCACCGAGGAGATGGTCGAGGCGGTTCGCGATACGCCCAACATCTCGGTCGAGGAGTACGACGCCGTCATCCAGGCGGCGAACCAGGATCCGGCCCTCGCGGAGCGCGTCAACGAAGCGATCGCCGAGACGCAGCTCTGACACTGGATATGCGCCAGGGTCTTCCCCGCGGTGGCCGCAATGGCCCGCTGATCGGGGGCCATCCTTGGTGTATCCGTCGTCCCTGCGGTGCTCGCACCGTGGGGCCAACGGCCACGGCAGTGGTTTACGCGGTCGTGACCGATCAAGCCTCCCTGTTGGACTGCGCGCGCGGAGGTGCGGAGCCTCCGTGCGCGCCTTTTCCAATTGCACGCCTTTTCCAATGCTGGAGGGCATCGACAGAAACCCGATTTCCGCCCACTTCGGCGCGAACCGGCAGACACTTCTTTCCAGGCTCCATTCCGAACGTGACCGCAAAATGCCGGCGAACTTTCGCCGATGCCTTTGACGTGGGAACATCCGAACGGAGCGACGCGTTTTCACAGCACATGGTCGGGGACACTGCACCGCAATGCCGAGGAAGGCATGCGCCCCTTCCGGAACGACTTGGAAAGGATCAATCATGTTCAGATACGCTCTTGCGGCGGCCATCGTCGCCCCGCTCGCGATCACGCACGCAACTGCGCAGGATACTGACGACGTCATCGTGGAAGACCAGGCCGGATCGGAGGTCCGGGGCGACTGGGTGCTCGGCGCCCGCGTCACGAGTCCCGAGGGCGAGTCCATCGGGTCGATCGAGGATCTCATCCTCGACCAGGAGGACGGCTCCGTGAATGCCGCGGTCGTCTCCGTCGGTGGGTTTCTTGGCTTCGGCGCCAAGGAGATCGCCGTGGAGTGGTCGGAGCTCGACATTGACTACGACGGCAACGAGATCACGCTCGACATCACCCGGGATGAAGCCGAGGAGGCGCCGGAATACAGCTTCCGGGATCGTGAATCGCCTCCCGCTCCGGAGCCCGCGACAGGGACCGGAGACACCGGAATGGGAACCGGAGGTACCGGCGGGATGGGCACCGGCACAGACGGCGCCGGAGGCACGACACAAGGTCAGTGATCGCCCGACGGTCGATCGCGGCCCTCGGTCGGATTGAGCGCCGGTCGGGGGCCGCCCTGCATCAGGAGCGGCGAACGGTTCCCGGTCGATCCGTTGCCGCTCGTCCGCATACTGGAGAAACCGAAAGTTTTCGCAGAAGGACGAACGCCCACACGTCCGCCGATCCATGGATCGACCGGGTGCTCCTGTGCAACGGCACCGATGCTGCGGTCGTGAGTGCCCCAAGGTGAACGAGCGACGCCAGCCATGAAGAATCTGGTGGACGCCCGTTCCTGCACCACCTCATGCGGCACGACTCTTGCTGCCCCACCGATGGCGCGGTCGGCGTCCCGTCGGTATCGTGCGCGCCAATGCAAGGCGCTTGGGGATCTCGGTGCAAGACAAACCTGCCATGAAGAGGGCTGCGGTGTTGGCCGACCTCGAGGAGGCGGGCGGCTGGCGTCGCTTTATGCGCGACTCTTCGGATGCGCCCGACATCGCTACGGCTGACCTTTCCTCCGAGGAGATCCGCGCGTTTCCGCAGGCCGCGCTTGGCGCGGCATTCTACAAGGCCAAGATGGGCGATCCACGCGGGGCGCGCGGCCTGCTCCAGGGTTTCGACGCCATTCGCAGGTCTTCAGCCCCGGGTTGCGCCGCCCTCTCCGGCGACCGGCTGCTCGTCGAGGCCCACGTCGCCGTCTACGAGGACAAGGCCTTCAAGACGGCTGACGCCTTCAACCTGCGCCGCGTGCTGCGACACTTGCCGGAGGACGACCTGATCGGCCGGGCGCTGGCCTGCAACCACTTGTGCACCATGGCCCTGCATCTGGGCGACTTCGACAAGGCGCAGGACTACGCCGAGCAATCCATCCGGCTGTTCCGGCAGGACGAGGCCGAGTTCGGCTCGCTGCACCTGCTGACGCATCTCGGTCAGATTCGGCTACTGCGGGGGGATCTGCGCGGCGCGGCAGCGCAGTATCGAGAGATGGAAGAGCGGCTCGCTCGGCTGCCGGGCAACCCGGAATGGCTGATCGCCGTTGGCCGGGTGCTGCATGCCGAGGTCGCCTACGAGACCAATGATCTCGTCCGTGCCGCCGAGATGATGCGACGCGCCTTCGATGCGGTCGAGCGCAAGGACGCCTGGTTCGACATCCTGATATCGGCCTATCGCGTGCGCACCCGACTGGCCTATGCCGAGGCGGGATTGCCCGGAGCGCTCGATGCGCTGTCGCATGGCGAGCGGATTGCGCGCGAGCGGGGCATGCCGCGTCTGCGCCGGTTGATGCAGATCGAGCGCGTGCGCGTCCTGACCCTCTCGGACGAGGTGGAGGCGGCGCGCGCGATGATGGCCGAGATCGGCCTGTCGCCCGAGAACCTGAGCTGGGAGGAGAATGACGACTGGGCGCTTCGGCAGGGGTCGACCTTCGTTGCCATGGCGCGCTGGCTGGTGCGGGCGCGGCGGGCGCGGCAGGCGCTCGACTTCATCGGGCCGGCCGAGGATTTCGCCATTCGCGGCGGGCAGCTTCTGTCGCTGGCCAAGCTGCGGGTGATCGCGGCCTCGGCACACTGGAACCTTGGCGCGCGCACCGAGGCTACCAACAGCCTTCTGAGCGCGATCCGTCTTCTCGGGCGGCAACCGTTCCGGCGCTTCATCCTCGACGAGGGGCCGCAGATGCGCTTCGTCGTGCAGGCCGCGCTGAACGGCGACCACGTCTCGGTGCGGCCGACGCGAGACCAGCGGCGACGGCTGTCGGAACTGACCCATTTTTGGGCGACGCAGGAGCGCGTGGGGCGAACGGCCGGAGGAACAGACGAGGCCGCCCCGCGTGAACGGTATCTCGCGTTGATGGCGCTCGGGCACTCCAACAAGGAGATGGCGCAGATCATGGGCGTCTCGGTGAACACGGTTAAATACCACCTCAAGCACATCTTCCGCGAGCTCGACGCCGACAACCGCTCACGCGCCGTGCAGCGGGCGCGGGACCTCGGCCTGATCGAGACCTGACTACCCCTTTGGGTAGTTTCTTCCAGGCAGCCCCGCCGCGCATCCTCGCGCCGAACCGCAGGGAGACCGGGCCGATGGCCACGCCGCGCATTGATGTCGTCACGCCGATCATCTCGGAGGGCTTCCGCGACGACGCGCCCCTGCGCGCCCTCATACCGGCGGGCTGCGAGGTGACATCGTCGTTCCTGTCACGCGGCCCCGCTTCGGTGGAATCGGCCGTCGACGAGGTGCTGGCCGCCCCCGGCGTGGTCGACGCCGCGCTCGCGGCCGAGGCGGCGGGGGCAGCGGCGCTCGTGGTCGACTGCATGCTCGACCCCGGCCTCGAGGCCGCTCGCGAAGCAGTGGACATTCCCGTCGTCGGCTGCGGAATGGCCGGCCTCTCGGCGGCGGCAAGCATTGGGCGCTTTTCCATCGTCACGGTCCTGCAGCGCCAGGAGCGCCTGTTTCGCCCGCTCGCGGCGCGCCATGGCGTCGGGGAGGCGCTTGCGTCCGTGCGCGGGATCGGGGTGCCGGTGCTCGATCTGGAGCGTGACCGCTCGGCCTCGATCGACAAGACGATCGCGGCGGCCTACGCCGCGCGCGACGCGGATGGCGCAGAGGCGATCGTCTTCGGTTGCACGGGCATGCTGGGCTTCGCCGTGCCCGTCGCCGAGGCCCTGGGCTGGGAGGCGGCGCGCGTGATCGACCCTCTGCCCCACGCCGTGACCGTGGCGCTGGACCTCGCCCGTCACGGCGGCGTGGAGGTGGCGCCGGCCCCGGAGCGCAAGCCGGTGGCGGGCTTCGAGGGCTGGCCCGCCTTGCACGCAGCGATGCGTCCGACGGTGACGGCGTGACCGAGGCGACAGCTGCCCGTGCGACCGGCGCCCGCCTCGCTGCGCCGGCCCTGTCGCGGGCGCGGCTCACGTGGCTGCTGGTGGTGCCGCTGCTCGTCTTCCTGACCGTCTTCTTCGTTATCCCAGTGGGGCTTCTGTTCGCCACCTCGCTCAATCCGCAGACGATCGGGCAGGTGACGGTGACCTCCGATCTCACGCTCGACAACTACCTGCGCTTCTTCAGCCGGTCGAACTACCTGCTGGCGACGGGACGCTCGGTGGCGCTGGGCGCCATCGTGGCGGCGGTGACGCTCGTCGTCGCCTACCCGATGGCCTTCGTCATCGCCAAGACAGCCCATCCCGGGCGCAACACGGCGCTTCTGATCCTCGTGCTGGCGGCGATGCAGCTCGACATGGTGATCCGCCTCTACGGCATGATGGTGATCCTCGGCGACGAGGGGCTCGTCAACCAGATGCTGCGGGGGATCGGGCTGATCGGCGCGGAAAGCTCGGTGCAGCTGATGTACAACTTCCTTGGGGTCGTGCTGGGGTTGGTGCAGTTCGCGCTGCCCTTCATGATCCTGACGCTCGTCGGCGTGATCCGGGGCATCGACCCGAGCCTCGAGGAGGCCGCACGCTCGCTCGGCGCCTCGCGCCGCCGCGCCTTCTTCCGGGTGACGCTGCCGATGTCGCTGCCGGGCATCCTGTCGGGCTCGCTGCTCGTGTTCGCGCTGTCGATCTCGTCCTACATCGTCCCGGCGCTGATGGGCGGCTTCCGGGTGGGCGTGCTGCCGATCCATATCTTCCAGCAGGTGGCCGAGGGCGCGCGCTTCCAGTTCGGGGCGACGATCGCGGTGATCCTGTTCCTGCTCTCCGCGGGCGCGGTGGCGATCTACCTGCGCGTGGGCGCCCGCGCCTCGGGAGGCCGGGCATGAGCGGGGGGAAGGCATGACGGAGCGCGCGATCCCTTGGCCGATGATGGCGCTGGCGGTCGTCGGCTTCGCCTACATGCTGCTGCCGATCTTCGTGGTGGTGCTGGCGGGGCTGACGGCGGGCGAGTTCCTCACCTTCCCGCCCGAGGGTCTCTCCCTGCGCTGGGTCGCGGCCTTCCTGCAATCGGAGAAGTACCTTTCGGCCTTCTTCTTCTCGTTCCGGCTGGCGCTGATGACGATGGTGGTGGCGACCATCCTCGGCACCGCCGCGGCGCTGTTCCTCGCCCGGTCGAACGTGGTCGGCAAGGCCGCGCTGCGCGCCTTCTTTCTCTCGCCCGTGGTGCTTCCCGGCGTGGTCGTGGGCTTCGCGCTGTTCGCCTTCTTCATCTATTCCGGCATGGGTCTGTCGCGCACGATATGGGGGCTGTGGATTGGCCACATCCTCTACTCCACCCCATACGTGATCGGCACCGTGGGCGCCGCGCTCGCGGCTTACGACGACTCGCTGGAGGAGGCCGCGCGCTCGCTCGGCGCGTCGCCGTGGCGGGCCTTCCGCAAGGTGACGCTGCCCAACATCAGCCAGGGCATACAGGCCGGCTCGATCTTCGCCTTCATCGTCAGCTTCGGGCAGTTCGAGGTGTCGCTGTTTCTATCGGCGCCCAATGCCGAGCCGCTGCCGATCGCGATGTACAACTCGCTGCGCTACCAGTTCGACCCATCGGCCGCGGCTGCCGGCATCTTTGCCATCACGTTGGTGATCGCCTCGGTCCTGCTGACCAACCGCCTTGTCAATATCCGCCGTCTGCTGGGCCGCCAGCAGGGCCAATGACCCATCCACAGGGAGACCGACCCATGACACGCAAACTGATCACGCCCACCCGGCGCACCCTGCTCAAGGGCGGCGCGGCCGCCGCGCTTTCGGCGCCGTTCATCAACCACGCCTGGGCGCAGGACGTCACCTACGACGGCGAGGTGTTCGATGCCGGCGACGCGACGATCAACATCGGCGAATGGGGCGGCGGCTGGGAGGAGTTCGTCCGCGCCGCGCTGGTCGACCAGTTCGAGGAAGACTTCAACTGCACGGTCAACTGGGACAGCTCGTTCCCCTGGTTCCCCAAGTTCGTCACGCAAGGGCCGCAGAACCCCGTCTTCGACATCTGCAACTGGAACCTGCCGAACCTGACCCAAACCAAGCAGGCGGGCGACTATTTCCTCACTACCGACGAGGTGCGCGAGAACGTGCCCAACGCCGCCAATTGCTGGGAGTTCGCCTTCGCCTCGGGCGCTGGCGTCACCTGGGCCTACATGCCCTACGTCTATGCCTACCGAACAGATATCGAGGGCGGCCCCGTCGACAGCTTCCGCGCCTTCTGGGATCCCCGCTTCGCCGGCAAGCGCGGCACCTACGGCACCGAGAACGGGCTGATGCACGCCTTCTTCATGGCCACCGCCCGCGAGTACGGCGACGACCAGTACGACATGGCGGCCGCTTTCCAGGCGCTGGAAGAGGCTATGCCGATGAAAGTGTCGGAATTCACCTTCAACATGCTGTCGCTGATCGAGCGGGGCGAGGTCGATGTCGCGGTCCATATCGAGGGCGAGGCGCTGTCGCTCCAGCGCAAGGGCGTGCCGATGGATGTCTGGCTGTGGGACAGCCGGCCGATCCTGACCCAGACCAAGACGATCAGCCGCTATTCCGACCCGATGCAGAAGAAGCTCGCCTTCGCGCTGATGAACCGGACGCTTTCCCCAGAGTTCCTCAACGCCTTCGGCGACGAGTTCCTGTGGCGGCCGACCAACTCGGAGGCGCAGATCACCGCTGTGCTGGCCGAGGCGGGGGTGGAGAACACGCCCGAGGCCGTCGAGGCGTTCTGGGTGCCCGACTGGGATTTCTTCGTCGAGAACAAGCTCGAGATCACCGATCGGCTGAACGGGATCTTCGGTCTCTGAACCTTCCGGCGGGCCGCGCGCCGGCCCGCCACCCCGCAGGGAGGGTGCCCCATGTCCTTCGTCGAATTCCGCGGCGTGACCAAGACCTTTGGGCGCGCGCCCGCCGTCGAGCAACTCGACGTCGGAATTGCGCAGGGGGAGTTCTTCTCGTTGCTCGGTCCCTCGGGCTGCGGCAAGTCCACGACGCTGCGGATGCTCGCGGGCTTCATCGCGCCCAGCACCGGCTCGATCCATGTGCAGGGGCGCGACATCACGCATCTGCCGCCCGAGAAGCGCGACATCGGCATCGTCTTCCAGAACTACGCGATCTTCCCGCACATGAACGTCTTCGACAACATCGCTTTCGGGCTGGTCGAACGGGGCGAAGACGCGGCCACGATCCGCCGCAAGGTCGGCGCCGCGCTCGAGCAGGTGGGGCTCTCGGGCTACGACGAACGGTTCGAGCGTGAACTCTCGGGCGGCCAGAAGCAGCGCGTGGCACTGGCGCGCGTGCTGGTGATCGAGCCCCACATCCTGCTGCTCGACGAGCCGCTCTCGGCGCTCGACAAGAAGATGCGGGAGGAGATGAAGTTCTGGATCAAGAGCATCCAGCACTCCATCGGCATCACCACGATCTACGTCACCCACGACCAGTCGGAGGCGCTGACCATGTCGGACAGGATCGCGGTGATGGACCGGGGTCGTGTGCTGCAGATCGGCTCACCGGTCGAGATCTACGAGCAACCCCGCTCGCGCTTCATCGCCGAGTTCATCGGCGAATCGAACCTGCTGCCGGGGCGGCTGGCGCGCGCCGACGGGACGACCGGCGCGGTGGAGGTGGCCGGCGCGCAGGTGCCCGCCCGCCTCGCCCAGCCGGGGCTCTCGACGGGCGCCGAGGTCGCCTTCCTGATCCGGCCCGAGCAGATCCGGCTGGAGCCGTGGAGCGCCGATGAGGCGCCGATGCTGACCGGCAAGGTGGCCGACGAGACCTACCAGGGCGCGCTGCGCCGCTATCGGATCGACGCGGCGGGTCAGCACCTGACGGTCGAGGTGCCAAACCGGCCCGAGCTGGCGCAGCTGCCGCCCGGGGCCGACGTGCAGCTCTACTGGCGCCCCGAGAGCGGGCTCGCGCTCGCCTGAGCGCCGCAGGACGAGGAACGGACATGAAGATCGGCGTGGATGTGGGCGGCACGAACACCGACGCGGTGATCGTGGGGCCGCAGGGCGTGGCGGGCTGGAACAAGACGCCGACGACGCGCGACGTGACCGCGGGCATCGTAGGCGCCATCCGCGCTGCGATGACGGAGGCGGGTATCGGGCCGGCCGCCATGGATGGCGTGATGATCGGAACGACCCAGTTCACGAACGCCGTGATCGAGCGCCGGTCGCTGCTGCCCGTGGGTGTCCTGCGCCTCGCCCTGCCGGCAACCTCCGCCGTGCCGCCGCTCACCGACTGGCCGGAGGACCTGGTCGCCGCCGTCGGCCGCCATGTGGCGCTTGTCGGTGGCGGCTACGAGTTCGACGGCCGCCCCATAGCGCCCCTCGACGAGAAAGCGGTGGCCGAGGCCGCCCGCGGCTGGGCGAAGGCGGGCCTGAGAACGGCCGCCATCACCTCCGTCTTCTCGCCGATGAACGGCGCGATGGAGGCGCGCGCGGCCGAGATCGTGCGGAAGGAAGTGCCCGACATGGCGATCTCGCTTTCCTCCGAGCTCGGCCAGTTCGGCCTGCTGCCGCGCGAGAACTCCACCATCATCAACGCCGCGCTGTCGGACCTCGCGGTGCGCGTCGTCGCCGCCTTCCGCGCCGCCCTGCACGACCTCGGCCTCGACGTCCCGCTGTTCATCAGCCAGAACGACGGGACGCTGATGCGGGTGGAGGACGTGGAGCGGTATCCCGTCCTCACCTTCGCGTCCGGTCCCACCAACTCGATGCGGGGCGCCGTGCATCTCGCCGGAATCGAGGATGCGATGGTGGTCGATATCGGCGGCACGACCTCCGACATCGGGATGCTGCGCAAGGGCTTCCCCCGGCAGTCGACGCATTTCGTGGATGTCGGCGGGGTCAAGACGAACTTCCGGATGCCCGACGTGCTGGCGGTCGGCCTCGGCGGCGGCTCTGTCGTGCGTGAGGACGGGCGCCGGATCGGGCCGGACTCCGTCGGCTTCGAGCTGACGGAGCGCGCGCTCTGCTTCGGCGGCGACACGCTGACGGCCACCGACATCGCCGTGGCGGGCGGCTGGGCCGAGGTGGGCGACCGGGCGCTGGTGTCGGATCTGCCAGCCGCCACGATCGCCGCCGCCCGCGCCGAGATGCGGCGCATCGTCGAGACGAATGTCGAGCGCATGAAGACCGAGGCGCGCGATCTGCCGCTGCTCGTCGTCGGCGGTGGCGCGATCCTCGTCGACTGGGACGTGGCGACCGCCTCCGAGGTCGTCCGCCCGCCCCATTCGGGCGTGGCCAACGCCGTCGGCGCCGCCATCGCGCAGGTCGCCGGCGAGGTGGAGCGCGTGGTCGCCATCACCGAGGCCAACCGGACGGCCGTGCTCGACGAGGCCAAGCAGGAGGCCTGCGGCAATGCGATCCGCGCCGGGGCGACGGCGGGCTCGGTCGAGGTGATCGAGGTCGAGCAGGTGCCGATCAGCTACCTGCCCGGCAACCCCTCGCGGCTGCGCGTCAAGGCCGTCGGCAACCTGCCCATTTGAGGAGCGCCCATGAACCTCGAGCTTCAGGACGTCGACGACCTCTGCACCGGCGCGGCCTTTCTCGGCGCGGGCGGCGGCGGCGACCCGCATATCGGCGGGCTGATGGTCAAGCAGCAGCTCCGCGCCGGCCGCCGCATCGAGATCGTCGACCCCGACACCCTGGCCGACGACGCGCTGGTGATGCCCACCGCGATGATGGGGGCGCCCACCGTGCTGCTGGAGAAGATCCCCTCGGGCGAGGAGCCGCTCCGCGCGCTGCGCTGTGTGGAAGAGGCGCTGGGGCGCCGCGCCACCGCGACGATGCCCACCGAGGTGGGCGGCATCAACTCTACCATCCCGCTCTATGTCGGCGCGCGTCTCGGCCTGCCTGTCGTCGACGCCGACGGGCAGGGCCGTGCCTTCCCTGAGTTGCAGATGGAGACCTTCGCCATCGAGGGCGTGGCCTGCACGCCGATGGGCATCGCCGACGAGAAGGGCGATTACGCCACGATTTGCACCGACGATCCCCATCGGATGGAGTGGATCGCTCGCGGCATCACCATCCGCTGCGGGGGCGTGGCCTATTTCTCGAACTACCCGATGTCGGGCGCCGAGGTGCGGCGTGCCTCGGTGAAGCACACGCTGACGCTCGCCCGCCGGATCGGGCATATCATCCGCACCGCGCGCAGCCGTCGGCAGGACCCGTTCGAGGAACTCGAGGCCTTCATCGCCACCACCAGCTACGGCGCGGCGCGGCGCATCTTCTCGGGCAAGGTGGTGGATCTCGACCGCCAGACGCTGGAGGGCTTCACCCGCGGTGCCGTCACCATCGCGCCGGACCGTGGCCCGGGTCGGCCTTGCGTGATCACCTTCCAGAACGAGAACCTAGTCGCGCGTGCCGGCGGCGACCTGCTGGCGCTGGTTCCCGACATCATCACCGTGCTCGACGTCGAGACGGCCGTGCCGATCACCAACGAGACGCTGCGCTACGGCCAGCGGGTCATGGTCATGGCAGTGCGCGTGCCCGAGATCATGCGCAGCCCCGCTGCGCTCCGCCAGTTCGGCCCGGCCGCTTTCGGGCTTGACGAGATCTACGAGCCCCTCGCGCTCTGACCCACGCCGCCCGCGCGATGTTCCTGTCCGTCTTCGACATCTTCAAGGTGGGCATCGGCCCCTCGT
>OFET01000795.1_pt1 | contig 13580 bp, 11 predicted proteins | sample 1521211 | NCBI WGS metagenome assembly OFET01 (sample SAMN03766358, study PRJEB24113) | microbial mat metagenome | isolation source: enrichment culture HLUCC-A from microbial mat sample contains cyanobacterium...
CAACCCCCGTATGCTCAAGCGCGCAAAGGCTAAGGGCGGGCCGCCCCTCGCACCATGGTCATAACGTCTACCATCAGCCGGAAGCGCAGCACCTTCTCCTGCAATCCCTGTCGCATGGAGGTGGAGCTCAAGCCGAATACCCCATCTACACAGGATGCCGATCCGTCTCGTTGAGCGCAGGCGGCAGCCGCTAACTGATGAAGCCCTTCAGAGGAGCAACCCAGATCTGATCATAACAGATGATGACTTCATCACCGCCCAGATCATCGCCTGGAACCACGCGCATGGTGTTGAGTTCGTAATGCTGACTGACATACTGCCAAATGCCCAGGCGGAATTCGCGCGGAGCGGCTGGGTCTTTCTCTTTAATTTCCGACCAGATCGACTTCAGTTTCATTTCGTGGTCGCCGCCCTCATAAATGGTTTCTGGCAAGGTGAACATGGTATAGAACTGCTGATTAGTCGGCTGCAACGTGAGGATCCAATCTCCTCGGCGCAATGGTCCGCTTGCTTCGAACAATAGTGACGCACCCGCCGGTATCCACGGGATCGGCCTGTCAGACGGATGCGTGAGCGCATAGAGCCTATCATCAGCCCCGGTCTTGAAGGGCGGACGCTGGTCGGGCAACAGATCAGCGACGGACACACGCCATTCCCCATCGACAATCCGCGTCGCAAAGACCGCGGTTTTTCGTGATGCGGGATTATCACTTCGCCACTGCAGGGCAGCATGACTGAGCGGATTGCACGCGTTGCTGACGAGCCGCTCGACTGGCGTCGTGTCTTCACGCCCACGTGGCTGGCCGGCGATCGACCGCATCAGCATGTCATATTTCTGCAGCTCTTTGCCATCATCATGATAAAATTCGGTCTCTTGAGATTCCTCGTCATACCGATCATGCATTTCCGCGTATGAGTTGACGAGACCTTCTCGCGCAGGTTGCTCTCCCGAAGTGTGCTGATCGCCGTTGCGATAATAGCTGCTTTGGGGATCAATTATCTCCTTGATTTCATTTTGAAGCATGACGATCCTTTTCAGGTTCGTTGACCGGGGCTTAATTTTAGGCAAACCGTGATCGGCAGTCTCCAGGTAGAGGTACGCGATCGGTACCTGGAAGATTTCCGCAAGGGCCTCCATCGCCTCGTCGCTGATGCTCTTCTTCTTCGCACGCTTCGGGTTATCACAGTGCTCCTTGTTCTTCGGCTTGCGCACCAACTGGCCGATATAATCAGTCCTTGCACCCTCGGGGAGCCCAAGTCGCTGTTCGAGGAGGCGCTCTGTCGCGGTCAACCCTAGGTCCCAGTAGTCACGACAACCATCGATGCGGCAGACAAGGCGGTCGCAAGCAAGTTTGTTCGGAAATGTACATTTCATGTTGCGCTCCCATTGTCGGTCTGATCATCGTGACCAGTGGTTAAATCCGCGTCACCGTTCGACGGCGAAGGGTTATCCGGTTGGGGGCGCTTATCGAGCATCCGCTCGTATCCGCGACCGGTCCACCGATATCCCTCCGGCACCTTTGGCGTTGGCTTGCGCGATGCTGTTACTGGCCGTACCGGCGTTGCCCCATCACCCTTCACGTTTTGATCAGTATCGGGCGTATTTGCTTCTGGCAGCGGATCAGGTGCGTCCGATTTCGTATCTGAAATTGATGCGACATCCTCGGCACGCTGCTCCGGTGAAGCGCCGCTTACCTGCCCCTTCTCTTCGGGCGGAGATGGCTCGGATGGCACCGTTTCAGGTGCAGATGACGTCGCGCTGCACGATCCGCTTTCCGAGGAATCCGGTCCGCGAAACTTGCCACCCGACTTGTTGCGCACGATCACGCCATCATATCGATCGGCCAGCCTCGCGATATCGATTGGCTTCACCTCGCCGACAAGAACGCACACAGGATTGCGCCCGTTGACATGCGTGTAGCGCTTCAAGCCGTGCCGCCTTGCAATCGGATCGATAAGATCGCGGGCGTGCTGTTTCGAGATCGTGCCGTCATCTCCCGGGTTTCCCGTGGGGTTCTTCTGCAGAATGACAAGCAGATCGACGGGCTCGCTGCCATGGGGATTAACCAGCAGATCGTCATCAATGGCGATTGCATCAGCATGGTCGCGGACGGTCTTCACCTGTCTGAGAATCGTTGCGAACCGTTCTTCCAGCCCCTTACCAATCTTGCGCAGACGGTCGTGATGCTTGTCGTTGCGCAGCCGCTCGGCGACTTCGAACAAGGCGCCGAGCACGATGAGAAGGTTGTCGGGCTTCAGCTCAATCCCGACTGCCTTTATTAATGCGATCGCGATATCACGGGTTTCGCGGTCCAGTGCGTTCTCATCAGCCTCAGCCTCGCGCTGCAACGCAAGAAGTTTGCGCTTGAGTTCGTCAATCGTTACCGTTTTCTCAGTGAAGCCTTGAAGCAATTCCTCGAGTGACATTCCATGTTCCTTTCTGTCATCTCTTCGGATCGATATGATCACCAGGCAGATTAGAGGCACAAAAATCCGAATTGGCGACTCTATTAATGATCTATAGCTTCCAATACGGTAAGTGATCTGCATCAATTCGGTTGTTAGCTGTGCATTAAAGAATGGGATTTATCTGATTCGGTTTAAACAACCCGGAATCAGACGCGGATCGCAAATGACTTCTCGCTTCATCGACTCACGGCAGGTCCGGATGGAGCCTGCCGATCGCACCCTGAAACTCGCTCAATATCTCGCATATAACGGGCGCTGTGCCGTCCACATTGGCGCCGATGGCAAACGGTTCGACTACAGGAAGAAAACCGGTTACGTCGTCGGCGGGACAGTCTACCCGCGGTCTTTGCAGGCCAGCCAGCCGGAGCGCGTGCCCATGTGGGAGACGCTCCAGGCGCTTGCCCCTGATAATATGAAGGTGATCGCAACCGCGTTGATTGCGACCTTGCCGCGTGGTGATGAGCTGTCGCAGGCCGAACGGGTCGCGCTGATCGGAGAATTTTGCGAACCGATCGTTGATGAAGGGCATATCATCGATTGGAACATGCACCGTGGCCGCAATGGCAATTGGCATGTTCATTTCCTCGTCAGCGCCAGCGGAATGTTTCCCGATAAGCGTAGAAAGCCGCTCGCCAACAGCCCGTTTCGTTTATCGGCATACAAGCCAGAGGAAACGGAGGAGGCCTGCAACGACCAGACGAAACATTCCGACAAGGGCAAAAAGACGGAGATCATCAACCCGCCTTGGCAGAGGCTGTGGCGCGTGGCACAGGAGCGCTTCTTCAAGCGACGCGGAATTGATCTGCGGGTGCCCGCAAGCACCATGGTGATCCGCGACAAGAATGATCAGCAGCGCACCGTGTTGCCGCCCGCAGCGGTGCCGGGGGGATACGCGTCACGCAACGATATTGCCGATTGGCGGGCAAAGAGGCGCGAGACCTTCTCTGATCCGTCCCTTTATGTCGCAGCTTTGACCCGTGACCGGCTTCTCATCGATCAGGGAGATATCGATACCTTCAATGCGATGATTTGGACGGAAAACGCACCGCCTGAACAAATTAGGCGTGCCTTCGGCTCCGCCCAAGCGAATCACCCGCTCACGATGGAGCGGGTCGGCAATGGTGGGGCGATACGCTTCGGCAATGGCACATTCTCGTCGCATAAAAACGTCGCCTTGCTCTACCGTGCGATGCGAGCGGCGCGATCACTGGATTATGCGCCGTTCATTGATCAAATGGAATTAGCTGACGATATCGGCTCGAATTTTGTCTGCATCGCGTGCACGGAATCGATTGGTATGGTGTCGGCGGCAAAGCCGGAGCATCTCCTGCCGATCAAGAGACATAAGTTTCAGCCAAAGGGCCTCATTCCGATCATTGATCGGGCGGCCCGATACGTCGAGCCGATCTTCATCTCGGCCGATCACATCAGCTATTGCCGCTACGCCAAAGCCCTGAAGAAGAAAGACTGGGCGGTGATCGGCATCAGCGAGCTGCTAAGTAAAAAGTCCCTCGCAAATTGTTCAGCCTATAAACGCGGCCTCAACCGCGACCTAACGCGCGGTGTCATGCTGATCGTCCTTGATGCCCAGCGCATCAGCGAGCCGCGTCTCGCTACATTGGTCTGTGTCGCGGAAAAGCTGCAAAGGGAGCTCGGTCGGCTGAGGCTACTGTTGATGAAGCCCGACGATATCATGGGCGAGCAAACCACGCCGATCATGGACTGGCTATCGCGATCCATGCGTCATTTTCATTGCCCGGATCCGGATCAGTGCCTCGATCCAGGGCAGCGCACCCAACTGGCTTTAAAGAAACAGAAGCCTTGGGAGGTTGAACCTGCCCTCAGGCGCAACACCTTTGCCACACGGTTTCCCGGAGGAACTGACGCACCTTTTGAAAAGGATCTCGCATTTGATAATCTGCCGTCGGAATTCACCCGAGCCGGGATAAGCCGGCACGAGCGCTACAAGGCAATCGTCACTCGCCTGGCGCCAGGAAACGAACAGTCCGCGAAGCCGCAAAGCCAGCGCCACCCGCTGATTGTGGTCGCCTCAAGGCCAGGTATGAATGCGGAAGGCTCAGTGCCCGGATCAAACGCTGTACGAGCTGGCGGTGTTACCCAAGTCCCCGGCATTGCGGCACTTGCCGATTTGCAACGGCTGCGGCCCGATGACAAGGTGCTCATCACGACGGATCTGCCGGATCAAGCGCTATCAGCCGGCACGGTTCTCACGATCCTGGACGTGAACGCGGAGAAAGGCGTCTTCTGGTACACCCATCTCGACAGTGATGCCCCCTATTCCGTCCCGGCCGATCTCGCATCTCATTTCCTGCCGCTCGATATCGTGACTTTGCGCGATGCATTTGTAGTTATGGCGCATGCCGAAAGGATCAGGCAGCAGCTCGATATCGAGGTCCATGTGATCGTAAGCGAGCCCAAGGATGCCATGGCCTTGCTGTCTTTCGCTGAGTCACTTGATCGGGAGCGACGCCGGGTCATTATCGACAAGTGTTTGTGCACCTCACCGGATCAACTGATTGCCGTTATCGACAAAAGCGCCTTCCGCGAAACACTTGATGCCCTCAGTGACGTCATCGATACGAAGCCGAGGATACGTGCCTTATATGGCAGTCACCCCGACGCCTACGACATGTACGAAGCACTTGGTGTCTTTGATGGAGCAGATGTGCCCCTCGAAGCGGATGCACTGCATCATGCCCCCGTTGTGCGCCCCGAAGAGCAGCAGGTCCAGCCTGATGCCGACTTTTATGACAATCCTCTAGATTTTGATGCCATGGCGGAGGGTGTTCTCTACAACGAAAACGAGGATCGGGAGTACGATCCGGATATCGCATTGCCGGAATTTTGGAACGACGATCCTGGCAATGAACCCGATGACGATACAGACTTTGACTATGAGGATGACCCCGATCCTGATCGCTGAATGAAATTTCAGGAGCGAAGTTGTCACTGCTCGTAACCATATTGCTGGAACGAAGCGCCAAGACGACACGTCAAGGTGATAATGCAATGGAACGATAGAAGGCGAGAATTACGTTGGCGGACCAGTGAAGGAGCATTTTTGCGCCACAGCCCGGTGGTGCACGGCTCGGATGCGTCATCATCCGGGCCGTGCGTGTTTCCGATTGATCAGCTGGCTCGTGCCTGATGAACTGACAAATTGCCTCTCTTGATCCCAGCAAGGAATTTCGCTTCATCGAGATGACGCTGCTCGATCAGCGCATGCGCGAGATCGTTGATCGCGTCGATATGTCCGCTGATGATCTGCATCGTATGCAGCCAAAGGCGGTGCAGGTCCGCGTCGATCTGCGCCGAGAGGTCGGGGTGATCAGCGATGAGCCGCAACGTATCAGCATCATCGCCGAAGCCGGTGAGCGACCGCCCGAAGCCGAAGACGGCGTGCGCACGCGTAATCAGCTCTGTCGCTTGTGCGAGATCGGCGCTCGCCCCGCTTGACGCCTCCAGACCGAATGCGATCTCGGCGGCCCGACCGGCGAGACAGATCATGACCTCCTCGTGCAGCGTTTCACGCGTGAACATATGTGGACGCGTCGAAATCGCGTAGCCACCAAGCCCGCCGAGTTTCAGCGAAAGGCTCAGCGATCGGACAGTGCGCCCGAGATGATGGGCGACGATTGCGTGCCCCGACTCGTGGATCGCGATCCGATGGAGGAGCTCTTCCGGGCGGTTATCGGGTGGCGACAGGACGGCCGCGACATCATCCTCGCTGAGCGGTCGGGCATGATCCCGCGCGCGGGCACGAATCTCGCGAACATATCGGGCAATGTCGGCACCGGTTGATCCGAGGCTCAGTTGGCCATAGCGATCGTAATCGATATCCGGTAGATCACCGCTGAGTGCGGATCGGAGCATGGATGCCAACGAATCCGGATCAGGCAGCGGGATCCGGATCTGCCGATCAAGCCGGCCTGACCGGCGAAGAGCCTCGTCCACTTGCTCGGGATAATTGCACGCCCCAATGATGATCAAACCGGGTTCTGTCGATGCCCCATCGATGGCCGTCAGCACACCAGCGCGCAACGTGCTCCACCAGTTCGTGGGATCGCGTGCCTTTGACGGATCGGTGAACGCGTCGCACTCATCAAGGAAGAGGATCGCAGGCTTCGGTTTCTGATGCGCATCATCAAAGACGCGCTTCACTTCGTTCATCACATCACCGAGGTGACCATCACCCGCTTGCAACCATTTCGCCACGGAGGTCACAACGATCGGGACAGTGCAGGTGACCGCGAGCGACCGCGCAAACAGCGTCTTGCCGCAACCTGGCGGCCCTGAAAGGAGAAGACCGCGGGGCAGATCAGAGAGCCCGATCTCACCGTTGCGATACCGATCGATCTCTCGTGCGAGACGCAATCCCCACTCTTTGGCCTCGCCATACCCGACCATATCATCCAGCGGCGGTGCTGCGATCGCCTTCGTCTGGCTCGCCATTTTGCGCATCGCCTTCAGCCGATTGATCATCGGCGTCGGCGTATCATTGATGCGGATCGCGCCGCAAATCTGCTCGAACGAGAGCCCGGACACCAGATCCTCGCTTGGGATGGCGATGCAGGTCTTGGTCATTTCTTCAATGATGGCAATGGTTTCAAGGTTCGTCAGGGGTGAGAGCTGAACATGCTCATCGACGATACCCATGACTTCTGGCGGGATGTTCGCATGCGCATTGTTGAAGACGAGCACGAGCGGATTACCGCGAGAGAGGCTGCTGATCGCTTTTTCGCGGATGTATGCATGCGGCCGGCGACTCGGACAATCTTCGGGCGTGATGGTGTATTCGCTGTTACGCGAGAGCAGCGAATGGTTGGGGATCCGGCCCCTGATCGCTTTCGCGATAGGCTCGCACCAGCTCGAATCTGGCGGCTCGATCAGCAGACAATGCGGCCGCTTGTTGAGGATCGGCTTGAGACGATTGCCGAGCCGCTGATCGATGACCCAGTCGGCGATCAGCGACTGCGAGGATTTATGCGGTTGGGCAGCTTCATCCTCGCCGCCCTGATCTGCATCATTATCGGAGAAGCAGTGATTGGACGCTGCTTCGAGCACATCTTCGATGTCGTCACTGTCATCCGCGGCATCCTCGGCGGTCTGACCGGCGTCGACATCCTCCTCGACATCCTCCGTCTGTGTCGTCTCGAGATCGGGCTTGTGGTTCTGATTAGTCATGATCGATCTCCTCTTCACGCTGCGGACGGAGGAAGCTGGTCGCGGATCGACTCCCAGATCGACGTCTCACCGGTCGTGAACACGAACTTCGAGCACGACGTCAGCGTCGGGCGAAACACGGGCCGCGTCAGACGAAGCTGATCGTGATCAGGAACGAGCAGGCCGCAGTAACGCGATTCGATACGCATGACGTGACAGAGATTGCCCGCGGAGCGGATCGGCTCACAGCGCACACGGCTGCCCGGCTGGATCAGGTAGCCATCGTGTACGCGCTTCAGGACACCCCGGAGCCCCCGCTTCTCCGCGACAAAATATTCCTCGTGATAAGCGTCCATCGGATGGGCTTTCGGAATCCGGACATGGCTCGGTTCGATCCACGGGCAGGCAAGTGCCGGCACGATCTGGCTGAGCGGCGGCATCAACGAGGCCCAATCGACCTGCAGCTTCGCATAGGTCATGAAATCGATCGGAGCACCAAACGGCTCGTCACGGTTGAAGAAGCTGTGCCCGGCGCCGCTGAACGCCTGGTAGGTAATGCGTTCAAGGCTCGCTGCTTCGCTCAACGTCAGCGGCTGGTCGTTGCCGACGATGAAAACGAGAAGCGGCGGGCGGGCCGGTGCCTGCGTGTAGCGATGAGCACGGGCAATGACGCTACCGCCGTAACCGACATAGATCCGGTTGTTGTCGGCAACGCAGGCATAAATGCCGGGCTGCTTCAGCTCAGGGCGCTGATCGAGGGCATCAAAGCCTTCGTTCTGCACGGCAATCATGCGCAGATTGCCATTTTGGGAGATCGCATCGATGACGGGTGCGTTGCTCGCAACGCTGGAGAGAATGTTGTTCATGTGAATACCTCGCATGTGCCGTCACGCGTGTCGGGACTGCAGGACCGGCATAGGTATGCCGGCGCCGCGCCCGAGGCGGACGGATTGGTTCGTCTGATGAAAAGGGTGATTGCTGCAACTGGGCGCAGGCGATCAGGTTATGCGTTCGACCGGCAGGTTCGCGTCGAAGACATGACCAGGCGCAAACCGGATCAGATCGTGGTCGATCATCACCTCGATCACGCCGAGCGGCCGATCAGCATCGTCGATCGCGTCAACAAGATCACCGAGAGCGCGACGCCCGTCGTGTTCATCGAGCGTTTCGATGACCCGATAGACGTGATCGATCGCGACCGCGCTTGCAGCGCAAGCATGGCGCAATTCAGCGTGAGTTCGTGGTGCGGGGTATTCGGCGAAAAGTTCGGGGACGATGAAATCGTCGGTCTTGCACGCGTCGATGCGCGTGCTATCCATGGCGATAGCCATTCGAGGTCCTTTCGTAGCAAGGACACGGATTGGTTAGGTCGTCGGGATCGGTTGCCGCCGATCTCGTCGACCGCCTTCTCGTGTGGATACGCCGCACTATGCGACGTCTACCATCACCAAAGATAATCAATAAAACAGAATAATCAATAGTGAAAATTTACGGTGTGTGATTATGGTAAATAATAACTTTCAATTTAATAGATTACCCTCTTTCAGTGATTTGAGCGTTTCTGGCTAAACGCTTTGGAAGCAAAATTATTTGGCCCTGTTATCCCCATTCGCCTTGTATTGCGCCGTTGGTCGTGAAAAGCGTATCAGCAACGCCATCACGATACCAAGCCCGAGCGCGATACTGAGAACCTGCACTGCCGGATACGGTAAGATCAGTGTCACACTCGCGAGCGCGATCAGACCGAGATTGACGGCAAAAACATGACCGGCCACCTGCATCGCGGTGAAACCGTTATCAGTGGCGCGCTGGTAGAAATGGTTGCGATGGGCCTCGAAAAGGCGCTCACGGCGCAGCGCACGCCGGATCAGGGTGATCGTGGCATCAGCGCAGAAATACAAGGGCAGCAGGATGGCTGCTGCGACGTATCCGTTCGTTGCCAGAAGGTAGAGCAGCCAGGCCACCACCAGCCCGATCGGCAGCGAACCGACATCACCCAGAAACAATCTGGCGACCGGCTTGTTGAACAGCGCGAAACCGCATAGCGCCCCGCAGAGCGACGCTGCCAGCAGGGCCGCGAAAGGATCAAGGAAGCCGAGCCAGCCGAAGATCGCCAGCGCGGCAGTCACTGGCACCATCTCCGCGACCGTGATCCAGTCCAGCCCGTCCATAAAGTTGACGAGATTGACGAACCAGAGACCCGCAAGCAATGCGATCGCAAGGCCGAATGCTGCCGGCCAGTCTTGCGGAAACAGCCCCGCCTCGACGGGGGCGAACCCTATGAGCAGCGCCACGCAGCCGGCCTGCAGGGCGAGGCGCGGGAGTGCAGCCATCGGGCGAATATCGTCCCAGGCCCCGGTCAGAGCGAGTACCAGCGTTCCGGTCGCGAGCGAGAGCGCGGCGGGCATGCCTGGTGCCACATCGAGAAGGGACGCAGCCCCAAAAGCGGTCACCAGCGCTCCCGCGACCACCGCGATGCCACCGCCCTGAGGTGTGGGAATACGATGGCTCGAACGCGCGTTCGGTCGCGCCAGCGCATAGCGCTGCAACACCGGCATGCTCACCTTGATGAGAATCACCGCAAGCAGGAAGGCAACCAGCAGGGTGGAGATGAGCAGGATCACTGGCATGGGTGTCGCGGGCTGTCTAGGAAGCGGCTATGGCGCGGTGGCATGCCGTTCGGCAAAGGGTCCCTCGCATAGCATCGCTCACGAAAAGCTGCCAGCGCCGAGATGATTTGGTCCGGTTTTGTGTCCATCATCCCGTCGACTTGGCGCTAGATTCGCCGGCGCGGCGCAAGACGTCCGAGAAATGCGCGGTGATCGCCATCGCATAGGCCGTGGCGAGCAAACCAAGAAGAGCCCACCACCAGGCCTGCCAGGCCCCATGGCTGACGCAGGCTATCGCGAAAGCGGCGATAACGGTTATCGTGGCATAGGGAAGCAGCATCGGCGGCAGCGCACGCAGGGCACGAATCCCGAAATACAGCGCAGCTGCGGTCAACGCTGCACCGACCGCGCCGAGTTCCAGCCAGATCTGCAGAGGTGCATTGTGAGTGTGGCCCCAGCTCAGCAGATCCCGCTGCACCTGTGTGAGATGCGCAGCCTCCGGAAGGTGGGGGAGCGCATGCGATGCCTCGACGCCCCATCCAAAAAATGGCTTTTGCCAGATGAAGGGCACGGTCTCCTGCCAGATTTCACCTCGGATCGTCAGACTGCCGTAGCCGACGAGGTCGTGAATGCGGGCGGGAATGAGGCTGTTCGCGATCGATGCGATCCAGGGCATCGCGAGAACGGTGAGCGGGATAGCCAACGTGGTCAGGCGATGAAACATATGCGGGACGATCAGAGCTATAGGCAGACCCAGCACGGTCGCGATAAAGGCAAGCTTGGCAGAATAGCTGATAGATAGCAGGATTGCTGCGATTGCCGAAGCCCAGAGAACGCTCAGCATTACAAAGTGGCGCTCAACTACCAGCAAGGCTGTTGCAAGAGGAAGGAAAAGCATTATCGCGACGGCGGCGCGATTGAGCCTGTAAACATCCGTTGACAGGAACAGCGCCTCTCGAAGGCCGCCCGCCAGCCAGATATCAATCGCCAGCAAGCCCGCCGCCACAGAGAGAGCAAAAGCCACGATCAAGCTGTTGAAGTCGATGCGAAATCGTATTGCCGTTGCGATTGATATGGCGGCGAGCACGATTGCACCTGCGAAATGCAAAAGGTGGCTCGCTGCGCGTTCTGTTAAAGGTGCCCACGTCAGCGATACGATCATGAACCCGACAAGTGCGGTGAGGATAAGTCTCCCGGCTTTCGGCATGCCGTACCCGAGATCCGTTATTACAGCGCGGTTATTCCCAGCTCGAATGGCGACAGTGATGAGCAATAGGGACACAATGACAAGGATCGTCGCCGGTATCTCGCGTGCCATGACCATCAGCATCGGGGCAAATATGATCAACGCGGCTGCGGCGTGCAGCAGCATCCGGTCCGACCGATCAGAATCGCAAGGAGCAGTCATCAACAATTACCAATCTCTACGGGGCACGTGAGGGCAGCTCCGTTCAAGCTCTCGATTTCCCGGAGCATGAATGTCGGGACAATATCGCGTCCGCACTCGCCCGCGGCGGTTATCATCACTGTTGTCCTCCCGAGATCTGATCCGCCACCAAAATTGCGGATCGTGTTCCCTGCGGTCCTGCGTCCGGCTATCCGAAAGGTCATCACCAAACCCGAAACGGGTTCGCGGTATGGCCACGGTTGAGCCGCGCGGCGCCCGCGCTGATGCAAGTCGTTTTTCATTGATCTGGGACATACGATCGGGTGCAGTCGTGTGTCCAGTCTCGTGATGTGGCTTCTATCAGGCCCCTCCGACTGAGCCACACGTGCGGCTCAGGTTGTGCTGCAGTCCATAGTTTCGTCGGTCTGGTAGCATCACGTCGCGTTCGAAACCCGCTACTTGAAAAACCCCTTGACGTTCATTCCATGAACACGCTACCTTCCGAACATGTATCAGCCGTCAAGACAGCATAGCGACCGCGTGACGGATACGGAAGCCGGCTGGGTCGAATTGCGCCTGCTCGATGCCGTGGAGAACGGGCGGTTCCGCTCGCAGCGTGAGGCTGCGGCGGAACTCGGGATAGCGCTCGGGCTCGTAAACGCATATGTCAAACGCTGCGTCAAGAAGGGCTGGCTGAAGGTTTCGAGTGTCCCCGCGCGCCGCTACGCCTATTATCTCACTCCCCAGGGCTTCTCGGAGAAGGCGAAGCTCTCGGCGCGATACCTGCGCAGCTCGATGAGTCTCTTCCGGAAGGCGCGAGCGGAATACGCGGCGACTTTCGCCCGTACGGAAGCACTCGGATGGCGGCGTGTGGCACTCGTCGGCTTGTCGGATCTGACGGAGATCGCCTGCCTCTGTGCGCTTGAATCGGGAATCGAGATCGTTGCCGTCATCGCGCCGGACGCAGATCGCGCACGCCTGCTTGGTGTGCCGGTCATCGCCAATGTCGAAGAGCTGCCGCAGAGCTGTGATGGGCTCATTCTGACGGAGATCGATGCGCGCTGGACTGTGCAAAAGCAAAACGATCCGGGTGCCATCGACGCCTTCAGAATGCTGATTCCACGTTTCCTTGAGCGCTCGCTCTTCGAGGCGGATACACCGGTGACCCGGGAGGCGTCATGAGCGAGGCGGTCGGTCCGGCATGGTATGCGGTTCAATGCCAGCCCCACGGGGAAGCGCGAGCGGCGCTCAATCTCGCGCGGCAGGGGTTTGATGCCTATTGTCCCCGCTATCTCAAGACGCGGCGCCACGCGCGCCAAGTGCGCAGCGTTGCCGCGCCGTTCTTTCCGCGCTACCTCTTCGTCAACCTCGATCTCGCGAGCCAACGCTGGCGTTCAGTGAACGGTACCTTTGGCGTGTCCGGCCTTGTCGGCCCGCGTGATCATCCAAGCAGTGTGCCTGAGGCGATCATCGCCGCGCTGCGGGCGCGGGAGGACGAGAACGGCTACATCGCCGTGACGCATCCGGCAGAGCGCTGGAAGGCGGGCGATCCAGTGCGCATTACGGGCAACAACGCTTTTCACGGTTGCTCAGGCCTGTTCGAAGGCCTAAACGACGATGAACGCGTGCGCGTCCTGCTCGATCTTCTCGGGCGGAAGGTGCGTGTGACGCTCGATATCGCCGCGCTGGAGCCGGTCTGATCGGTCAGCGCGCGGGGGGTATGCATGGATTTGACGGGTGCGGCACTCGCGAGGGCCGCTTCACCCGAAGTGCGGTAGCATGGGCAAAAGCAAAGCGTATTGCTTAGTCTTACTGAGTCACAAAGCCGCGTTTCTCAGATTCGAAAGGCGACATAGGATCGTGTTGTGTTGATCGGTTCGGAGCCGCACGCATGTCCCAGCTACACGATGCGAGCAGTGAAGCGCGATTCC
>OFET01000797.1_pt1 | contig 13447 bp, 13 predicted proteins | sample 1521211 | NCBI WGS metagenome assembly OFET01 (sample SAMN03766358, study PRJEB24113) | microbial mat metagenome | isolation source: enrichment culture HLUCC-A from microbial mat sample contains cyanobacterium...
GATGCGCTGGGCCGCGGTCTCGCGCGAGGCCTTCGGCGACCGGCCGGGGCATGCGCTGTTCGGCATCCAGCAGGGCGGGCTGGAGCGCGACCTGCGGGAAGAGTCGGCCGAGGCGCTGCGCTCGGTCGGCTTCGACGGCTACGCGGTGGGCGGGCTGGCCGTGGGCGAGGGGCAGGCGGCGATGTTCGGCGTGCTGGACTACGCGCCCGGGATGCTGCCCGCGGACCGGCCGCGCTACCTGATGGGGGTGGGCAAGCCCGACGACATCGTGGGCGCCGTGAAGCGGGGGATCGACATGATGGACTGCGTGCTGCCGACGCGGTCCGGGCGGACGGGGCAGGCCTTTACCCGCCGCGGCGCCGTCAACCTCAAGAACGCGCGGCACCGCGACGATCCCCGCCCGCTGGACGAGGCCTGCGGCTGCCCGGCCTGCCGCAGCTATTCGCGCGCCTACCTGCACCACCTGTTCCGGGCGGGCGAGATCCTGTCGGCCATGCTGCTGACATGGCACAACCTGCACTATTTCCAGGAGATCATGGCAGCGATGCGCGAGGCCATCGCCGCCGCGCGTTTCGCCGAGTGGGAGGCGGCGTTCCATCGTCAGCGTGCGGAGGGCGACATCGACCCGCTTTGAGCAGGCTGCCCTGACTGGATGGCCGCGGGCATTGCGCCGGCGTGGCTGCTGCTGGCGGCCGCCGGCGCGGGGCTTCGGATCGGGTATCCGCACCGGCCGCTGCCGGCCGCGCGGCTTCGGCCGAAGGTGCAGGCGCTTGTGCCAGCGGCCGGTGCGCCGCAGGCGGTGCCGTGCCTGGGCCGGCCGGACGCGGAGCCCGACCCGGCGCCACGGCGCCCGCTGGGCGAGGTGCTGATCGGCTGACGTGCGGACTCAGCCCTCGTCGGCCACGGTGTTGCGCAGCAGGCCGATGCCCTCTGCCTCGACCTCGACCACGTCGCCGGGGCGCAGGTATTGCGGCGGGTCGAGCCGCGCGCCCGCGCCAGTGGGCGTGCCGGTCACGATCACGTCGCCCGGCACCAGCGTGGTGAAGGTGGAGATATAGGCGATCTGGTGCGCGACGGGAAAGATCATGCGCCCGGTGCGGTCGTCCTGCCGCGTCTCGCCGTTGACGCGCGTGGTGAGCCGGACGTCGAGAATCTGCGCCGGGTCCTCGAAGGGCACCAGCCACGGCCCCATCGCGCCCGAGGCGTCGAAGTTCTTGCCCTGCGTGACGTTGAACCTGGCGTGCCGCACCCAGTCGCGCAGCGTGCCCTCGTTGGCAAGCGTGAGCGCCGCGATGTGGGCAAGCGCCTCCGCCTCGGGGATGTGGCGGCCGCCCCGGCCGATCACCACGGCGATCTCGCCCTCGTAGTCGAGCTGCGCGCTGGCTTTCGGCCGGATAAGCGGGCGGGCGTGGCCGGTGAAGCTGCGCGGAAAGCGGACGAAGAGCGAGGGGTGGGGCGGCAGCTCCTGCCCGTCGCGGTATTCCTCGTTGCGCGCGGGGAAGTTCACGCCGACGCAGATGATCTTTTCCGGCGAAGGGATTGGAATCGTGTAGCGAAAGCTGCCCGCGGGGTGGGTGACACCGAGATCTGCGGCGGCCTCTGCCAGCGCGTCCAGCCCGTCTGCCGCGATCACCTCGCGCAGGCTGGGCCAGGCCGGGAAATCGGGCGAGAGGGCGATCATCCCGCCCTCGGCCACGACGCCGTAGAATGTTTTTGCATCAGCATTATATGTGGCGAACTTCATGTCATGGGGCCACGATCGGCTGGGCCTTGAGCACCGGCTCCTGCGGTGCCGCGCCGGTAAACAGGCTCCCTTCCTCGAACCAGGACCGGGGCGCAGGCGCGCCCCAGAGCGTCTGGCGCTGCGGGTCCTTCAGGTCCCACCTGATCGGCTCGTGGTCGGGATCGACGGTCTGGTAGTCCGAGCAGTAAAGCTCGATCCGGTGTCCGTCGGGGTCGCGGACGTAGAGGAAGAAGGCGTTGGAGATGCCGTGCCGGCCCGGCCCGCGCTCGATATGCGCGACCCAGCCGGTGGTGGACATCAGGTCCAGCAGGTCGATGATGGCGAGCGGCGTGGGCACCCAGAAGGCCGTGTGATGCAGCCGCGGCCCCATGCCGTTGGTGAAGGCCACGTCGTGAACGCCGCCCTTGCGGTGCATCCAGGCGGCCCAGAGGCGCCCGGTCGCGGCATCCTCGGTGTATTCGGTCGTGCGAAAGCCCATCTCGTTGTAGAAGGCGACGCTTGCGTCCACATCGGCCGAGAACATGTTGAAATGGTCGATGCGCAGCGGCTTCACGCCCTTGTAGAGCGCGTAGTGCTGGTGGATCGGCGCGAGGCGCTCCATGTGCACGTAGAACTCCAACGGAATGCCCCAGGGGTCGCGGGTGGCCAGCGTGCGGCCCTGGTGCGGGCGTTCGACCCAGTCCACGGGCAGCCCCCTGTCGCGGAAGAAATCCGCGGCCTTCTCCAGGTCGGGCTCGTCGAAGAGCTTGAAGCCAAGATGCCCGACGCCCGGCTCGGCCGCCTGCCGCAGCGCGATGCAGTGATGCCCCCGCTCCTCCATCGCGCGCAGGTAGAGCGCGCCGTCTTCCTCGCCGCTGACCTGCAGGCCCAGCGTGTCCACGTAGAAGGCGCGCGCGGCCCCGAGGTCGGTGACGCGGTATTCGACGTGGGACAGCCGCACGATGTTGAAGGGCGGGTAGAGGTTGGGCGCGGGCACGGGCATGGCGGTCTCCCTCGGGCTCAGAGCCCCAGCTGCGTGATCTTGTGGCGGCCGGTGGCAAGGCCGATGTGCTTCTGTTCCATGTAGAATTCGAAGGACCAGTCGCCGCCGTCGCGGCCGATGCCGCTGGCCTTCACGCCGCCGAAGGGGGTGGGCAGGTGGCGCACGTTCTCCGAGTTCACCCAGATCATGCCGGCCTCCAGCCGGTCCGTCACCCGCAATGCGCGCGTCAGGTCGTTGGTCCAGACGTAGGCGGTCAGCCCATAGGCCACGCCGTTGGCGATCTCCAGCGCCTGCTCCTCGGTCGCGAAGGTCAGCGCGGTCAGCACGGGGCCGAAGATCTCTTCCTGCGCGATGCGCATCTCTGGCGCGGCGCCGGTGAAGAGCGTGGGCTCCACGAACCATCCCGTCTCGCCGTGGCGGCGGCCGCCGGCGGCGATCTGCGCGCCCTCGGCGCGGGCGGCGTCGAAATAGCCCGTGACCTTGTCGAAGTGCGTGCGGTGGATCAGCGGCCCCAGTTCGGTTGCGGGATCGAGCGGGTGGCCCACGCGGATTTTCTTCACGCGTTCGGTGAGTTGCGCGATGAAGCTCGTGGCAATCGTGTCCTGCACCAGCAGCCGCGAGGACGAGGTGCAGCGCTCGCCGTTGAGCGAGTAGATCATGAAGATCGCCGCATCCAGCGCGCGGTCGAGGTCGGCGTCGTCGAAGACGATCACCGGGTTCTTGCCGCCCAGTTCGAAATGCACCCGCTTCAGCGTGTCGGCGCCCTGTTTCATGATCATCGAGCCGGTCTTCGACTCGCCCACGAAGGCGATGGCCCTGATCTCGGGGTGTTCGGTCAGCGCGCGCCCCGCATCTTCTCCATACCCGTTGACCAGGTTCCAGACCCCCGGCGGCACGCCGGCCTCTTCGGCGATCTCCATGAGAATCCGGGCGGTTACGGGCGAGAACTCGGCCGGCTTGTGCACCACCGTGCAGCCGGCCGCCAGGGCCGGCGCGATCTTCCACGTGGACAGCATGAAGGGCGTGTTCCACGGTGTGATGACGCCCACCGGCCCGATCGGCACCCGCGTCGTCAGGTTCATCAGCGTGGGCGAGGGCAGCGTCTGGCCGTCGCGCGCGGACGGCGCTCGGTCGGCGAAGAAGCGGAAGTTTTCCGCGCCCCGCAGCGCCGCCTTCGACATGAAGCGCAAGGCCTGCCCGGTGTCCCAGCATTCGCAAAGCGCGATTTCCTCGGCCCGCTCCACGATCAGGTCGGCCACCCGGTGCAGGATCGTCTTGCGCTCCGCGGCCGGCATGTCGCGCCAGGCGGGGAAGGCCGCCTTCGCCGCCTGCGCCGCGGCGTCGATGTCCGCGGCCCCGCCGCGCGCGACCGCGCAGATCGGGCTGTCGTCCACCGGCGAGCGGGTCTCGAAACTGTCGCCGGAGGCGGCGCCGCGATCCTCGCCCCCGATCCGGTTCTGCACGCCGGTTTCGCGGAAGCGCCCGAGATACCCGTCCAGCTTTTTCAGATTGCTATGCAGATCGGTCATCTAGCCGCGCTCCTTCATGTGGTCGCGGATGGTGTTCAGCTTTGGTGACAGCGCCGGGTCGATCTCCCGCATCTCGAGCGTAAGCGCGACGGGATGCCGTGCGATCACCGGCGCCAGATACCGTTTGGCCGCCTCGAAGACATGCGCCGTCGCGGCCTCCTTCGCCGCTTGCGGGCGCCCTCGGCGGAGCCGGATCGAGATGTCGATGAATGCGTTGTCGGAATGTCCGTCCGCGACGGCCCAGTGATCGGCGCGGAACCCGCGCACGCGCAGGCCCGCCTCTGGGAACACGCCCGTTTCCAGCGCCGCCACCCGCAGTGCCTCGGCAAAGGCGCCGACGTCGGTCAGCTCCTCGAGGTTGGCGGAGTAGTCGAAGCTGATGTGGGGCATCCTGCACGCGCCTCCCCTCACTCGTTAACGTGTTAATAAAAGCGCGGATGATCCGTCAAGCCCGATGTCATGCACTTGTTGACGAAACCGCTTTCGCGAATAATCGGGCGCATGGACACAACCGCCCCGCAGAGCCCGCGCGCCACCTCGCGCTCGCTACCCATCGCGCTGTTGCGGGCGCGCGAGGCGGTGATGGTGCCGATCCGTGCCATGCTGGCGCAGGCCGGCGTGACCGAGCAGCAATGGCGCGTGCTGCGCGTGGTGCACGAGCGCGGGCCATCCGATCCCGCCAGCATCGCGCGCGACGCCTGCCTGCTGATGCCCTCGCTCACCCGCATCCTGCGCGGGCTGGAGGACAAGGGGCTGATCGCCCGCAGCCCGCACGAAACCGATCGCCGCACCTTCTGGGTGGGGATCACCGCGGCCGGAGAGGCGCTGATCGCCGCGCATCTCGACGAGAGCAACCGCCTCCTGGCGGACCTCGAGGACCGCTACGGCGCCGAGCGGCTCGACCGGCTGCTGGACCTGCTGGAAGAGCTTGCCGCCTACCGCGCGTAAAGCGCCTCGATCCGGTCGCCGTAGCTCTGATAGATCTTCGCGCGGCGCACCTTCATCGTGGCAGTCACCTCGCCGTCGTCGTGGTCCAGCTCCTTGGGCAGCAGCCAGACCTTCTTGATCTGCTCGACGCGCGCGAGCTGGCCGTTCAGCCGCGCCACCTCGCCCTCGATCAGCTCCTGCACGCGCGGGTTCTCGGCCAGCGAGCGGAAGGTGGTGTAGGGCAGCTTCTTGTTCTCGGCCCAGATCCGCACCGTGTCCATGTCGATCTGCACCAGCGCGGTGACGTACTGCCGCCGGTCGGCGATGACGATGCATTCCTTGATGTAGGGGCTGGCCTTCATCACGTTCTCGATCAGCGAGGGCGACAGGTTCTTGCCGGCCGCGTTGATCATGATGTCCTTCTTGCGGTCGATCAGGGTGATCGAGCCGTCGGGCGCATGTTCGGCCACGTCCCCGGTGTGCAGCCAGCCGTCCTCGGTCAGCGCCTCGGCGGTGGCCTCCTCGTTCCGGTAATAGCCCTTGAAGACGATGGGCCCCCGCACCAGCAGTTCCCCGTCCTCCGCGATCCGGTGCTCCACACCCTCGATGAAGAAGCCCACGCGCCCGTCCGAACAGCCCCAGTCCGGCTGGATGCTGGCCGCGCCGGTGGTCTCCGACATCCCCCAGGCCTCGCGCGCGTTGATTCCGATCCCGCGCACGAAGGCCAGAAGGTCCTCCGAGATGGGCGCAGCGGCCGTGATCGCGAAGCGGCAGCGCGAGAGCCCCAGGTAGGCGCGGATGTGGCGGTAGATCACCAGATCCCAGAAGCGCCAGCGCAGCCGCTCGACCCCGGTCCAGGTATCCCGCCGCTTCGCGCCGAGCTCCTTCGCGACCTGCAGTGCCTTCAGGATCATCGGCCGCCGTACCGGCCCGGCGGTCGCTGCCTGCACGCTGATCTCGGCCTGCGTCTTCTCCCAGATGCGCGGCACGCCGAAGAAGATCTCGGGCGCCACATCGCGCAGGTCCAGCCGGATGGTGCGCAGCGATTCGCCGAAGTTCATCACCATCTGCCCGGCCAGCGCATTGGTCACGGTCACGTTCTGCTCCGCGATGTGGCAGAGCGGCAGGTAGCTCAGCACATTGGTGCCCGGCGGGAAATCGGCAAAGATCTGCCGCGCGTAATCCGCTGCGGCCGAAAGATTCGCGTGGCTGATCATCGCGGCCTTCGGCAACCCGGTGGAGCCCGAGGTAAAGACCATCATCGCGGTGTCCTCGGCCTTCACCAGCCCCTGGCGGCAAGCGATCTCCGCCTCCTGCGCGGCCAGCGCGGCGCGCCCGCGCTCCAGCAGCGCGTCGAAGCTCGTCAGGTCAAGCTCGCGGCTCTGCCCCGTGCCCTTCGGGTCGAAGATGATCAGCTGGCGCAGCTTCGGCAGCCGCCCGCGCAGATCCACGATCTTGTCGAGCTGTTCCTGGTCCTCGATGAACAGGATCGTGGTATCCGAGGCGTTGACCAGATGCTCGATCTCCGCGGCGGGGCTCGTGGGATACATCCCCACCACCACGCCACCCGCCGCGGCGATGCCGAACTGCGCCAGCACCCATTCCTGCCGGTTCTCGCTGAGGATCCCGCAATGCGCGCCGTGCTCCATGCCAAGCTCGATCAGTCCCGCCGCCAGCGCGCGGGTCACGTCCTGCAGGTCGGCCCAGGTCAGTTCCTGCCAGATGCCGAATTCCTTCTGGCGCATCGCGACCCGGTCGGGGGCGGCCTTCGCGTGGCCCGCGATCATCTCGACCTGGGTGCGGAAGCTGCGTGCCATGACCCTCTCCTCAGCTCAGCCAGCGCTTGCGCCGCTTGTAGTGTTTCACGTCGCGAAAGCTCTGCCGCGCCTCGCCCTCCTCGGCGACGCCGAGATAGAAGCTGCGGATATCCTTGTCGTCGCGCAGCGTCTCGACCGGCCCTTCCAGCACGATCTGCCCGTGCTCCATGATGTAGCCGTAGTCGGCGACCGAAAAGGCGACGCCGGCGTTCTGCTCCACCACAAGGATCGTCACCCCCTCTTCCCGGTTGAGCCGCCGGATCGTGGCAAAGATCTCTTCCACGACCTTCGGCGCAAGGCCCAGCGACGGCTCGTCCATCAGGATGAGCCTGGGCTGCGCGATCAGCGCGCGCCCGAAGGCCAGCATCTGCTGCTCGCCGCCCGACAGATAGCCCGCGACCTGCCGACGGCGCTCCTTCAGAACCGGGAAGAAGTCCCAGACCTTGTCGTAATCGGCGCGCGCGTGGCGGCGATCGAGCGCATAGCTCGCGGCGATCAGGTTGTCCTCCACCGTCATCTCGGCAAAGATCCGCCGCCCCTCGCGGACATGGAACAGCCCCTGCTGCACCAGCCGGTCAGGCTCGACGCCGCGGATGTCGCGGCCCTGGAACAGGATGCGCCCCTCGCCCAGCTCGCCGTTCTCCAGCTTCAGCAGGTTCGAGGCGGCCTTGAGCGTCGTCGTCTTGCCCGCCCCGTTGGTGCCCAGAAGCGTCACGATCTTGCCGTCCGGCACCTCCAGCGACAGGCCGCGCAGCGCCTGCACCACATGGTGATAGGTCACCTCGATGTTCTCGATGGTCAGCACGGGCGGCGCGTCCTTTCAATGGTCCCCAAATACCCCCGCCGGAGGCAGCCCCGGGCCGGGACGGCCCGGGGCTTCGCCGTCTCAGACGGTGAACCAGTCCGAGGCCGGCGTGAAGAGGTTGCTCTCGGCCGAATACCGATAGACGCGGCCGGTGCCGATCTTGTTGCCGATCATGCTGACCGGGACGCCGAAGAAGCCGCCCGAGTCCCAGTCCCGGATCGAGGCCAGCGCCTCTGCCGCGTTGTCGGCGGTCAGCTCCTTGCCCTCCTCGTGCACCTGACGCAGGGCCATCAGGCCCATCTCCATCGCGCAGAGCGACTGCAGACCCCAGGTGGGCATGTAGTTTTCCAGCGGCGTGCCGGCGAAGTTCTTCTTCTGGTACTCGGCATAGCGCGCGTAGCGCGGCGCGTTCTCGTTGTCGTAGGAATAGCGGTAGGGCATGACGCCAAGGTAGCCGTCAAGGAAAGGTCCGGCCTCTGCCGTCACCCGGTCGGCGATCACCTTCTCCATGCCCCAGAAGGTGCCCATGAAGCGGGTTGGCAGGCCGAATTGCCGCGCGCCGCCGATGAGCTGCGGCCAGACGCCGGTGACGTAGCCCTGCAGGATGCAGTACTCGGCATTCGACTGGGCAAGCTTGGTGACATGGGTCGGGACGTCGGCGCCCTGCGCGCGGGTGGACTCCTCCAGCACCACCTCGATGCCCAGCTCCTCGGCCTTGGCGCGGCCCGACGCCAGCGGGTCGCGGCCGAACTCGGTGTTGGAGTAGATGAAGGCCACCGTCGAGCCGCCTTCGTCCGCGATGTTCTGCAACAGGATGTCGAACTGATCCTCGTAGGAGGGACCGGCGAGATACTGGTAGGGGTTCTCGTCGGGGTTCGCGAGGTCGGACGCGAAGGAGGTCGAGCCCATCAGCCGCGCGTTCTCGCCGCGCAGTTCGGGCGCCACCAGCTTCATGAAGCCGGTGCTGTCGCCGTAGTAGTAGACGAGGTTCTCCTCGGTCGCGAGCGCCCGCTGGTAGTTGGCCAGCGCGTTCTGCGGGATGTAGCCCGAATCCTCGGCGGTGGTGCGGATCGGCACGCCGCCGATGCCGCCGTCCTCGTTCGCCAGGTCCTCGAACATCTTGAGCGCGGGCGCGACGAGCTGGCCCGCGGTGGCGAAGGGGCCGGTCATCGGCAGCGAAGAGCCGAAGACGTATTCGCTGGGCTGCGCCTTCAGGATCATCGGCGTGCCGATCGCGGCCGAGGCCGCCGCGCCGGTGGCAAGGAAACTGCGTCTGGTCAGTGTCATTTCTTGTCTCTCTCCCTGGGTTTCGATGTCGGTGTTTTCCTTGTCTTGGGTCTCAGCGCGCAAAGGGCCATCGGTTCATGGCCCGAAGCGCCCGGTCCGCCATGTGGTTCAGCCCGAGGGGTTCGAAGAGCAGGAACAGCACGATCAGCAGGCCGAAGGCGATGTCCTGCAGGGGCGCCAGAAGCTGTGCCGTGCCCGCCTCGCCGCCCGTGGCCACGCCGAAGACCGACTTGATGACCTCGGGCACCATGACGATCACGAAAACGCCGAAGACCGGGCCCATCGTGCGCCCCATGCCGCCCACGATCAGCGCCGCCACCAGTTCCAGCGACAGCGCAAGCTCGAACTGCTCGGGCAGGACACGGGCGTAGAAATAGGCGAAGAGCGCGCCCGACAGCCCGCAGAGCGCGGCGGAGATCGCGAAGCTCGTCAGCTTGTAGCGCAGAAGCGAGATCCCAAGGATCTCTGCCGAATAGTCCCGGTCGCGGATCGCGATGAAGGCGCGGCCCACCCGCGTGCGAAAGAGGTTCTGAACCGCAAGCAGGGTGAGCACGCTGAACCCCGCGATCAGGATGAACATCTCTTCGCGGGTGTCGAGCACCCAGCCGAAGAAATTGGGCGCCGGCGTGTTGATCCCCACCATGCCGCCGGTCCAGGGCGCAAACAGGTCCTGCTCGATCAGGAAGATCACGATAAAGTTCGCACTCAGCGTCGTCACCGCGAGATAGAGGCCCTTCACCCGGAGCGAGGGCAGGCCGACGACGATCCCCACCACCGCGCTGACCGCGACCGCCACGGGGATCGCGATCAGCGTCATCAGCCCGTCGGGAATCACGCCGGCGAAGCCGTTGTGGAAGATCGTGACCGTATAGGCCCCCACCGCGACGAAGGCCGCGTGGCCCAGCGATATCAGGCCGGTGTAGCCGGTCAGCACGTTCACGCCCACGACCGCGATCAGCAGGATGCCCATCTTGCAGGCGATGAGGACGATGTAGTCGTTGGCAAAGCCCGCAATCAGCGCCAGCACCGCCAGCGACGTGATGAAGAAGGCCCGCTTGTTGCGGTTGTCGAAGATTCGCTCGTCGGCGGCATAGGACGACCTGAGATTGCCGGTGATCATATCCGCTCGACCTCCTTCTGACCGAAGAGGCCGTGCGGCCGGATCAGGATCACGATCAGCACCGCGACATAAGGCACGATCTCGGCCCAGTCGCCGCCCAGCTGCCACTGCGTCATCGCCTCCAGCACGCCGACCGCGAGCGCGGCGATGAACACGCCCACGTAACTGTCGAGCCCGCCCATCAGCACGATGGCAAGCACCGAGAAGCCGAAGAGCCCGAGCGAGGGCGAGATGCCGTTGCGGGTGGCAAGGATCGCGCCCGCGATGGCGCCCGTGGCGGCCGCCAGCATCCAGGCGCGGCTGAACACCTTGGGCACCGAGATGCCCATGGAATAGGCGGTGGACTGGTCCTCTGCCGTGGCGCGGATCGCCACGCCCGACTTGGTGAAGCGCACCATCGCCACGATCGCGCCGAAGATCAGCAGCGCCACGATCATGTTCACGATGTCCGCGCCGAAGAGGAAGATCGTGGTGCCGAACATCTCGAAGCGCACCGGCGCGTTGGGCGCGATGTGCGGGACGAAATCCGCGTCCGCCGTCCAGACGAGCTGCGCCGCGCCCGCGAGGATCGAGATCAGGCCCACCGTGATCATGATCATGGCAAAGACCGACTGCCCCATCAGCGGCCGCATCATCGTGCGCTCGATCACCAGCCCCAGCGCCGCGTTGGCGAGCACCGCGCCCACGAGCCCGAAGATGATGCGCGGCAGGTTCTGCACCCAGTCGAGCACCGGCCCCATGGGAGACATCATCGGCAGGTCCGCGCGCATCGCGGTCAGCCAGTCGGGCTGCCAGGAGGCGAGCCAGGCGGGCGCCCGGTCCATCCCTGGCACCAGCACCGCGAAGGTGTAGTAGAAATAGGCGCCCACCATGATCACGTAGCCATGGGCGAAGTTGACGACCTTGGTCGCCTTGAAGACCGAGACGATGCCCACCGCGATCAGCGCATAGATCGCGCCCGACATCAGCCCGTTGATCGCGAACTGCAGGAACTGCCCCATCTTTCCCCCTTCAGGCCGCGGCGCCCAGATAGGCCTCGATCACCTCGTCGTCGCGGCTGACCTCGGCGGGCGTGCCGGCGGCGATCTGCTGGCCGAAGTTCAGCACCACGATGTGCGCGCAGATGTCCATCACCAGCCCCATGTCGTGCTCGACCAGCAGGATGGTGGTGCCGAACTCTTCCTGCACGTCGAGGATGAAGCGCGCCATGTCGGCGGTCTCTTCCCGGTTCATGCCGGCCACCGGCTCGTCCAGCATCAGAACCTTGGGCTGCATGGCCAGCGCCCGGCCAAGCTCCACCCGTTTCTGCAGCCCGTAGGGCAGGGCGGTGATCGGCGCCTTGCGGATGTGGTCGATCTCGAGAAAGTCGATCACCCGTTCCTCGATCTCGGCGCGAAAGGCCAGCTCCTCGCGCCGCGCCGGGCCGAAATAGGCCAGCGCCTGCCAGAGGTTCGTCTTCAGCCGCGAGTGTCCGCCCAGCTTGATGTTGTCGAGCACGGTCATGCCGCGGAAAAGCGCGATGTTCTGGAAGGTGCGCGCGATGCCCAGCTCCGCGCGCTGGTCGGGCGAAAGCCCGGTGATGTCGCGCCCCGCGAAGGAGACGCTGCCGCGGTCGGGCGTGTAGAACCCGGATATCGCGTTGAAAAGACTTGTCTTTCCGGCGCCGTTCGGACCGATGATTCCGGTAATCTCGCCCGGCTTCGCCTCGAAGGTGACGCCCTGCAGCGCCTTGATGCCCCCGAAAGACAGTTGAAGATCGCTGACGCTCAGCATCCCCTGACACGCTCCATGCCCGGGCGGGGTCTTTCGCCCCGGCGCCGGTCCTCCCCGTTGATCCGCGCGGTCCCTCCCCCAGGGTATGGCGCAGTTGAGTTACAGACTAGTCGACATCGGGCGCCGCGCAACTTTTTTGCGCGCCGGTCATGGGGGACGCAACGTAACCCGATGCTTGCGGATGCAGCGGAGCCCCTTATATTGCCGCAGTCGAATATGTTTGGGGAGAAGCGCGATGAGTGCCGCCAGGAAGCTGACCTGCCTCGAATGCGGACAGGTGAACCGGGTGCCGGCGGACCGGCTGGACGCAGGGCCGAAATGCGGCACCTGCGGCGCGGCCCTGATGCCGGGCAAGCCGATCGAGGTGGACCCGAGGATCCTGGAAAAGGCCGCGCGCACCGACGACGTGCCGCTGGTCGCGGACTTCTGGGCGCCGTGGTGCGGACCCTGCCGGATGATGGCGCCGGAGTTTTCCAAGGCCGCGGGCGCGCTGAGGGGCCGCGCGCGGCTGGTCAAGCTCAACACGCAGGATTTCCCGCAGGCGGGCGCGTCGCACGGTATCCGCGGCATCCCCACGATGGTGGGCTGGGCCGGCGGACGCGAGCGCGCGCGCCAGAGCGGTGCGATGCGCGCGCCCGAGATCGAGGCCTGGATCGCGCGACTGGGCTGACCGTTCAGCCCCGCGCAGGCTTCAGTCGCGCGGCCAGCGCGCGGCCCGCCAGCGACGGCAGGCGCCGCAGGGTGCGGCGCGCGATGTCGCCGTATTCCATCTCGCCCCCGAGCATCCGCATGTAGTCGTAGCGCAGCCGTCCCGAGCGGCGGAAGGCCGACAGGAACCCCTCGCGCAGCGCGGTCCCGTGGATCACGTGCTGCAACAGCCGCGCCTGCCCCAGCGAGCGGCGGATCGGACGCAGCGCGCGCGCGTAGTGCCCCAGCGCCGCCTCCGGCCGCCGTTCCGCCAGTGCGCGCGCGGCGGCCTCGCCCGCCATCCGGCCACTCGCCAGCGCGTAGGCGATGCCCTCTCCGGTGACCGGATCCACCAGCCCCGCCGCATCTCCGGCCAGCAGGACCGTGCCGCGCCCCGGCTTGCGGCGCACCTCGCCGAACGGCAGGAAGGCGCCCTGGACCTTCACGCGCGCGCTGTCCACGTCGAGCAGGTCCATGTAGGCGCGCATCGCGGTCTTCATCGCCGGGTTGCGTGCATGCAAGCCGCCCACGCCTACCGTCGTGCTGCCCGACTTTGGAAAGCTCCAGCCATAGCCCCAGTCCGCCGCGCCGAAGTCGATCCGCACCGGGGCGTCTTCCGGCGCGTCCGGCGGCGGCGCCTCGACCTCCAGCGCAAAGCCGATGCGCGCGGGGTCGAAGGGGGTGCCGTACAGCGCCCGCGCGACGACGCTGATGGCGCCGTCGGCACCAACGATCAGCCGCGCCGTCAGCCGGTCGCCGTCGCGAAAGCGGATCGC
>OFET01000801.1_pt1 | contig 13393 bp, 12 predicted proteins | sample 1521211 | NCBI WGS metagenome assembly OFET01 (sample SAMN03766358, study PRJEB24113) | microbial mat metagenome | isolation source: enrichment culture HLUCC-A from microbial mat sample contains cyanobacterium...
GCCCGCCCGGGCAAATCAAGATGTAGAGGCACCGGCTTCAAAGGGATAAGCCTTAGGCCATGCCTTAAGACCATTCACGCGGTCAGCACAGACGGCCCTCGGCGGATGCTTGCGCAGGACGCGGGGCTGCCGCGTCAGAGCCCGTAGAGTCGGTGAAATTTCTCGTCGAGGTAGTCGAGCAGCGGCCCTTCGGAGACGGGGGCGCCGGTGGCGGCCTCGACGGTCTCGCGCGGCGCCCGCAGGCCGCCATGGCGCTGCAGCCGCTCGCGCAGCCAGGCGGTGGCGTGGGTAGCCTCGCCGCAGGCGAGGGCCTCTTCCCAGTCGGGCACGGCCTGCCGCAGGGCGGCGAAGAGGCAGCCGGCATAGACATTGCCGAGCGCATAGGTGGGGAAGTAGCCGAACAGGCCCACCGACCAGTGCACGTCCTGCAACACGCCGTTGGCGGCATGGTCGACAGGCAGGCCGAAATCCGCGGCGAACCGGTCGTTCCACGCCGCCTCGAGGTCGGCTACCTGCAGATCGCCGGCGACCAGGGCGCGCTCGAGGTCGAAGCGCAGAAGGACGTGCAGGTTGTAGTGCACCTCGTCTGCCTCGGTGCGGATCGGGCCGGTCTCGACCCGGTTGACGGCGCGGGCGAACGCCTCGGCGCTCGCCACCCCGATCTCGCCGAAGGTCTCGCGCATCCGCTCGTAGAGCCAGCCGCAGAAGGCGGGCGAGCGGCCGAGCTGGTTCTCGTAGATTCTGCTCTGGCTCTCGTGAACGCCCATGGAGACGCCCTGCCCCAGCGGCGTGAGCAGGTAGGCGCGGTCGATCCCCTGCTCGTAGGCGGCGTGGCCCACCTCGTGGATGGTGGAGTAGATCGCGCCCAGCGGGTCGGCCGCGCTGGTGCGCGTGGTGATGCGCACGTCGAGGCCCGAGCCCGAGGAGAACGGATGCACCGCCCTGTCGACGCGCCCGTGGGTGAAATCGTAGCCGAAGGCGCGGGCGATCTCTTCCGTCAGCCGCATCTGCGCGGCCTCGTCGAAGGGGCCCGAGAGCCGCGGCGCCTCGCCCTCGGCGGCAAGGACGCGGGCGCGCAGATCGAGAAGGCGGGGCCGCAGCGCGCCGAACATCGCCTCGAGCTCGGCCGCGGTCATGCCCGGCTCGTAATCCTGCAGCAGCGCGTCATAGCGGCTCTGACCGTCTTCGCCCGTGCGCAGGGCGTCGGCCTCCTGCCGACGAAGTTCGAGCACCTTGTCAAGAACGGGCGCGAAGGCGTTGAAATCGCGATCCGCACGTGCCTCGGCCCATTGCCCCTGCGCGAGCGAGGTGACGCGGGCGATCTCGGCGGCGAGGTCGGCCGGCACCTTGACGTTGCGGGTGTAGTCGCGCCGGATCAGCCGCAGTTGCGCCTGCCCCGCCGCGTCGGGCGCCTCGGCCGCCTCCAGCCAAGTGCCGATGCGCGGATCGGTGCGGCGGGCGTGCAGCACCGCACCGAGCGCGCCCATCTCTTCGGCGCGCTGGGGGGCGGCGCCGCGGGGCATCATCGTCTCCTGGTCCCATGCGGTGCGGCCAGCGACGGCCGACAGCGCCATCGTCTCGCGCTGGAACGCCATGAGGGCCTGAAAGGCGCCCTGCCCCGCATCTGTCATCGCACCGTTCCCCGCACCGACTCAGTCTCTGGATACCCTGCGAGGAAGCGTGCCCGCAGGATCGCGACCCAGAGCGCCACCGCCGTGGCCTGGTGCAGGATGGCGAGTTGCCAGGGTGCCGAGTTCATCACCGTCACGACCCCCAGCGCGACTTGCACCAGCATCAGCGCGGCCACATCGCCGAAGGCCCGTCGCGTCGCCCGGTGGACCGAGCGGCGCCCGACCATCCATGCCGCGAGGCCGAGGATCAGGAGCAGGTAGCCCGCCAATCGGTGCATGAACTGTACCAGCCCGTCGTTCTCGAAGAAGTTGCGCCACACGGGCTCGAGCGCCAGCGGCCCGGGCGGCAGGAGGCCGCCGGCCATCAGCGGCCAGTCGGTGTAGTTGCGCCCCGCGTCGATGCCCGCGACCAGCGCGCCCAGCAGGATCTGCACGAAGGCGAGGTGCATCACGGCCGTCGCCATGCCCCATCGCTGACGCTCGCGGGCCCGCTGGGCCTGCAGGAGCTCTGTCTGTGCCCGGCCGAGGCGGAAGATGTACCATGCGAGCAGCCCGAGGATGACGAAGGCGAGGCCGAGATGGATCGCCAGGCGATAGGAGGCGACATCGAGCATCCCCGGCGCGAGGCCGGAGGCGACCATCCACCACCCGATCGCCCCCTGCAGGCCCCCCAGCGCGCCGAGCAGCAGCAGCCGGCCCGCCCAGCCTGGGGGGATCTGGCGGGCGACGAGGAAGCCCGCGAACCCCACTGCCCAGACCAGCCCGATGACGCGGCCGAGCTGGCGGTGCCCCCATTCCCACCAGTAGATCACCTTGAACTCGGCGAGGCTCATGCCGCGGTTCTGCAACTGGTATTCGGGGATCTGCCGATAGGCGTCGAACTCCCGCTGCCAATCCTCTGCGCTCATTGGCGGAATCGCGCCAGAGATCGGCGCCCACTCGGTGATCGAGAGACCCGAGTCGGTCAGCCGCGTCAGCCCGCCCACGGCAATCATCACCACGACGAGGGCGAACAGCACCATCAGCCAGGCGCGGATCGCGCCGCGCGCGCCGGTCCGGGCGGCGCGATCGATCACGCCGGTCTGGCGGGGGGCGGAGCGGTCGGGCCCCTCGGTGCCGACCTCCTCGAAGATGCTGCGGGGTTTCTGCGCCATGGCCTGTCCTTCTCTTGCGCGAGCTAGGCGGCGCCCGGCCCGCGGTCGATGTCCTCGATGTCGCGCCCCTCGCCGGCCGGCCCGCGACGGCTGAGCTGCCGCAACACCCCGTGCAGGATGCGCACGTCGCCGCGGGTGAGCGCGAGCCGGGAGAACATCGCGCGCAGGGTCAGCTTCATGCCCGGCGCCTTCTCGAGCGGAAAGAAGAATCCCGCCTGCGCGAGCTTGCCCTCGTAATGGTCTGCCAGCCTTTCGATTTCTACGGCCTCCGCCCGATCCGGCTCGACCCGTGCCGCATCGCCCCCCTTCTGCCTGCGCCACTCGTAGGCCATCAGCAGCACGCATTGCGCGAGGTTGAGCGAGAAGAAGGCGGGGTTGACCGGCACCGTCACGATGGCGGTCGCCCGCGCGATGTCGGCGTTCTCGAGCCCCGCCCGCTCGGGGCCGAAGAGCACGGCGGGCTTCGCACCCTCTGCCGCGAGGGCGCGGGCCTCTGCCATCGCCTCCTCCGGGGTCAGCACCGGCAGGGTGATCTCGCGCGAGCGGGCGGTCGTGGCGTAGATATGGGTGCAGTCGGCCACCGCGCTGCCCACGTCATCGAACACGCCGGTCCGGTCGAGGACCTGCCCCGCGCCCGAGGCCATCGCCACGGCCCGCGCGTTGGGCCAGCCGTCGCGCGGGGCGACGAGGCGCATCCGCGACAGCTCGAAGTTCCACATCGCGCGCGCGGCGGCGCCGATATTCTCGCCCATCTGCGGGCGCACGAGGATGAAGGCGGGCTCTGCCATGGGGCTCCTGCACGTGTCGCGGGCCTGATACGCAGGGCGGGCGGGGGCCGCAAGCGGGCTGCGCCGCGGCAGCGCCCCCCATGGCACTCGCCCCCGGCCCGCGCTAAGGAGCGGCCCGCACCGCGCAGCAAGAGGACCCCATGGCCGAGCCGGACGCGCCCCAGATCTACCTCGTCAGCCCGCCCGAGATCGACGCGGGCTTTGCCGACCGCCTCGCCGCGGTGCTCGACGCCCGCCCCGTCGCCTGCCTGCGCCTCGCCCTGGCGACGCGCGACGAGGACAGGCTGATGCGCGCCGCCGACGCGGTGCGCGGCGTGACCGAGGCGCGCGACGTGGCGCTTGTGATCGCCGAGCATGTGGGCCTCGCCGGCCGCATCGGCCTCGACGGCGTGCACCTCGCGGGCGCGCGCGGCGTGCGCGCGGCCCGCAAGGCGCTGGGGGCCGAGGCCATCGTCGGCGCCTTCTGCGGCGCCTCCCGCCACGACGGGATCAACGCGGGCGAGGCTGGCGCCGACTACGTCGCCTTCGGCCCCTGCTCCGGCGCCGATCTGGGCGACGGGCACCTCGCCGGCACGGATCTCTTTGCGTGGTGGTCCGAGATGATCGAGGTGCCGGTCGTGGCCGAGGGCGGCCTGACCGAAGACGTGGTGCGAACCCTCTGGCCGATCACGGATTTCGTCGCTTTCGGCGAGGAACTCTGGCGCGCGGACGATCCCGCCGCAGCCCTCCGCGCCCTCCTGCCCGGCTGAGCGCCGCGCGCGCCCGGCGACGGCAGCGTCAAGGGACTGTTCCCTCGTGAGCCAGAGCCATGGCCGCGATCCACGAGAGTGCCGGTCACAGAAGGCGGGACAAAGCCGCAGGCGCCGCGCCCGCGCGCGCGGGGCCAAACGGAGCGAGGCGCAGGCGCGACGAGCGGAGGCGGGAGCGCCCCCGACCCGATGGGGCACCCGCGCTCAGCCCTCGGTGGGGGGCGTGGTGCCCGTCTCCAGCGCGCCGGTGCCGCAGGCGCGGGCGATGAGGCTCTCGAAGCGCTCGGTCAGCCAGGTGAGCGCCTGTTCCTGGTCGGCGATCTCTCCGGAAATCCGGTCCTGCAGCGTGGCGAAGACCTGGGCCGAGCGGCTCTGTTCGACGATCGCGAGCCCCTCGGTGCCGGCGACGAAATCGTAGATGATGAGCGCGATCACCACGAGCAGCATCCCCCGCAGCGCCCCGAACAGAAAGCCCAGCCCCTGGTCGATCGCGTTGAGCGCCGAGCGCTGCACGATCGACGAGAAGAGCGGCGTGAACAGCGCGAAGACGATCAGCACCACGGCGAACACGGCCGCGAAGGCCGCGATGGTCGAGGCTGCGCAGTTCTCGAGAAAGTCCGACACGACCGGGATCTCGGCCACCAGCGGCTCGGCGCGGGGGGCGAACATGTAGGCGAGCACCGCCGCCGCGACCCAGCCCGCGATCGCCAGCGCCTCGCGCACGAAGCCGCGCGCATAGGCCAGGATCGCCGAGACCACGATGACGACGGCGACGCCCCCGTCGACCAGAGTGAAGCCTTCCATGCCTCTCGCCTTCCTGCCCCCGCGGCCTCTTCGGGCCGCACCCCATCGTCCCGTCCGGGGTCACCGCGCCCGCGGCGGGAACCCGGCCCGACGCCTCAGCCGGCGCCGAACATCTCGCCCACGAAGGCCGTCAGGTCGGCCAGGCCGTGGACATGCATCCCCCCGGGCGCCTGGCCCGCGGCCCGATCGCCCGCAAGGGCCTCGGCCGCGCGCGCCGGCAGCGCCGCCTGCGAAAAACCAAGTTTGGCGGCCTCTTTCAACCTGTTTTCGGCCTGTGACACGGGGCGAAGCGCCCCCGACAGGCTGATCTCGCCGAAAATCACCATGTCCTGTGGCAAGGCTGCATCTTCCCTTGCGGAAAGAAGCGCCGCCGCGACGGCGAGGTCGGCCGCCGGCTCGGTGATGCGCAACCCGCCGGCCACGTTGAGATAGACGTCGAGCCCGGCGAAGGGGATCGCGACGCGCGCCTCGAGCACGGCGAGGATCATGGCGAGCCGCCCGCCGTCCCATCCCACGACCGTCCGGCGCGGCTGGGCATGGGGCGTGGGCGCCACCAGCGCCTGGATCTCCACGAGCACCGGGCGCGTGCCCTCGATGCCGGCGAAGACGGCCGCGCCCGGCGCGCGCGCCTCGCGGTCCGACAGGAACAGCGCCGAGGGGTTGAGCACCTCGGCCAGCCCCTGCCCGGTCATCTCGAACACGCCGATCTCGTCGGCCGGCCCGAACCGGTTCTTGACCGCGCGCAAGAGGCGGAAGGGGTGCCCCCGCTCGCCCTCGAAATAGAGCACCGTGTCGACCATGTGCTCGACGGTGCGGGGGCCGGCGATCTGCCCCTCCTTGGTGACGTGGCCCACGAGGATCACCGCCGTGCCGCGCCGCTTGGCGAACTGGGTGAGCTCATGGACGACGGCGCGCACCTGGCTGACGGAGCCGGGCGCGGCCTCGACCGAATCGAGCCACATCGTCTGGATCGAGTCGATCACCACGAGGTCGGGCCGCTCGGCGTCGAGCGTGGTGAGGATGTCGCGCAGGTTGGTCTCGGCCGCGAGCGCGACGGGCGCCTCGGCCAGCCCGAGGCGAGACGCGCGCAGCCGCACCTGCGCCGCCGCCTCCTCGCCCGAGACGTAGACGGTCGAAAGACCCGAGGCGGCGAAGCGCGCGGCGCCCTGCAACAGCAGCGTCGACTTGCCGATGCCGGGATCGCCCCCGACCAGGGTCGCCGAGGCCGCGACCAGCCCGCCCCCCAGCACCCGGTCAAGCTCCGACAGACCCGAGGTCGCGCGCGGGGGCGGCGCGTCGGCCTCGGCCAGCGAGGCGAGCGGCACGGTGCGCCCCTTGGCCGGCCCCAACCGCGCCTTGCCCGGCCCCTGCGAGAGGGGCGCCTCCTCGGTGATGCTGTTCCATTCGCCGCAGGCGTCGCAGCGGCCGGACCACCTGGTCTGGCGCGCGCCGCAGGCGGTGCAGCGATAGGCGGGGGGAGCCTTGGCCATGCCTGCGCTCATGCCCTGACCGCGCGCGGGCGGCAAGGGTGGGAGCGGGGGCCAGCCCCCGCACCCCCGGAGTATTTGCGCCAAGATGAGGGGGCAGCGGGGCGGGAACTGGCGGGGCGCGGACTGGCGGGGCGCGGACTGGCGGGGCGGGGTCGCCACGCGCCGGCCCGCCCGACCCTGGCGCGGCAGGTCACGGTGCCGGGCGACGGCGAGGATGGGGACGTGCCGCTCAGATCGTGGCGTTGGTGGCGCCACCGTCGGCGAGGATGTTCTGCGCCACGATGAAGCCCGCATGGACCGAGCAGAGGAAGGCGCAGGCGGCGCCGAACTCTTCCGCCGTTCCGTAGCGGCGCACCGGGATCGTGGCCTCACGCTTCGCGCGCGCCGCCTCGAGCGTGATGCCTTCGGACTTCGCCACGCCGCCGTCGAGCGCCACGGCGCGGTCGGTGGCGTGGATGCCCGGCAGCAGGTTGTTGATCGTCACCCCGTGCGAGGCGACCTGCCGCGCGGTGCCGGCGACGTAGCCCGTGAGCCCCGTGCGCGCGGCGTTGGACAGGCCGAGGGCGGGGATCGGCGCCTTGACCGATTGCGAGGTGATGTTGACGACCCGGCCCCAGCGCCTGTCGATCATCTTCGGCAGGAGCGCGGTCATCAGGGCGATGGGCGTCAGCATGTTGGCGTCGAGCGCCTTGATGAAATCCTCGCGCCCCCAGTCGGACCACACGCCCGGCGGCGGCCCGCCTGCGTTGGTCACGAGGATGTCGACGTCGCCGGCGGCCGCGAGCACCTCGGCGCGGCCGTCCTCGGCGGTGATGTCGGCGGCGATCGTCGTGACGGTCACGCCGTGGGCGGCGCGGATCGCCTCGGCCGTCTCCGTCAGCGCCTCGGCACCGCGCGCGTTCATCACGAGGTCGACGCCCGCGGCGGCGAGCGCCTCGGCGCAGCCGCGCCCGAGCCCCTTGGACGAGGCGCAGACGAGCGCCTTCTTGCCAGCGATTCCGAGATCCATGTGCGTGCTCTCCCTGTTGCGGTCGCCGCGCGCCTTAGCACCGGGGCGCGCGGGCGGGAAGGCGGGTGGGGCGCGCGCCGTGCGCCCCTGGAGCCGCCGGCCCGTTGCCCCACGCCCCTCGCGAGGCTATCGGAGGGCGGCGCGGGGGCGCATGGAGGGCCGATGACAGGCGAGCCGATGACGCAACGCCCGAGCTATACCTGCCGGGTGCTGCCGGGAGCGGCGATGCGGGCGGTGGCCGGCGTCAACCAGGGCGACGCGCTCGGCGGTGCCGAGGCGCTTTGCCCGGGCGATGTCTACCGCCTCGACGGCGCCGCCGAGCCGCAGGACCTCGCCATCGTCGACGCCGGCGTGGCGGCGGGCGCGGCGGGCGGCGTTCCGGTTCTGCGCCCGGGCGAGGCGCATGCCGTGGCCACGGCAAGCGAGGCGGGCACGCCGGGGGCGGCCCTGCGCCTCGCCGCGCGGCTCACCTTCCTCGCGCCCGACGGGCACTCGCTCGACGTGATGCTGATCGAGGCCGAGGCCGCAAACGAGGCGCCGGAGGCGCTGCTGTTCCCGCTCGGCCCGGTCGAGGCGGGGCTCGACTACCTGCTCGCCGGCGCGGGCCCACCCGCTGCGGTGCGGCTGGCCGAGGTGGTGCCCTTCGCCTTCGCCGCCGGGACGCGCGTGACGGCGGGCGACGGGCGGATGGTCGAGGTGGAGCGGCTTGCCCCCGGCGACACGGTGCTGACCCGCGACGGCGGCAAGCGGCCCGTCCGCGCGGTGCTCGCCCGCACCGAGCGCGCGCTCGGCGCCCATGCGCCCGTGGTGATCCCGGCCGGCACGCTGGGCAACGCGGGCGACCTGATCCTGAGCCAGCACCAGCGGCTGCTCGTCTACCAGCGCGGGTCCGACCGGCTGACCGAGACGCCCGAGCTCCTGGTGCGCGCGGGCGATCTCGTCGACGGCGAGACGGTGACGCTGCGACGGGGCGGCTTCGTCGACTATGTGAGCCTTGCGCTCGACCGCCACGAGATGCTCTTCGCCGAGGGGGTGGCGGTGGAGAGCCTCGAGGTCAACGCCGCCACCCTGCCCCGCCTGCCCGCCGAGCAGGCGCAGGCGGTGGCCGGGCTCGACCACGCGCCGCACCATGGCACCGAGGCGGGGCGGGCGCTCGCCGCCGAGGCGCGGGCGCGGCTGCTGGGCGGCAAGACATGAGCGCGCGAGAGGAGACAGGAATGCAGACCGATTTCGACTGGACACGCGCGCAGTTCCACCTGCCCGAGGGCGTCACCTATCTCGACGGCAATTCGCTGGGGCCGCTGCCCCGGGGCGCCGGGCCCCGCGTCGCGCAGGCGGTGGAGGCCGAGTGGGGCGAGATGCTGATCGGCGGCTGGAACGCGGCGGGCTGGATGGCGCAGCCCGACCGGCTGGGCGACCGGATCGGCCGGCTGATCGGCGCCGAGCCGGGCCACGTCACGGTGGGCGACACGCTGTCGGTCAAGGTCTACCAGGCGCTCGCCGCCGCGCTGGCGCTTGCACCCGAGGGGCGCCGCGTGGTGCTGTCGGATACCGGCAACTTCCCGACCGACCTCTACATGGCCGAGGGCCTCCTGCGCGCGCTCGGGCGGGGGCACGATCTGGTCACGGTCGCCCCCGAGGAGGTCGCCGCGCGAATCGGAGAGGACGTCGCGGTGCTGATGCTCACCGAGGTCGACTATCGCACGGGCCGGCTGCACGACATGGCCGACCTCACGGCCCGCGCCCACGCCGCCGGCGCCCTGACACTGTGGGATCTCGCCCATTCCGCCGGCGCGATCGAGGTGGACCTTGCCGGTGCGGAGGCCGATTTCGCGGCCGGCTGCACCTACAAGTTCCTCAACGGCGGCCCGGGCGCGCCCGCCTTCGTCTACGTCGCGCCGCGCCATGCCGAAAGGGCGGAGGCGACCCTGCAGGGCTGGCTCGGCCATGCCGCCCCCTTCGCCTTCGAGCCGGCCTATCGCGCCGCACCGGGCGTCGCGCGGATGCGCGTCGGCACCCCGCCCGTCTTGCAGATGGCCGCGCTCGAGGCCGCGCTCGACGTGTGGGAGCGCGTCGACATGGCCGAGCTGCGCGCGCGCTCCATCGTCCTGTCGGAGCGGTTCCGCGCCGGCGTCGAGGCCGCCTGCCCGCAACTCGCGCTGATCTCGCCCCGCGACCCGGAGCGGCGGGGCAGCCAGGTCTCGTTCCGCTTCGGCGAGGGCTACGCCGCGATGCAGGCGGCCATCGCGCGCGGCGTGGTGGGCGATTTCCGCGCCCCCGACATCATGCGCTTCGGCATCACGCCGCTCTACCTCTCCGAGGCCGATATCGACCGCGCCGTGGCCGTGCTGGGCGAGGTGATGCAGACCGCCGCCTGGGACCGGCCCGACTACCGCGCCCGCGCCGCCGTCACCTGAGCGCGATGCGCCGATTCCCGCCCGAGCGCATCGTCTGCCTGACCGAAGAGACGGTCGAGACGCTCTACCTGCTGGGCCAGGAGGAGAGGATCGTCGGGGTGACCGGCTACGCGGTGCGCCCGCCGCGCGTCCGGCGCGAGAAGCCGCGGGTGGCCGCCTTCACCTCGGCCGATCTCGGCAAGGTGACGGCGCTCGCGCCCGACCTCGTGCTCGCCTTCTCCGACCTGCAGGCCGATCTCGTGCGCGCCCTCGTGGAGCGGGGCATCGCCGTCCACGCCTTCAACCAGCGCGACGTGGCGGGCATCCTCGCCATGATCCGCACGCTGGGCGCGCTGACGGGCGTGCCCGACCGGGCCGAGGCGCTGGCGGCGGGCTACGCGGCGCGGCTCGCGCGAATCGCCGACGAGGCGCCGCCCAAGCGGCCTGCCGTCTACGTCGAGGAATGGGACGCGCCGATGATCTGCGGCATCGGATGGGTCTCGGAACTCGTCGCCGTCGCCGGTGGCACCGACGTGTTCGCCGACCGTGCCCGCGCGCCCGACGCGCAGGGCCGCATCGTGACGGAAGCCGAGGTGATCGCCGCCGCGCCCGAGGTCATCGTCGCGTCGTGGTGCGGCAAGCGGGTCCGGCCCGAGCGCATCGCGGCGCGCCCGGGCTGGGCGGGGGTGCCGGCCGTGCGCGCGGGCCGCATCCACGAGGTGAAGTCGCCGCTGATCCTCGCCCCCGGCCCCGCTGCCCTCACCGACGGCCTCGACGCCCTGCACGCCGCCATCCGGCAGGCCTGACCGGCCCCGGCGAGCCCCTGCTTATCATCACGGCCCGAATACTCCGGGGGTGACGGCGCCCGGCACGGGCCGGCCGGGGCAGCGCCCCGTGGCCCGCTTTCCGGGCCGTCTCGACGATCAGGAGGGCTTGGCGCGGCTCAGATGTCCTCGCCCGCCATGAAGGTCGCCGCGGCGAGGCCCAGCTCGCGGCTGATGCGGGTGAACATCTCGTCGAAGGCGGCGAAGAGCGCGGCGTTGAGCGCCTCGCCCTCAGGCGTCTCGGACAGCGCCGTGTAGGCGGCCAGCTCGTCGTCCGACAGCGGCTCGTAGGCCATGCCGAGATAGGCGTAGACCCAGCCCCGCGTCTCGGCGCGGATCTGCTCCTCCTGCGCCCAGACATCGGCGAGCATCTGCTCCTCGGTGAGCTGCCCGTCGAACGCTCCGCCCGCGTCGAGGCCCTGGTAGAAGGCCCAGTTCGAGTTGAGTGCGCCGACCACGTTCATCTCGACCAGATCGTTGGCCTCGACGAACGACTGCAAGAGGTCGAACCGCGGATCGCCCGAGGCCTCGAGCTCGGTGGCGGCCTCTTCCGACGCCTCCTCGACGCCCGGGTCGAGCAGCGCACGCCGGGCCGACAGCTCCAGCCCCACGATGCGCCGGCCGAGGTCGCTCTCGAAGAACTGCAGCAGCGCGTCGATCTTGCCGGCCTCCAGCCGCGCGGCCATCCCCTGCTCCATCTCGCGGCGCATCCGGTCGGTGTCGTAGATGCGGCCCACCTGCGCGGTCCACCGGTCGCCGCCCCGGCCGGGGAACATGTCGCGCGCGAGATCGGCGCCGTAGTCGAGCCCCTCGTCGCGCATGATGGGCATGAGTTCGCCGATCCCCAGCGCCTCGGCGAGGGGGGCGACCGCCTCGACCGTTACGGCGCCGCTCCCGTCCTGGCCCCCGTCCTGGCCCCCGTCCTGCGTCTGCACCTGGGTCTGGGCCGCGAGAGGCCCGGCGGCGAAGAGCGCGACGCTGGTGGCAACGGCGACAAGGAGGGCGGCGAGCGGGCGGGCGCGGGTCATGGCATCTCCTGCGGTTTCTCTCCGATTAAGCGCGCGGCGACAGTTTTCCAAGGGCGCTGGTGCGATCGCGCGCCCCCGCCTGTGGGGGCGCGCGGCCGCTGCGCGGCAGGGGTTGCGCCCGCTGCCCTGTCCCATTATGCAACCGCCACCCCGGCCACAGGGGGGCGCGGAGGGGTGCCGGAGTGGTCGAACGGGGCGGTCTCGAAAACCGTTGTAGGGGCAACCCTACCGAGGGTTCGAATCCCTCTCCCTCCGCCACTTGCCCTCGCGAAAGCGTTCTCACGATCCGGCCGCGGCCGGATTTTCTCGTTGTTTTCGAGGGTTATGCGGGTGGGGCTGAGCACTGGCCTCGGTGCCAGGTGGCCCGGAAGCCGTCTCTCCGGGCCGATATTCTCCGGACCTGTTAACCGCAGCGTTTCCGGTGAACAGCATCAATCAACTGAAACCAAAAGACATTCTCTGAAGACCGCGTAGTGAGGGTTGTCAGTCCCTTCCCGTTCCCGGTCGGGTCTGGCATCGAAATTGTGAGGGATCTACCGGCTGTGGACCTACGATTGTTGGCTGATGGTCAGATTAGCCCCACGATCCGATTGGTTGCTACGGTGCCTAGGCGGAATAGCGTCTGCCGCTGGGCCGAGGCCAGTCGCCATGAACGGGCGAGATCAGACTCCCAGGGTGTCACGATCAGTTCAAACGAGCCGTCGTTCAGGCGGCGGAACATGACGGCTGTGTCGGCATAATTGAACCCGCCCTGGGCGGCCGTGGGGAGATTCATCCGCTCCATCCGGTTGTTTCCGTGCCAAGTCAGTCGTCGGTCGTTCCAAACGCGCGCGCCACTGCGGAGTACGGGCTCACCAATCGTTAGATTATGTGGATAGTCATACTGATCGAACACAAAGCCGAAGAACTGATGGCCGCCGCGCGGCAGCTCCAGCTGGTTGCTCGATCCGCCCTGTAGGGCCTCGCCATGGACCCACATGGCGGCATAGTCTGCGGGATTGATCGCGCCGATTTCAATTGCGACGCGAAACAAGGGCAGCGCGGCACCCGCCACCGGCGCCGGTGCTGCGACAGGCTGCGCTTCCTGCTCGATTTCGGGGGGCGGCGGCTGGGCCTGGCGCAGGGCGGTATAGGCCGCCAGCAAGTCATCGGTGAGAGCAGTCGTTTCAAAGCGGGCCTTGTCGAAGGCTTCATCGGCATCTGCGCGCGCAACACCCTGCTGTGCCCATGCCGCCTCTGTGTTGACGCTAAACCCGCGGCTGGTCAGGTTCGCCGAGCCGACCAGCGTGCTGCATGTCTGGGGATCGGTGCCAAAGACGTAGAGCTTGGGATGAAAGGCGCGCTGCGGCATGAGCGAGCCCTGCTCCAGCCTCTGCGCGCCCGACACCAGAACGGTGGCGTTCGCCAGCCCGCGCCAATGCTGCAAGGCTTGAGGTTCGGTAAGGCCGAAATCAAAAGATGTCACCCCGTATTATTCATCGAAATCGGGGAGGGCGGCTGGCGTGCCCGCGAAAGCTCTG
>OFET01000803.1_pt1 | contig 13383 bp, 15 predicted proteins | sample 1521211 | NCBI WGS metagenome assembly OFET01 (sample SAMN03766358, study PRJEB24113) | microbial mat metagenome | isolation source: enrichment culture HLUCC-A from microbial mat sample contains cyanobacterium...
CGATCGTGCCGATGTTCACGTGCGGCTTCGTGCGTTCGAACTTCTGCTTCGCCATGCCTCTTGAGCGCCTCGTCGTCGGGGGGAGACGCGCGAGAGCGGTCCCCCGGGGTGGATGATCGCGCGGGGGCCTAAGGCGAATTGCCGCGGAGTGCAAGCGCCTTCGCGGGAGGCGCGAGACCCGCGCGGCCGGCAGCGGCGACGGGCATGTCGGGGGCGGCGACGGGGCGGCGACGGGGGCGGCAGGCCGCGCCCCTCAGTTGCGCACGATCTCGTTGTCGACGATCCGGGCAGTCGTCGCGGCGCCGGGACGCGACTCGAACCACTCGGGATTTTCCCGCATCCAGCGCTCGATCAGGCGCGCGCCGTTCTTGGCGATGTTTGCCACCTGCTCTTCGCGCGCCAGCGTCAGGCCCGAGCCCACCAGCGCCGCATCGGCGCCGAGGCGCTCGTAGACGACGATGATCTCGGGCTCCTCGTTGATCTTGCCGCCGGCGGCGTCGTCCCAGATCGTGACGCCGATGATGGCGACCGACTTGGGCGCAGCCACCAGTGGCACGCCCGGCACCGCGACCGAGTAGCCGTTGACCGAGACCGCGATGTGGTAGAGCTGGTCGCCGTCGAAGCGCGAGAAGCGTTCGTCGATCGCCTCGGTAAAGGCGGCCTCCCATTCGTCTTCGGTCACGTCGCGCGAGGGCTCCACCTTCTGCGTGCCGTCGGCCACCACGATGTTGTAGCCCAGCCGGAAGGCGCCGAGTGGCTCGGCCGGCGCGCCGAGATCGGCGTCGGGCGCCGAACAGGCGGCAAGGGCGAGCGTCGCGATCAGGGTGGCAGCGCGGGCGGCGGGGCGGCAAGGCATCCGTATCTCCTGTGGCGTCGCGTCATTGGGTAGCGGGGGAGGGCGGCGAGGGCAATTGCCGAGCGGTCGCGGCTGCCTACCTGATGCAGCATGCCCGATGACGTGCCACCGTTCGACTCCCCTTCCGCCGCCGAGGCTCACGAGCCGCTGCCGGCCCGCCTCGCCCATCGCGAAGGGCCGGCGGGGCTGTGGCAGGCCTGGCGCACCAGCCAGCGCAACGTGCTCGAGCTGATCCCGGCCGAGGCCTTCCGCGACTGGGCGGTGGCGGGCACCAGCCCCGCGCGCTTCCTGATGGTGACCCAGCCCGAGGCGATCCGCCGGATGCTGCAGGGGCGGGTCGAGGATTACCCGAAATCCGACATCGCGCGCTCGATGCTGCGCCCCGTCATCGGCGACTCGATGCTGGTGGCCGAGGGGGCCGAGTGGCGGCGCCAGCGCAGGGCCGCCGCGCCGGCCTTCCAGCCGCGCCACCTCGCCGGCCTCGGGCCGCTGATGACCGCGGCGGCCGAGCGGGCCGCGAAGCGGGTTGGCGAGGCCGAGGGGCGCGCAGCCGACATGCTGGCCGAGATGGTCGCCGCGACCTTCGAGGTGATCTCCGACGTCACCTTTTCCGGCGAGGAAAGTGTGGGCCGCGAGACGGTGGAGCGCGCGCTCTTCGCCTACGGCGAGGCGGCGGGGAAGATGAGCATCCTCGACGTCCTCGGCGCGCCCGCCTGGGTGCCGCGTCCCTCGCGGATGTGGCCCGACCCGGCGCTCGACGACCTCAAGCGCCATGCCGACGACTGCATCGCCGCGCGGCGGGGCCGCGAGGGAGCCGGCGCGCCGGACCTGCTCGACCTGCTTGTGCGGGCGGAGGGGTCGGGGGAAGGCGACTTCTCGGGGACGGACGTGCGCGACAACCTGCTCGCCTTCATCGTCGCGGGCCACGAGACGACGGCGCTGACGCTGGCCTGGGCGCTCTACCTCATGGGCTTCGACGAGGCGGCGCAGGATCGGGCGCGCGACGAGGCGCGCGGCGTGCTGGGCGACCGCGTGGCCGAGGCGGCCGACGTCGAGCGGCTGCCCTTCGTGCGCGCCGTGATCGACGAGACGCTGCGCCTCTACCCGCCGGCCGCGTTCCTCAGCCGGCAGGCGCAGGAGGTCGACGAACTGGCCGGCGCGCAGGTTCTGCCGGGCGACACGGTGTCGGTGCCCATCTATGCCGTCCACCGTCACCAGCGGCTGTGGGAGCGGCCCGACGCCTTCGATCCCGGGCGCTTCGAGCACGGCCCGCCCGTGGCGCGCTATGCCTACCTGCCCTTCGGCGACGGGCCGCGCGTCTGTATCGGCGCCCGCTTCGCCCTGCAGGAGGCGGTCATCATCCTCGCCACGCTGCTCGCCCGCTTCCGCTTTCGCGCCGTGCCGGGGAAGGTGCCGGTGCCCACGCTGGTCATCACGCTTCGTCCCGAAGGCGGGGTTTGGCTCGAGGTCGAGCGGGTGGGCCGAGGCGCGGGGCGTGGTCGGGCGACCTGAAAGAAGCGAGACGGGTGGCGCCCGACCCCGGCGGGGGGCGAGCGGAGCGAGTCGACCGAAAGACGCCTGCACCGGACGGCGCTTGCCTCCGGTCCGGGGCCCGCGCACACCCTGCGACCTGCGCCGGCGGCCCGTCGTCGACCCTGCCGCCCCTTCGCTTTCCGGCGCGGGCGCGATATGTCACCCGGGGCGAGAGGGAGGCAGCGATGGACCAGAGAGACTTTGCCGGAAAGCTGCGGCTCGGGGTCAACATCGACCACGTGGCCACCGTGCGCAACGCCCGCGGCGGCGACGTGCCCGACCCGGTGCGCGCGGCGCGGCTGGCCGAGGCCGCCGGCGCCGACGGGATCACCGCCCATCTGCGCGAGGACAGGCGGCATATCGGAGACCGCGACATCGAGCGGCTGATCGCGGGCATCGGCGTGCCGCTCAACTTCGAGATGGCGGCGACCGACGAGATGCAGGCGATCGCCCTGCGCCACCGTCCACACGCCGTCTGCATCGTGCCGGAAAAGCGCGAGGAGCGCACCACCGAGGGCGGACTCGATGTTGCGGGTGACGAGAACCGGCTGGCGCATTTCATCGCGCCGCTGGCCGAGGCGGGGTGCCGGGTGTCGATCTTCGTCGCCGCCGACGCGCGGCAGATCGAGGCCGCGCGGCGGATCGGTGCCGCGGTGGTCGAGCTGCACACGGGCGGCTACTGCGACGCCCACGCCGAGGGGCGCCACGACGCGCGCGACGCCGAACTCGACCGCCTGCGGGAGATGGCGACGCTCGCCCACCGTCTGGGGCTGGAGGTGCATGCCGGTCATGGCCTCGCCTACGACACGGTGAAGCCGATCGCGGCGATCCCGGAGGTGGTCGAGCTGAACATCGGTCATTTCCTGATCGGCGAGGCGATCTTCACCGGGCTCGAACACGCGATCCGCCACATGCGCGCACTGATGGAGGCCGCCCGCAGCACCCCTCCGACGGGCTGAGGCCCCTGCCGCCCGCACGCTTCTGCCGCCCGCACGCCTCTGCCGCCGCACGCCTCTGCCGCCGCACGCCTCTGCCGCCGCACGCCCCTGCCGCCCGCACGCTTCTGCCGCCCGCACGCCCCGGCCGCCCCGCACGCCAACCCGCGACCTGCCCCCCCCGTGCGCAACGCGGCCTCGGCCCGGCAGAGGCGCCGCGCAATCGGCATTGCCGAGTGCCCGCTTCCCGCCGCGACGCTGGCGTGCCGGGCGGGCCTCGCACCGCGGGTCAGGGCAGGTAGACCGCCTCGGCCATCAGCACCCGCGCGCCGCTCTCGTCGAACAGCTCCAGCGTCGTCGCGGTGATCTGGTGGCGGGCGACCTGACCCAGCGCCCCGGTGAGCGCGCGTTCGCGGGTGTCGAGCGTGGGCGGGCAGGCCATCATCGTCATCGCCGCCCCGCCGAAGGAGAGCGCGTCGCCCCCCTCGCGCTCGTAGCCGCCGCGCATCATGTTGCACCCTACCGTGGCGTTGAAGGACGTGCCTCCGCCGTCCTCGGCCGAATGCAGGATCAGGTAGGGCTCCTGCCGCCCCTCCATGGGCGCGATCGCCTCGCCGCCGATCTCGAGGAGGCGCCAGTAGGTGTCGGTCAGCGCGGCGTCGGCGCGCGAGCGGTCGCAGGTGTCGCCGGGCGCGAAGCGGGAGAAGCGGTCGATCACCAGGTGCGTGCGGTCGGGCCCCTCCATCGCCGGGCGCATGGCGAGCGTTCCGTCGAGCACGGCCAGCACCTCCTCGCCCGGTTCGCGGTCCTCGATCGCGAGGTAGGCGCGCTCTGCCTCGATATAGGCGCCCTCCATCGCCACCGGGTAGCTGCGCCCCGTCAGGCAGACCGAGAAGGTCGCCGCATCGGCCATGTAGCGAAACATCCCCGCCATCGGCAGGGAGACCTCGGCGGGATCGAGCGGTCCGGCGGCGAGGTCGTAGGGCAGCTCGCTCTCGATTGCCTCCCCCTCGGGCGTCATCATGCGCAGGTCGCCGTTGCCGCGCACCTCGAGGAAGACGGGGGCCTCGCGCCCGCCCCGCAGCACGATGGCGCGGCGTGCAGGGTCGGCGTGCCAGCGGCCGATGTCGGCGGCGCTCCCATCGGCGAAGTCCCGGTGCAGGTGGAACACCTGGTCGGGCCAGAGATCGAGGTGCCATTCCGCCCCGGGGCCTGAGGCCATCGGGAGCGTGCCGGTGAACGAGCCTGGCAGGGCGAGGCCGGGTGCGGTGAACACCTGAGCCTCCGCGCCGTCCTGCGCGCGGGCGCTGCCGGACTGTGGCCCGGCAGGGGAGAGGGCGAGCGCCGCGGCGAGCGGCAGGAGGGGGAGCAGGCGCATGGGGCGGGCCTCGGCGATTGGTGTGACGACTGGCGTACATGGTGCCGCCATGTCGCCGGCCATGCAATCGTCACCCTGCGGCTCGATCCGGCATGCTGCCGCGGCCCGCGGCCTGCAGGTGCTCGCCGGCGCAGGGCCGGCGCCTTCAGGCGCGTTCGAGCGCCAGCAGGGCAGCGAGCTCTGCGTTGTCGTCGACGAGATCGGCCAGCGTCACATCGTCGAGCGCGGCGTAGAAGGCCTCGACCGCGCGGCCGAGCGTCCCCTTCAGCCGGCAGGCGCAGGTGAGCGGGCAGTGGTTGTCGGCGGCGGCGAAGCACTCGGCGAAGGGCACCGTGGCCTCGAACAGGCGGAACACCTCGCCCACCGACACGGTCGCCGGCGCGCGTGCGAGGCGGATGCCGCCGCCCCGACCCCGCGTCGTGTCGAGATAGCCGGCCTGTCCGAGCATGTTGACGACGACACCCAGATGGTTCTCCGAGGCGTTGCAGGCCGCTGCAATCTCGTGCTTGCGCACCAGGCGCCCCTGATGAACGGCGCAGAACATCAGCGCGCGCATCGCGAGGTTGGTGCGGATGGTCAGACGCATCGCGGCTGCGCCGGGAAAAGGTGCATGGCGGATGCATAATCGCGCGGGGCCTGCGGCACCTTGATCCAGATCAGGTGTCCAGGCGCCGTGGCGCCCACGGCGATCGACGCGGCGCTGCGCGCGCCCGCAGCCGCGACCGTGCCAGTCCCCTGCGCAAGCGAAAGGGGCCGGCCCGCGTGGTGCGGGCCGGCCCACCGGGTCGGGTCGGGGTGCGGCTCACTCGGCCGGGACGGCGGCCGTCCGTGGCGCGCGCGGAGCGGCGAAGTGCAGCCGGTGCAGGTGCCAGACCAGTGCGATCATCGCGATTTGCAGCGCCAGCGCCGGGGCGGTGAAGGCCCAGTAGGCGACGCCGAACTCGGCGATCAGGCCCGCGTCGACGAGGCCCTTGTTGACCCAGAAGTGCAGCATCACCGACAGCGCGACGCCGGGGCAGACCAGCGCGTAGGAGCCGGCCGACCGGGTGCCCTCGGCACTCAGGAAGCGCCTGGCGTAGCCCTGCCGCGCCATGACCAGCAGCCCGAGCCCGGCAAAGAGGATCTGCAGCGCGAGGAACTTCGTCAGCGCCATGAAGGTGGCGCCGGCCTCGGCGGGCACGTCGAGCGTGGTGTGCAGGCCGTGGCTCGTGCGCATCCAGGCGATGCCGAGCACGGTGACGATCGGCACCAGGATCATCAGCGTCGGCGCGGCCTCGGGCGCGGTGCCGTGCTGGACCATCGAGACGACGGCGAGCGTCAGCATCACGGCGGCGATCAGTGTGGCGGCGACCATGAAGAAGGTGGCAAGCGCTAGCGAGGTCGCCACGACCCACGGCGTGGTCGACAGCGCGGCCGGCGCGGCGAGGCCCACGGCCACCATCGACAGGGCGAAGGCGGGCAGAAGCTGTGCGAACGACGTGTTGGCGTGGGTGTCGAAGCCGCCATCGCTCAGGATGCGACCGAAGAAGCGGCCGAGCAGCCGGAAGGCGAAGATGCCGATGGCGACGAAGGCGATCATGGCCAGCGGGAAGAGGTATTCGACCACGCTCCACAGGCCGGGCACGAAGACGAGGCCGAGGATGAAGCCCACGTTGACGGCCATCGCCAGCGTCAGCGGCACGCCCTTGAGCTGGCTCTCGGCGTTGGTGGTGTGGAGCTTCGCCCAGGCGTCGGAGCGCTTGAACTCCGCCAGCTTGCGCAGGTTCCAGACCAAGAGCTTGATGTGGAGCGTGGCAAAGACGGCGATGCCGGTCAGCGCCAGCGCCACCATACCCTTGCCGAGCGGCCCCGCGGCGGTGAAGTAGGCGAGGATGTCCTCGAACACGGGCACCGGCTGGCCGGGATGGGGCACCCAGAACATCAGGTACATGAAGAACGTCACGGTCAGGCCGCCCGCGCCGAGGGCGGCGAGGAAGTAGAGCGGCGACCAGGCCTGCTCTGCGGCGGGTTTCGCTGCTTGCGTCATGTCTGTCTCCCTTGGCTCGCCGAGTCGGATCCCGGCTGCGATGGAGACGGTCTAGACGGCCGGGCCCGGACCGGTCGGTGACATTGTTACCGAAACCGTCGATCTTTCCGCCCTGTCCGGTCGGTCTCCGCCCGGCGGGCGGTGCGTCAGCCGTCCTGCCCCAGCCCCTCGAGGGCGGCGCGGTCGGTGAGGCGGATCGTGCCGCGCGACTGCTCGACCCAGCCGCGGCGCTGGAATTCCTGCAGTTGCCGCGAGATCACCTCGCGCGCGGTGCCGAGCTCGGTCGCCAGCACCGCGTGAGTGGCCTTCACGGTGTCGGCCCCGCGCGACAGCTCGATCAGCTTCTGCGCCAGCCGCACATCCATCCGCTGGAAGGCGATCTCGTCGATGACGTGGAACAGGTCGGTGATCCGGCGGGCATAGGCCGAGAAGACGAAGGTGCGGAAGCTCTCCGACCGCGCCACCAGCTCGTCGAAGACCGTGCGCGGGATCATCACCGCCTTCACGTCGGTCTCGGCGACGCCCTCGGCGGCGTGGTTCTCGTAGGCGAGCAGGCACGCGGTGGTGAGCACGCAGCTTTCGCCCGCGTGGACGCGGTAGAGCACGATCTCGCGCCCCGACTCGGAGGTCTGCTGCACCCGCACCGTGCCCTCGAGCAGCAGAAGCAGGTTCTCGGGGCTCTTGCCGGGCCCGAAGACGACGGTGCCCGCCGGCACCGAGACGTAACGCGAGCGCGCGACGAGGGTCTCCTGCACCTCGCGGTCGAGGCGCTCGAGTCCCCGGAAATGGCCGATCCAGCTGTCTTCGGCGGCCTGTGACATGCGCATCGTTCCTCCGTCGTCCCGTCTCAGCCGTCCTGCCGCTCGGCGATCCGCTCGACCAGCTCGGCGCGGTTGGCCGAGATGTCGGCCACGGTCAGCCGGTCGAGCACCGCCATGAAGGCGCCGGTCGCCTCGTGCAAGGCGGCCGACAGGCGGCAAATGCCGATGAGCGGGCAGGTGTTGGATTCGGGGACGAAGCACTCGACCAGTTCGGGCTCGCCCTCGGTCAGGCGCACCACGTCGCCCACGATGATCTTCCCGGGCGCCATGCCGAGGCGAAAGCCGCCGCCGCGGCCCCGCTTCGTCTCGAGATAGCCGGCCCGTCCCAGCGCGTGCACGATCTTGACAACGTGCGGCCGCGCGAGCCCGTGCACTGCAACCACGTCGTCGACGCGCACGAGATCGGGCGCGCGCAGAGCCGTGAGCTGCAGCACGCGCAGGGCGTAGGTGGTGTAGGTCGTCAGCTTCATGGGCGGGTCGCGCTCCCCCCGTCGACTGTCCCTACATACAGGCCGCCGGGGGGCGGCACAATTGTCCTGCCCGTTCCGCAGTTTCGCCGCAGGGCGGCGCTCCCCTTCGGAACCGGCCGCGCGTTCCTATATGGTCGGGCCAGTGCCGTGATCGGCGCTGAATGCTGTGGGAGACCGGAATGAGAGTCCTGAAAGCCGCCTGCCTCGCCGTGCTCCTCGCGCAGCCCGCCCTTGCGCAGGCTGGCGCGGCGGCGGACGATCCAGGCGCCTACGACCCCGCGCCGATCATCGACCGCGCCGTCGACGAGTTGGCGGAGATGCGCGCGCTCATCGACGAGATGCAGCAGGTGGGCGAGCGCGACAGATGGTTCGGGCGCTCGCGCGCCGACGTCGAGGCCGATCTCGATGCCCATCTCGACGATCTGATCGCGATGATCGTGGGCGACACCTATGCCGAATCGCGGCAGCGCCTTCTGCGGGCCGACGCGCGCATCGCCGAGATCGAGGCCGAGATGGATCAGCTGCGTGTCGATCGGCTGACCGCGCGCCCCTCCGACCAGGTGATGACACGGCTCGACACGGTGCTCATGCGCGACCACGCGGCCGGCTCGATCGAGGACATCGAGCAGCGGCTCGAGCGCGGCGCCGACAGGCTGGACGAGCTGCGCCGCACCCGCGCCGGGATCGAGCGCGACTTCGTGCGCGCGATGGCCCGCGAATACGGCATCGAGCTGACGCAGGAGCAGGCGCGCGCCATCCTCTACCAGGTCAACGGGCGGTCGATCGTCGAGGCCAGCATCGCCTTCACCGTGCTCCAGGAGGTCGAGCGGCGCCTCGGCGAGATCCGGACGACCGTCACCAACAACGACACGCTCCGGCGCTACTACGGGGTGGCCGCGGTCATGCGGCTGGTCTCGGCGCGCCTGCACGAGTTGCACCTGCACGACTACCGCGAGGTCTGGCTGCCGAACCTCGCGGAGTTCGAGGCCGACAACGCCGCCCTCATCGAGGAGACGCGCGCCCTGCTCGCAGAGGCGCCCGACGCCGCGACAGCCGAGCGCTACGGGGCCAATCTCGAGATTCAGGAAGAGATCGCGGGCGTCGCAGGTCAGTATCGCGATCTGCTGCTCGGCCGGCAGGCGCTGGTGGAGGAGCGGCTCGCCGCGGCCGTCGACGACGCAACGCTTGCCGTCAACACGCTGCGCACGCTCAACCAGGCGGTGGTGCTCTTCGACCGGTTCGCGTGGCAGCAGGCAGAGTTCGAGGCGCTGATGGCGATCGAGAACGAGGCGCTCATTCCGCTCGAGAGCGACGACCTCGAGGGCTTCCTCGACATCTCGCGGGCGCTCGCGGGCAGCTGACGGGGACGCGCCCGGAGCGTCGTGCGGAGAACATCGTTCACGGCGTCGTGCCGGGACTGGCGCCGCCTGGCGGGATGCGGCAAGCCGGCAGGGAAGGGGCGGGAGCGGCGGATGATCCTCGGCATCGGAACCGATCTGGCGAATATCGAGCGCATGGAGCGGGTACTCGAGCGCTGGGGCGACCGGTTCCGCGACCGGGTCTTCACGCCCGTCGAGCGGCGCAAGGCCGAGCGGCGGCGCGAGACCGCGGCGACCTACGCCAAGCGCTGGGCGGCGAAGGAGGCGTGCTCGAAGGCGCTCGGCACCGGCCTGCGCATGGGGATCGCCTGGCGCGACATGGCGGTGACCAACCTCGCCACCGGACAGCCGGTGATGCATGTCACCGGCTGGGCCGCCGAGCGACTGGCCGAGATGACGCCGCCCGGGCACGAGGCGATCATCCATGTCACCCTGACCGACGACCACCCCTGGGCGCAGGCGGTGGTGCTGATCGAGGCGCGGCCGCTGCCGCATTCTGCCAAGGAGCAAGCCTGACATGCCCGACGCCGTCGCCCCCCGCCTCGCCCGCGCGCTGCGCGGCCTCGCCCTTGCCCTCGTCAACGCCACCCTGATCCTCGTGGCGGCCTGCCTGTTCCTCGCCTGGCAGACGGTGGCCACGGTCGAACGGGTTGGCGTGCGCATGGCGGAGGCGGCAGCCGGACAGGTGGCCCGTCTCGACCCGCTTGTCGACGAGATTGCCATGGCCCGCAGCGAGATCGCCGGGCTCCGGGCCGATCTCGCCGCGCTCTCGCACAGGGCCGATGATGATGGCGCCAGTGTCGGTGAGACCCTGGGAGAGCGCCTTGCCGAGGCCGAAGCGCGGCTCGATGCGGTGTCGGGCGACGTGGCCGGGGCGCTCGACGCGGTCGCTGCGGATCCGGGCCTGCTGGTCGACCGCGCGGTGGCGGCGGGGGTCGATCGGGCCGGGCTCTGGGCGGCGGGCCTGCGCGGCTGCACCCTGCCGGTCGGCACCCCGCAGGACGCACCGCCGGACATGCCGCCCAAGGGGGCGTGAGCGCCCTTTCTGCCTTGCTTGACTCCCTCCGCCCCCACCCGCATGTAGCCGCCAACGAGCAGGACAGACAGGCGGGCAGGATGGCGGGCATTCGGGAAGGTCTCTCCGAGACGGTCAAGACGGTCGTCTACGCGCTCCTGATCGCCGGCGCCTTCCGGACCCTGTTCTTCCAGCCGTTCTGGATTCCCTCGGGTTCGATGAAGGACACCTTGCTGATCGGCGACTTCCTCTTCGTCAACAAGATGGCCTACGGCTATTCGCAGCATTCCTGCCCCTTCTCGATGTGCGGCTTCATCGACGGACGGTGGCTGGCGCGCGAGCCCGAGCAGGGCGACGTCGTGGTGTTCCGCCACCCCGTCAACGGGCAGGACTTCATCAAGCGGCTCGTCGGCCTGCCGGGCGACCGGGTGCAGATGCGCGACGGCGTGCTCCACCTCAACGGCGAGGCGGTGGGCATGGAGCCGGCCGGCACCTTCGAGGAGGTCTACGCGCCGCAAGGGCCGCAGCGCCTGACCCCGCAATGCGCCAACGCCCCCGTGGGCCAGGGCGGCACCTGCGAGAAGGAGCGCTTCGTCGAGACGCTGCCGAACGGGGCCGAGCACAACATCCTCAACGTGCGGTCGGGGCCGAACGACAACACGCCCGTCTACACCGTGCCCGAGGGCCACTACTTCTTCATGGGCGACAACCGTGACAACTCCACCGACAGCCGGGTCAACCCGCTCGCCCGCGGCGTAGGCTTCGTGCCGACGGAAAACCTCATCGGCCGCGCCGACCGTGTGATGTTCTCTGCGGCGGGCCGGTCGCTCTTCTTCGTGTGGACATGGCGGCCCGACCGGTTCTTCCACCGCATCGAATGAAGCTCTCGGCCGACCTGCGCGACTTCCAGCACCGCCTCGGGCACGCTTTCGCCCGACCGGAGCTTCTGGTGCGGGCGCTGACCCATTCCTCGCTCTCGTCCGAGAGCCGCCCGGACAACCAGCGGCTCGAGTTCCTCGGCGACCGGGTGCTGGGCCTCGTCATGGCCGAGGCGCTGCTCGCGGCCGACACGGGCGCGAAGGAGGGCCAGCTCGCCCCGCGTTACAACGCGCTGGTGCGGCGCGAGACCTGCGCCCAGGTCGCGGGCGAGATCGGGCTGGGCGACGTGCTCAAGCTCGGCCGATCCGAGACCATGACCGGCGGGCGGCGGAAGGCAGCGCTGCTGGCCGACGGGATGGAGGCGGTGATCGCCGCGGTCTACCTCGATGCGGGTTTCAACGCCGCCAGGGCGCTGGTGCTGCGCCTCTGGGGCGATCGCGTGGGCTGCGTGGCCGAGGATGCGCGCGACCCCAAGACGGCGCTGCAGGAATGGGCGCAGGCGAGGGGCATGAAACCGCCCGCCTACGAGCAGGTCGCCCGCTCCGGCCCCGACCATGCGCCCGAGTTCACCATCCGCGCCCGGCTGGAGAGCGGCGCCGTGGCCGAGGCGCGTGCGCCCTCCAAGCGCGCTGCCGAGCAGGCGGCCGCGCAAGCACTGCTGGCCGAGGTCGAGCGGGGCTGCTGAGGCGGGCCGGCGGCGACCGTGCGTCCGCGACGGCTGGCACGGGGCGCCTCGCTCGGCTATGTCGGCCCTCTGGTATCGGAGGTGCCCCATGACCACCCGCTGCGGCTTCGTCGCGCTGATCGGAGAGCCGAACGCCGGCAAGTCGACTCTGCTCAACCGGATGGTCGGCGCCAAGGTGTCGATCGTCACCCACAAGGTGCAGACGACGCGCGCCCGCATCCGCGGCGTGGCGATCGAGGGCGAGGCGCAGCTCGTCTTCGTCGACACGCCGGGCCTGTTCCGTCCGCGTCGCCGGCTCGACCGGGCGATGGTGGCCGCCGCCTGGGGCGGCGCGGCCGACGCCGACATGGTGGTGCTGCTGGTCGAGGCCCATCGCGGGCTGACCGAAGGCGTGCGCGCCATCCTCGACGCGCTCGCCACCCAGGCCAGGGGCCGCCCCGTGGCGCTCGCAATCAACAAGATCGACCGGGTGGAGGCGCCCGTTCTCCTGACGCTGGCCGAGGAGATGAACGCGGCCCACGACTTCGTGCGCACCTTCATGATCTCGGCCGAGCGGGGCCACGGCGTGGACGACCTGCGCCAGTGGCTCGCGGGCGAGATGCCGGAGGGCCCGTGGCTCTACCCCGAGGACCAGATCGCCGACCTGCCCCTGCGCATGATCGCCGCCGAGATCACCCGCGAGAAGCTCACGCTGCGCCTGCACGAGGAGTTGCCCTACCAGCTCACCGTCGAGACCGAGGCCTGGGAGGATCGCAAGGACGGCTCGACCCGGATCGACCAGTTGATCTACGTGGCCCGCGACGGCCACAAGGGGATCGTGCTCGGCAAGGGGGGAGCGACGCTCAAGGCGGTCGGGCAGGCGGCGCGGGCGGAGCTCGAAGAGTTCCTCGGCCGCAAGGTGCACCTCTTCACCCAGGTCAAGGTGCGCCCCGGCTGGCTGGACGAGGCCGAGCGGTATTCCGAGATGGGGCTCGACTTCCGCGACGGCGAGCGGTGAGGCGCCCGGGCGCGCGCATGAGAGGCCGGCCATGAGCCGCCTCGCCGCCGGGCTCTGGGTCGACGCCTACCGCCTGCGCTGCGAGGCCGAGGGCATCCCCGTCTACATCGGCGCGCGGGGCGACGCCACGGCCGGGGCGATCCTGGTCAAGCTCGCCACGCTCGACGGCCGCGCGCGCGCCTTCCAGCGGATCACCGCGCTCGACGGCTCGCGCCCATGGGACATCCTCGCCGAGGGCGACGAGGCCGATGTCGATGCCGCCATCGCTCGCGCACGCCGCTTCGATCCCGACCTCTGGGTGGTCGAGATAGAGGACAGGCAGGGCCGCCACCTGCTCGACGCGCCGGGGCTGGACTAGCGCGTGTCGCTCTTGATCGGATTCGTGATTCCTTCGGCTCGCTCCTTGTGA
>OFET01000810.1_pt1 | contig 13277 bp, 6 predicted proteins | sample 1521211 | NCBI WGS metagenome assembly OFET01 (sample SAMN03766358, study PRJEB24113) | microbial mat metagenome | isolation source: enrichment culture HLUCC-A from microbial mat sample contains cyanobacterium...
GACGGGCCCACGCCCACCCTCAACGGGCGTCGCGCCGCTCGTGAGGGCCTGCACAACCCTCAACCGGTCCTCACGACCGGCCCACGACCCCCAAAGCCCGCCGCTCAGACGTATTCGGTGAATACTGCGGGTTGACAGCTGTCAATGACCATTCCGGCCGGTTCGGGTGACATGACGGTGCAGGTGTGTCCTGGGAGGGGGGCATGGCTCGTCATAAGACGTGGGCCCTTGTTACCAATGGGGTCCGTGGGCGCATTCTTCGGGTGCTGGAAGGCGGCGGCGCGAGTCCGATCGACCTCGCGAGCAATTCGACGCCGCTGCATCTGCGCGACCATCTCTCCGACAGGGCCGGGCGGTCGTTCGGCCCGGACGCAAGCGGGCGCCGCCGGGCGATGGAGCCGGGACCGGACCCGGCCCTGCGCGACATGCAGGATGTCGCGCGCGATGTGCCGCGTTCTCGAGGGTCATCTCCGCGCCGGCGACCTGACGCGCCGCGCGGTCGGTGCCGCCCCGAAGATGCCGGGTGTCCTGCGCGCAGAACTGCCCGACCCGCCCGCCGCGATCGTCCGTCTCGAGCGGGACGCGACTCTGGTCAACCTGTCCGAGGCGGAGCTGCAGGACGCCGTCGCGGACGAAATTCGAAAGGAGCGAGGGCGATGACGCATGCATCAGCTGCACGACAAGGCAATACCCGGCACCTGTCGCCCGTCTCGTGCGAGGGGGCCGCGGCGGCCCGGTGCCGAGGCTGCACGCTTCGTGGCGCCGATCTGTGCCGTGCCATTCGCGAGAGCGCCCCGATGGGGTACCATCCGCCCGCGCTTCGCACGACCGGCCGGGGCCGGCAGATCCTCGGCGCGGGCGAGGCGGCGGGCTTTCTCGCCGTCATCCGGCGCGGCTATGCCCGTCGCACGACCATGCGCATGGACGGCAAGCGGATCCTGCTGGATCTCGCCCTGCCGGGCGACATCGTGGGCGGGCTGCCGGGCCAGACCTCGCCCTGTGACCTCGAAGCGGCCACGGATGTCGAGATGTGCGTCTACGACTCCCGTCGCCTCGGCTGGACCCTGCAGCGCTCCATGTCTGTCCTCGGCCTGCTCGTTCGCGAGGCCGACGATGTGCACCGCCGCCTTCTCGGCACGTTGTGGCGCAACGGCACCCTCACCAGCCGCGAGCGCATCGCCGCCTTCCTCGTCTGGGCGACCGGGATCATGCCGACCGAGCCGATGCCAGACGGCGGTCTCGTCCTGACGATGGAGATCGACCGGCGCGACTGGGCGGACCTGACCAACACTGCCGTCGAGACGATCAGCCGGACATTGCGCGACCTCGGCGAGCGCGGGCTGGTCTGCAGCCTCTCGCCCTACCGCTTCCACATCCCCGACGTGCAGCGGCTGGCGGCGCTCGCCGGCATCGATCCACCCGTGCGTCGCACCGGGTCGGGGCGGCCGCCGCCGGCGGCGCCGGATCTCATCGCGTCGCGGTCTCCGCGCCGGCGAATGACGGCGGTCAATGCCCGCGTTCCCGGTGTCCGTAGCCTCGACGCCACGCGCTCCTGAGGGCGCACAAGCGCAGAATGTCAAAGGAACCCTGAAGATGTCCAAGAGGAAAACCGAGATCGAGGTGCACCGCGAGGCCCCGTCGGGCGCGGGCGCGGGCGAGGGCTGGCCCTCCTTCCTGTCGCTGCGAAACGAGATCGACCGGCTGTTCGACGAGGTCGGCGCCGGGGCCTGGCGCGGGCCGTTGTCGCGTCGCATGCAGGCGCTTATGCCCGCGGGCGGCGAGGGGGCGGTGCGCCCGGCGGCCGAGCTGGTCGAGTGCGGCGCCGAATACCGCGTCACGGCCGAGCTGCCGGGCATGGCCGCCGGGGACGTCGACGTGAAGCTCGGTGACGGCACGATCACCATTCGCGGCGAGAAGTCGGAAGAGCGCAAGGAGGAGAAGGACGACTACCTTCTCAGCGAGCGCCGCTATGGCGCGGTCCAGCGCACGCTTCCCCTGCCGCCCGGCATCGACGCCGAGGCGGTGACCGCGTCCTTCGCCAACGGCGTGCTGACGGTGACCCTTCCGAAGAGCGCCGAGGCAAGGCAGAAGGAACGCAAGGTCGAGGTCAAGGCGTCCGCCTGAGCCGCGCCGGGCGCGCGTCCGGCGCGGGCCCTATCCGCCTGGGCCGCTTCGGCCCTTTCCGTCCGCGCGACCGAAAGCCTTCCAGCGCAGTGGAAGCTGCGACCGGTCCGACGATTGCCGTCGGGGGCAAGGCGTTTCGAAACGCCTTGGAACGCGCCTCCAAGGCGCGTTGAACGCCTTTCGAAAGGCGTTCCGGGCCACCGGCGCAGAAGCCTCTCCTCTCAGCCTTCCGCACAGCCCTCTGCGACCGATCGGGCGGGGCCGAGGCCGATGCGCACATGACGGGTCGATCCGTCGGTCGGGAAGCGGACGGTGCTGCCGGCATCGGTCGGGGGCCCCGCTCCGCCCGTCTCGCCCTGGCTTCCGACGTCGATCTCGATGGCGCCCGCGGGCCCCTGCACCCTCGCGCGGTAGCCGCCCCAGCCCCGCGGCAGGCAGGGGGCGACATGCAGGGCTCCGTCGCGCAGCTCCAGGCCGAGGATGCCCTCGACGGCCAGCCGCCACGACCACGACGCGGCACCCGTATACCATGTCCAGCCCGCCCGGCCCTCGAAGGGCGCGGCGCCGCCTACGTCGGCCGCCATGACGTAGGGCTCGCCGCGGTACCGCGCGATGTCTGCCGCGGTCGCGCTGCGGCGGATCGGGTTGATCAGGTCGAAGACCTGCCAAGCCGTGTCGCCGTCGCCGAGCCGGGCGAAGGCGAGGCCGAGCCAGGTGGCCGCATGGGTGTACTGCCCGCCGTTCTCGCGCACGCCGGGCGGATAGGCGCGGATGTAGCCGGGGTCGCGCGGCGTGCGGTCGAAGGGCGGGGCGAGCAGGCGCACCAGCCTGTGGTCGGGGTCGACGAGCTGGTCGGCGGCGGCGCGCACCGCCTGCTCGGCGCGCGACCGGTCCGGCGCGGCCCCGAGCACCGCCCACGACTGGGCGATGCTGTCGATGCGGCACTCGTCATTCGCTGCAGAGCCCCATGGCTCGCCCTCGTCGTCGAAGGCGCGGCGATACCACCCCCCGTCCCACCCCGCCGTCTCGGCCGCCTGCCGCAACTCGGCGGCGCGCTCGCGCCAGAGCGCCGCCGCCTCCCCCCGCCCCGCCCGCTCGGCAAGCTCGGCGCAGGCGTCGCCGCACTGGGCCGCGAACCATGCCAGCCAGACGCTCTCGCCGCGGCCGTGATGGCCGACCCGGTCCATCCCGTCGTTCCAGTCGCCGCTGCCGATCAGGGGCAGGCCGTGCGCGCCGCGCGTGTCGCCCCGCTCCATCGCGCGCAGGCAATGCTCGACGAGCGGCGCCTCCGCGCCCCTGGCGAAGGCGGCGTAGCGGTCTTCCTCGTCGGGGCCGAGGGGCGGGGCGGAGAGGAACGGCACCTCGTGCCGCAGGATGTCGTTGTCGCCGGTCGCGCGGACGTAGCGGTGGGTCGCGTAGACGAGCCACAGCATGTCGTCGGAGCAGCGGGTGCGCACGCCGCGTCCGCCGGGCGGGTGCCACCAGTGTAGCACGTCGCCGTCCTCGAACTGGTGGCGCGCGCAGTCGAGGATATGCGCCCGCACGCGGCGCGGCTCGGAGTGCAGGAACGCCATCATGTCCTGCAACTGGTCGCGGTAGCCGATGCCGCCACTCGCCTGCTGGAACCCGGCGCGCGCGAGAATGCGCGAGGCGAAGGCCTGGGTGGGTAGCCAGCGGTTCACCAGCAGGTCGAGCGCCGGGTCGGGCGTCTCGACCTGCAGCGCGCCGAGACGCGCGTCCCAGGCCTTTGCCCCGGCATCGACGGCGCGGTCGGCGCTCTCGCTCGAGGCGTATCGGGCGGCGAGCCTTTCGACCTCGTCGAGGGACGACGCCGCCCCGATGAGAAAGACCGCCCGCTCGGTCGCTCCGGGCGCGATGTCGAGATGCACCTGGTAGACGGCGCACGGGTCCGCCACGGCGTCGGTCCGCCCCCACGGTCCCCAGCGCCTCAGGCCCTCGGGGCGGGCGGTGCCGCCCGGACCGAGGAAGGCAGCGCGATCGGCCGTCATGGCGTGGGCGGGGCGGTCGGCCGTCACGAAGGCGACCCGGTCGGAGAAGTCGGGCGACCAGCCGTTGCGCGCGACCAGAGCGTGCGCGGCGGCGTGATGGCCGCAGCGCACGTGTGGCCGGGCGGTGGAGGGCGTCGCGCCGAGCTGCCACTCGGCATACAAGGTCGCGGTCACGCGCCTCGCCCTGTCGGTCGCGTTGGTCGCGGCGAGGCGGACGAGCTTGACCGGCGCGTCCGGCGAGACGGCGACCGAGAGCCGCTGCGCGAGGCCCTGCGAGGCGCGCTCCCACACCGTCTCGCCCGGCGCGTGGGTGACGCGCACGGCGCTCGCGTCGCCCGCCGGCAGCGGCGTGACCGTCCAGACCTGCCCGCTCTCCTCGTCGCGCAGGTAGAGCGCCTCGCCCTGCGCGTCGGTCACCGGGTCGTTCGACCACGGCGTGAGCCGGAACTCTCCGCTGTTGCGGCACCAGGTGAAGCCGAGCCCCGCCTCGGTCACGATCGTGCCGAAGCCGTCGTTGGCCAGCACGTTTGACCAGGGAACGGGCGTCGTCCGTCCCGGCTCGAGGTGGACGACATAGTCGCCCGTTTCCGGGTCGAAGCCGCCGAGGCCGTTGTCGAAGACCAGACCCCCGGGCCGGGCGATGCATGGCTGCATGTCGGGCGCCGCACGGTTGCCGGGGGAGAAGACCGGCGGCTTCGTGCGGTCGGCCGGCGTCGCCGGCAGCGCCGCCGCGAGCGTCGGGGCCGCGCCGTCGAGCGCGAGTGCCGCCAGCATCTCGAGGGCGCGAAGCTGGGCCGGCGCGATGCGGTCGACGCTGTGCAGGTGCACGCCGCCGTCGCCACCGAGACCCTCGGCCAGCCCCGCCCCGCGCAGCGCCTCGCGGACGCTCTCGGCGACCTGCGCCTCGTAGCTCGACGCCTTGGTGCCCAGAACCACGAGATCGGCGCGCAGGCCGTTGCGGCCAAGCCACCTGTGGGCGCGCAGGAGCGAGGGTAGCAACGCCGCGCTGTCGGCATCGGCGACGCGGACAAGCAGCACCGGCAGGTCGCCCGACACGCCAAGACCCCAGAGGTCGGGCTGGCCCGGCAGGGGTGCCGATAGGTCCGCCGCCGGCCGCGTGGCCGGCTGCAGCAGGTGCCCCGCGAGGCGCTGCGCGTCGGCCATCGTCTCCTGGCTCATCCCGAAACGGCCCGCACCCACGGCGACGGCACGCGCGGTATCCGCGAGGGCCCAGTCGAGGGAGGCCGCCGTCGCGTAGCGCTCCGCCGTCTCGAGCGCGGCTGCGCGCGAGGCGGCGGCAGCGGTCAGGAAGGCGAAGCGCGCGCGCTCGCCCGGCGCGAGGCGGACGCGCGCCCGGATCGCCGCGGCGGGGTCGAGCGTCCAGCCGGCCATGCCGGTCGGCTCCCGCGTGGCGACGTCGAGGGGGGCGCCGTGCCTCCCCAGCAGCGCCCGCCTGTCCGTCTCCATGCCTGCAAGCTCGACGTCGGGATCCTCGCGCAGAAGCGCGTGGAGCATGACGGGCGGCGTATCGTCGGGCCGTCGCGGTCGGCGGGTGAACAGCACCGCCTCGCGTTCGGGCAGGATCTCGCCGTGGACGAAGAGCTTGCTGAAGGCGGGGTGACGCTCGTGCGCCGCGTGGGGGGCGAGCACCGGCTCGGCGATGCTCGTCACCTCGATCACCCGCGGGCGCGTGTCGTTGTTGACCAGCGTGACATGGCGGATCTCGACATCGTCGGTGGCCGCGACGCAGATCTCCTGAGTCGCGGCGATCTCGTGGTGCTGGAGGTGGAACGACGCCTTCTCGGCATGGAACATCACGTCGACCCAGCAGTCGGCGGTGCGCCGGAACTCCCATGTCGGGCCGGTCTCGGGGTCGTGCAGGACGAGGCGTGCCGCACCGGCGTCGCAGGACGGGTCGGCCACCCAGCGGGTCAGCGACTGGCGGTGCCACCAGAGGGTGGTCGTGCCGGCGTCGGTCACCCAGGCCGAAAGGCGGCCGTTGCCGAGCGTGTGGATCTGCCGCGCCCCCGTCTCGTCGCTCGGCCAGCCATGCAGGCGCGGCGCCGGGCGTTCGGACGCCTCGGGCAGGCGTGTGCCGGCGTCGGGCAGCGGCTCGGGCACGTATTCCCACGGCACCCTTTCGTGCTGCAGCAGGTCGATGGCGGCGAGGCGCGGGTTGCGGCCGAAGCGGCGCACGAGCACGTCGTCGCGCAGCGCGTTGCCGAGGGCCGCGAGCAGCATGCCCTGGTGATGCGCCATGAAGGTGCGGACGGGCACATGCCCGCCCGGTTCCGGGATGCGCGAGGGCGTGAAGTCGACCGCGTCGTAGAAGCCGTAGCGCCCGGTGAGACCCATCTGCGCGAGCCGTCGCAGGTTGCTCACGGCGTCGGCGGGCCGGACGGCCAGCGCGAGTGCGCTGGCATAGGGGGCGACGACGTAATCCTCGGCAAGCCCCTGGCGCATGCCGAGGCCCGGCACGCCGAAGGCGCGATACTGGTAGGTCGCTTCCGCGTCGCGGGCTGAAAACGCGGCCTCGGAGACGCCCCATGGCAGCCCCAGTCGCGCACCGTATTGGCGCTGGATGTCGACCGCCGCCCGCTCGCTCTGGCCCAGAAGCTGCGCCGGTGAGCTGCGCATCACCAGCGCGGGCATCAGGAACTCGAACATCGAGCCGTTCCACGACAAGACCGTCAAAGGCCCCGACGAGCGCGAGATCGGGCGGCCGAGGTGGAACCAGTGCTCCGTCGGGACATCGCCCTTGGCGATGGCGACATAGCTGGCCAGCCGTGCCTCGGAGGCGAGCAGGTCGTAGCGGTGCTCGTCGATCCGGTCGAGGCTCAGGTTGTAGCCGAGGAAGAAGGTCCGCGTGTCGCGGTCGTAAAGGAAGGAAAAGTCCATCGCCGCCGCCATCGCGCCGGCGCGCTCGGCGAGGGCCAGCAGCGCGTCGCGCAGGGCTGTCCGGGCCAGCCGCCCCGCGGCGTCGGGGCCGTCTGTGTCCGGCGGGCCGTCCCCGTGGGGGGGCGTGTCCTGGTGGGGCGTGTCCGGGGGCGGCGTGTCCGGGGGGGGCTGCCCCGAAAGGGCGGGGGCGTCGCGGCCCCCCTCGGGAAAGAGCGCGTCGAGATCGCGCAGGAAGCTCGCGGCGTGATGGCGGCTGCGATCCAGCCAGAGATGGGCCTCGGCCACGTCCGCCGCCGGCGCCGCATCGAGCGCGGCCACGACGTCGTCGGACAAGCCGGGCAGGTCGTCGTCGAGCAGCGCCTTCAGTGCCGGGCGCCACGCCTGCGGATCGCTGCGCACCGCCTCGGCACGCGCCGCCATCGCCCGGATGCGCCTCGCTGACGGGTCCGTCTGCTCGGGGGACGCCTCGCCCATCGCTTCCGAGAGCAGCCCCAGCGTATCGACCAACCCGTCCCACAGCGCGGCCGACAGGACCGGCCCGTCGGCCAACTCGACAAGCCCTTCGCGCAGGGTGAGCAGCGCGACGGCGAGGTTGCCGCTATCGACGGTCGAGACGTAGCGCGGCTCCAGCGACAGCAGGCTGCGCGTGTCGAACCAGTTCACCGGGTGGCCGCGGTGCCGTTCGATCCGCTCCAGCGAGTCGAGCGCGTAGGCGGTCCGCTGGGCGAGGTCGCACAGGCCGATATGGCCGAGATCCTGCGCGGTGAGCATCGACAGGAACTGCATGCCGACATTGGTCGGCGAAGAGCGGTGCGCGACGCGCGGCTCGGGATCGACCTGCAGGTTGTCGGGGGCGAGCCAGTGATCCCCCGGGCCCGCGCAGGCCTCGAAATAGGCCCAGGTCCGGCGCGCGATGCGGCGCAGCCAGGCCCGGTCGGTCGTCGAGAGGGCGTCCTCGGGCTCGGGCCAGGGCTGGCAGAGCCGGTAGGCGATCTCGGGTGAGACGATCCAGATGGCGAGGAGTGGCGCCGCCCCGGAAAGCGCCGCCGGGGCGAAGGCCGCCAGCGCACCCCCGATCGCGAGAGCGAGCAGGGGCGCGGCCGCCATGTCGCGCCAGTAGCGCGCGCGCGAGTCGCCGCCGGCAGCCGCGACATGCGCCGACGTGGCCCATTCCAGCAGCCGGCGGCGCGATACGGCGAGCCGCCAGAGTGTCCGCGAGACGGCGTCGAGCGCCAGGACGGCCTCGTCGGCCATGAACGCGATCTCGAGCGCCCATCGCCCGATATGGTCGCGCAGCTGGCGCCACCGGTCCTGCACCGTGCCGCGCCTGCGTCCGCGCGAGATGCCTCCGACGACGTAGGTGACGAGGTAGGTGCCCGGCGCGGCGACGGTCAGCAGTGTCCAGAGCGGCGCGGCCCCCGGCATGGCGAGCCATCCGCAGACGACCAGCAGCACGAGCGCGGGAGCGATCAGGCTGCGGCGAAGGTTGTCGACGATCTTCCAGCGGTCGAGCGCGGTGAGCGGGGTGCGCAGCCGCGTGCCGTCGCGCCCGGGCGGGTGCCGGCCGAGCCACGGCAGCAGCTGCCAGTCGCCGCGAATCCAGCGGTGCAGGCGCTGGGCGAAGTCGGGGTAGCGCCGCGGGAAGCCCTCGTAGAGCACGACGTCGGAGGCCAGCGCCGCGCGCCCGTGCAGGCCCTCGAACAGGTCGTGGCTGACCAGCGCGTTCTCGGGCACGCGGCCCCGCAGGCTGCGCCGGAAGGCGGCGGCGTCGTAGGCGCCCTTCCCGGTGAAGATGCCCTCGCCGAAGAGGTCCTGATACACGTCCGATACCGCGCGGCTGTAGATGTCGATGGCGGTGTCGCCGGTATAGAGTCGCGTGAAGGGCGAGTGCGCGCCGGCCTCGGGCGAGATCTCGATCCGGGGCTGGACGAAGGTGTATCCCGCCACCACCCGCTCGCCGGAGGAGTCGAATTCGGCGCGGTTCAGGGGATGGGCGAGCGCGCCGACCAGCCGCCGGACAGACCCCGGCGGCGCGATCGTGTCGGCGTCGAGCGTGACCACGAAGCGGGCCGCGCGCAGGCCTGCGACGTCGCCCTCGGTCAGCGAAAAGGCCTGCTCGGCGCCGCCGTGGAGGAACTCGTTGAACTCCTCGATCTTGCCGCGCTTGCGCTCCCATCCCATCCAGACGCCCTCGGCCGCGTTCCAGCGCCGCCGGCGATGCAGGAGCACGAACGGCGCGCGGTCGGGGTGGCGGCCGTTCAGCGCGCGGATGCCGCCCGCGAGCGCGGTTTCTAGGGCTGCGTCGCGGGGGGTCGTCTCCGCCGCCGCATCGGCGGGATCGGTGAGCAGCGCGTAGCGCAGGCGCGTGTCGGGGTTGGTCAGCATGTGGCGTTCGAGCCGCGCCAGGAGTGGCCCGACCTCGCCCGCGTCCCGCAGGATGGCGGGAACGATCACGGCCGCTTCGGCCCCCTTCGGCAGACCGTCGCGGTACTCCATCTTGGGCAGGATGCGCGGCGGCACGAGCTGGGTGACGATCCAGTTGACCAGCGTCACAGCTAGGATCGACGCGGGCATCGTCAGCAACAGGCCGCCGAGGGCGAGAGCGGCCGGCCCCGCCCCGTGCGCACGCATGAGCCCGAGCGGCAGGGCGAGGGCGAGGGCGGAGCCGATCAGCAGGCCCGCCGCGTAGAAGCGGCCCGGGTGGCGCAGGGCCGCACGCCGCAGCGCGCTTGCGGGGGGCGCGCGGTATCCCGTCAGGGCCTCGATCTCGGGCCGCCCGCCCCCCACCAGCCACCAGCCGACATGCATCCGGCGCGGCGCGCCGAGATGCCGGCGCGACAGCCGCACCGCCGCGCGCGCGATGCCGGCCTCGCTGTGCCCCGATCCCTCGGCGAGATCCTCGATCGCCTGCCGGTAGCGGTCGCGCGTGTCGAAATCCATCGCCGCGTGCAGCCCGTCGGGCGCTGCGCGCAGGATCGCCTCGACCCGGCTCGTCGCTTCGACGACGGCCTTCCAGTCGATCCGCTCCACGGCGGCGAGGGCCACGATCGCCCGCGACAGGCGTTCGGTCGCGTCGCGCCCCGAGTCGCCCTCTGCCGCGACCGCCGGCCGGACGGGCGACGGCACCTCCGGCACGAGGCGGGCGAAGGCCGCCATGATCTCCTCCAGCGCCGCCAGCCTGATCATGACCGGAAAGGCCCAGAGCTCGGCGAGCGTCAGGTCGTCGTCGCCGAGGCCCTCTCCCCGCGGTTCGGCTCCCCGGCCGTCGCCGCCCTGTCCTTCAGCTCCGTGGCCCTCCTCTGTGTGGCCCTCCTCTCTCTGGTATGCGTCGAGGAAGGCGACCACGGAGACCGTGTCGACCTGCGAATGGGTGGCGTCGAGATAGCCCTGTGCCGCGAGGAAGATGCGCGGGGCGCCCTCGGCCTCTGGCAACGCCGCCCGGCACAGGCGGCGATAGAAGGCCGGCGGCATGTCCTGCCGAACCTGCCGCGCCGCGCGGCGGACATGGTGCTCGTTATCGAGCAGCCATTCGGCGGCCTTCGTGGCATCGGGCGGCGGCGCCCGGCAGACGCTCCGGGCGCGGTCGAGCCACCCGGCCACCCGGTCGAGATGCCGCCAGACCGGCAGCGGCCGGGGCGGGCCGGCGCAGGTGCCGTGGCGCGCCCGGTGGCTCGCGGCCGCGGCGCGGAGGGCACCCGAGGGGGCCGCCGAAGGGGCGGTCACCTGTCCCGGCCTGCCTTCGCCCGTGGGCCGCGTGGCGCCATGATCGTGGCGGGGTGCGGCCCGGCTTCCGCGGTCCGGACCAGCAGCGTCGGCGTGACGAGACGCGACAGCAGGTACTCCGCGGTGCTGCCGATCGGCAGGTCGGGATCGGTCCCGAGGCCGCGGGCCGACAGAACGACGAGCTCGCCATTCTCTTCGCCGATCGCGCGCAGCAGAGCCCGGCGCGGATCGTCGCCGCCGAGGCGGACGATCCGCCCGGCGCGGTTCTGCACCGGCAGGAGACGGTGCAGACGTTCGAGCCGCTGCGTCGCCGCACGGTCCGCGCGGGCCTGCACCCGGCTCAGGAGTGTGCCGTCGTCCGCCTCGGCCCAGCTGTCCCCGTCGGCCGCGATCCGCGGCACCGCGTGCAGCACGACGAGCTCGGCGGCGCGGTCCCGGGCGATCTCCGCGCCGTAGCGCAGCGCCGCCTCGGCGGCGCGCGAGCCGTCCATCGGCACGATCACGCGGCGGGTGGTCGTCCGGTCGGCCGCGACGCGCTCGGGCACGATCAGCACCGATCCCGGAAACGTCTCGGCGAGATGCCGCGCCGTCCCGCCGAGGGTCGGAGCCTGCGCCCTGCCTTCTCCGCCCGCGCCGAGCACGAGCAGGTCGACGCCTTCGCGCCGCGCCTCTTCGTGGACGCAGCGCACGACGGAGCCACTGGCCACGACGGCATGGACGCCCTCGGCCGCGCCTGTGGTCTCTGCGAGATCCATGATCTCGGCGAGGTGCTCCCGTCGGGCGAGTTCCCAGTCGACGGGATCGGCAAAAGACCCCGACGAACCGCCGGCCGGCAGGACGCGCAGAGCGGTGAGCGTCGCGCCAGAGGCGGCGGCGAGCGACGCGGCCTCGCCAATGACGCGCGCGGCATGCGGCACCCGGTCGAGGCAGGCCATGACGTGGTGAAAGAGCCCCCCCTCGCCCGCGCCCCTATGAAGCGGTCTCTCGGAGGTCGTTCCAAGATGAAGACCCGTCATGCCAGCCCCCTCGATGTTTGCAGAGCCATCACCCATGGCGCGATGCGGAGGCTAAGGCCCGCAGCCCGCACGTCATTGACGGTGCGCAAGAGGGCGCGGCGCCGCTCGCCGCAACCGCGTTGGCCCGCGACGCTGGCTCGCGGAGAGGCACGCCCCGATGCGTGCCGGACCGCTGCCGCGGGCCAGGGCGGTGGCGGTCTCCGGCTGTCTTGCGCGGAGGCGTTCCGGGCAAGGGCACGGGCAGCGGGAAGGGCACGGGCAACGGCAAGGTCGTGGTCATGTCGCGGAGGCGTCCACCCCCGCCTCAGCGCGGATCGTGCCCGGGGCGCACCAGAGCGCGGACGGACGGGCAGTGTCTGGCCACGCCGCACATGATGGTCTCCGGCGGCCGCAGGCGCCCCGGCGCCGACTCCGTGCGGCCGTGGCGACATGAGCGGAGGGGGCCGTCGCGCCGCCATCGTTCGCGGCCGGCCGGGCTGCGCGGGCATGGCTGAACGCGCTTCGCTGAACGGCAGGGCTGAACGGGCAGGGGGTAGCACGCAGCCCCGCGACGACGTCGAGGCCGCCCGTCGAGGGAACGCCGCGTGCCCGAAGGATGCCCGGAGCCGGGTTTCGCACGCCGTCGGCCCGCCCGGGGGAGCAGGAGCGGCACCCGGCCCGCTGGCATGACCTGATGATCCCCGCGCCGTCGAACCGGCGGCCGCAGCGCCCGTCCGCCCTCCGATCGAGCGCCGAAGGTCTACACCCCGTCCCGGCCTTGCGCATCCCCGGCCGGATTCGATAACACATCCCAACGGAGAGGTGGCCGAGTGGTCGAAGGCGCACGCCTGGAACGCGTGTAGGCGGGAAACCGTCTCCAGGGTTCGAATCCCTGTCTCTCCGCCACTTGCCCTCGCGAAAGCGTTCTCCCGACCTGGCAGCGGCAGGATTTTCTCGTTGTTTTCGAGGGTTATGCGGGAGGGGCTGAGCACTGGCACCTGCGCCAGGAGGCATGGGAGCGGTCTCTCAGGGCCGATATTCTCCGGACCTCATGACTGTGCGGATTTGGTGAATTTCTTGTAAGCTGTTGTAGAAAGGGAGAAATTTCAAGCCGCGGAAATTGCTTGAATTGGAGTCGCGTTTGCGTCTGCCGCGACCGGGTTCGGAAGTTCTCAGGCCATTGCCCGTTCCAGTCTCTGTTTCCGACGCTCCCAATCGGGCATCACTTTGTCGAGGAGCTCGAAGAATGCGGGGCCGTGATGTGGCTCGGCCACATGGCAAAGCTCGTGGGTGATGACATAATCGATGGCGTCGACAGGCGCCTGCACGAGGCGGCGGTTCAGCAGGAGGCGGCCTGCCGGAGACATGGATCCCCATCGCTGCCTGGTCTGGCGCACGATGAGCCCCTTCGGCCGAAATGTCTCGGGATCCGGGAAGAGACCGAGACAGAGTTCGATCCGCTCCGGGAACTTTATGTGGGCCCGATCCCGGTACCAGGCATCGACCAGTTCGCGCGTTACTTCCGGCC
>OFET01000811.1_pt1 | contig 13266 bp, 17 predicted proteins | sample 1521211 | NCBI WGS metagenome assembly OFET01 (sample SAMN03766358, study PRJEB24113) | microbial mat metagenome | isolation source: enrichment culture HLUCC-A from microbial mat sample contains cyanobacterium...
TTCCAGTCAGGCGCCGCGCGGCATCCCAGCGGATCACCGACGAAATCGATACCCCAAAGCGACGCGCCGCCGCCCGGCGGCTCATGCCGCCATCAACCGCCGAAAGCGCCCGCGCCCGCAAATCCATCGAAAGTGATTTTCCCATCATCGCCGTCCCGATCTCTGTCACGACGACAATGAATCAGTTCACCACTGCCTTGGGAATCCCCAACCGCGATTCAACAAGGAAGGGAGTTGCTCTAAAGCGAAACTGAATTTCAATTGTGGCCTATACCTTCGAGAAATCACTGTCCCATCAGTTCTCGGGAGGAGAATATCAATCGCTGCTTCGACGTGCCGCCCTTGCCTCCCGGTATTTCTGCTCTGCAGCCGCATATGCCTCCCGATTGCCCGGTCGCAAATCAGCTCCTACGATCACTATTTCGGGAAGGCCATTGTAGATGATCCGCTCGATATAAATGTCGCCTTCGCAAAGCCCGTTGCGTGCATCAAGAAAATCAGGCGGACAAATCATCTCGATAAATTCCAATTGCATCGGTGTTATTCCAGCCGTAGAGAGCGATCGACGTGGATATTCTATATTTTCAGAGTTAAGGGGAAACAGACTGACTTGTGGCTGCTGGTGCTCGTCAACAGGGTTGCTATACGCGATAAATCCCTCAACCAAAAGATGTTTTTTTCACCTTCGTCCCTCTCACTCCAAGAAAAAAGTGGCACTTCGGAGAATGACACACGCTCGAATTCAGCCTTATCTTTTGTAGGATACAGAATCGCCTTTCTTTCCTCATGCTGTTCAAATCGCCACCTGCTAACGGCATCGTAAGCAGTTTCAACAATTCGATATCGGTAATCTGTGTTTGAATGACAGATCTCAATTTCAACAGCATCGTTACCAAGTATACGCTTGGCAAAACTGCAATCCTGTCTCGTCTCAGTGCTTGGACGAGATAACATATCTGATACAGGGGTCCACCAGAAAGCAATCCCAAGCACAATGATTATTAGGCTTAGCCTTTTTCCATTTATGATTTTGCTCATCATTTGCCAAGAAAATACTCAAAACCTATGTTTGGTGCGGTTGATCGACACTGCGGCATTGATCAGCCCCGCTGGCTGATCATAGTCTAATTTTAGTGTGTGGCAGCCTGACACGCCAGTATAGGCAGCGGCATCAATCATCTTTTTATCGCCATTCATCCTCAGGCGCATCGTCGGTGGCCCATGCTGATGCAAATCACATGGCATGCGAATGCGGCGAAGGGCGAGCTCGATCAGCTGCAGTCGCTCCATTGGCGGCGACCGCTAACACGGTGAATGCTCCGGGCAGGGGGGATTTCGGCTCTCGCACTTCACAGATCTGTGCTTCGAACCATTGGAAGGGATGTATAGCACAATCCCGGCATCAGCGATCCTGTCATCAGTGATGTTGGACCGGTTCAACCGGTTCAACCTTTTTGTCTCGTCTTCGGTGAGCAGAACAAGCCGGTAATTTTTTTTGATGAAGTGCAGGATATCATCATCGCTTGCACCCTCTTTCACGAGGCCGATCACCCGGCGCGCATAGGCCCGTTGTGGCAGAACGTGCTCGATACGCAATGGTTCGCCGCGCACGCGTGCCTCATGAGCCTGCACCGAAATCTCGGCACCAGGATCTCCTTTCAGACTGTTGATATGCGTCAGGTGCGGATATCGAACGTGTATGCTCAGAATGTCGAGTATCCGTTCTACCGAGTGGATCGCGCCGCCGTTGTCGGTGAATCCGCTTTCGAGCGCCTTGTTTCTCGCCTCGATGAACAAGCGCAGCGCAGGAAGCAGGTTTCTCGTGTGATACTTACGGCCCATGCCTCATTCCTCTAACTGAGCCTAAACAGGTGCCAAAAAGGCATCTTCGGTCTCATGGCAGTCCTACCTGAAAAGGCTTTGATAACAAGCTAGCACAATCATTTATCTTAATTGCTTTTTACAATATTTTTGCAACCTTTTACAATGAATTATTCTTTCTTTATTACAGCATGTAACATGCAAGCATGTTTCTTGCAAATATCCTGTTTATATATTTTCACTTGCGTCTAGTATGGACCTGCGGCATAAGTCAGCCCATGCTGATCGTCGGATTCGTTTCGCAGAAGGGTGGTGTCGGTAAATCGACGCTGGCGCGTGCGCTGGCGCTGGAAGGCGTACGCGAGGATCTGCGCGTAAAAATCGCTGATCTCGACCCCCAGCAAGGGACGGCGGTGGCATGGGCAATGCGGCGCATGGCGTCTGGTATCGAGCCGGCGATCGCTGCCGAGCCGTTCCGGAACGTGAGTGACGCGCTCGCCGCCTGTGGCGGTCTCGACCTTCTCATTCTGGACGGGCCGGCGCGCGCGAGCCGTGAGACGCTGGCAATCGCCAAAGCTTCGGATCTTCTCATTCAGCCGAGCGGAACGGCGATCGATGATCTCGATCCGGCAATTCGGCTGTTTCATGAGCTGGTCGCCGCCGGCGTAGATCGCGGGCGGCTTGTGATCGTGCTCTCACGCGCAGGGACAGAAGCAGAAGAGCGCGACGCGCGCGATTACGTCACGCGCGCCGGCTTCGAGGTTCTGCCCGGCGCCCTGATCGAGCGGGCCGGATACCGGCAAGCGCAGAATGCCGGGTTTGCGGTGCAAGAGGCGCGACATACCGCGCTTGCAACGCGAGCCCAGGAACTGATGAAGGCAATTTCGGATCGCATCTGATGGGCAAGGTTTCGCCAGTATTGGAGACGGCGCCGGGCGGCCTCGATGGCGGGGATAGTCTGGCGCGTTACTGGCGCCAGGTGGCGCGTCGTGGAATCGACTTTCGGAATGCTTCGCAGGCGCCCGATTCAGGTTCCATAATGGGCCGTCTGCGCGGGTGAAATGTGGTTGTAGCCTACAACCAATACATGTCTTAGGGCTGTGAACAGCTTAAAATAGTGCAAGGAGGCGAATATGGAGATCATAGGCCTTGCTATTATCGCTGGCTTCTTTGGTTTTATCTATCATGTGTTTCGATCAGATAGCAAAGAAACAGAAAATAATCATATTAGTGATATAAAGTCTAAAATGAGCTCCATTGCTCAAAAATCCCAAAATAAAGATTTTGTTTACAGAGAAATAATCAAACTAGAAGAGAAAGATATTACATCAGCAATTAAAATTAGCGAATACGTTATGCTTGCAGCAGAAGATAGAAACGAAATTATAGCAGAATGTCTTGTAGACAAAATTGAAAACAATAAAAATTTACAGGAGTGTATACGATATAAATATTTCAAAGACAGCATTCCTGAGATAAGGCGTGAAATCGTTAAATATTTAAGCAATAACCAAGTTACAGATAATATTAAAGAATCTGCAATCAACATTTCTGATTCGTTACTTTGTAAATACATGGAAAATTCAACAAAAATTGTTGGATATTTATCTGCTGAAGCAACTGCCAAAGGGATAATAGATAACTTAAGAGGTAAGAAATTTGATGACTCCCTATATAATTATATCGGTAAGAAAAAAGAGTCGTAAGAATAGTTCCATGATAGGAAAAGTTTTCGGTTTTAGACAACTGTAATAGCAGGAGAGTGAGGCATGTCTTTGAAAGCGAAATCCACGCGCGGGCGCATATCCGATCAAGAACCGCCGAAGGCCGCGCCAGATGCCGCGATGCTCGATCAGGCGCCGCTATATGCGACCGATCAGGATCGCCGACGCGATGGCCGGTCCCTGCGGGCGACCGGGCGGATCAAGCCGCTCTCGACCCGGGTGAAGCCCGAAGTGTATGATATGATCTTCGATCAGGCGGCGCGCGAGGGCGTCACTTTCGCTGAACTGATCGAGCGGGCGATAATTGATTATGTAAATCAAAAGGAGAAATAGAAATGATAGTAAAAATTCTTTCAATAGATTTTATTATTTTGCTCTCTAATACAAACGCTCATGGAGATTCAACTGGATCTGCCAATGAACTTTTACCACATTGTCGTAATGTTGCAAATCAAACAAGAATTGATAACTCTGATAATACATTTTTAAGAGGAATTTGTCTTGGCATAGTAATTGGAGCAAGGCATTCAATGGATAACGGGAGCATGTATTGCACACCAAGCAATGTTACAAATAGGCAAATGCTCAAAGTAGCAGTTAAGTATATGGATGATAATCCTGGCATTTTACATGAACCATTTATTCATCTAGCTATGATGTCATTTGTTAAAACGTGGCCTTGTGGTCGCTGATTGTTGATAGGTCTATCACTTAATGCGGTAGCAGGGGAGGGCGCGCGGTTTCCGCCACCTCTCTTCTCTTTCGAAGGATAACCGTATCCGTGGGGTTCACTTTTTTGAACCCTACCACCCTTCGGGCCGCGCTCGATCCACGTCTTCCATTCCTTGCAAACGATCGTGATGCGGTTCGGGAGGTTCTTCGCCCCGGTGATCCGCCGCTCTTCGATTTTCACAAGCCCCAGGGTGCGCGCCTGCCGCATGGTGTTCTGGACTGTGGTGCGCGACACGCCGGCGCGTGCTGCGATCTCGGCAATGCTGCGGGTGCAGGCGCCCTTCGATCGGCATTCATCCGCCACGATGCGCAGAACGGCTTGCTCGCTGGTCGTGAAGCTCGCGGCGAGGGGCGGCGGGAGCGGGCCGGATGATGCGAGGCGCCGGCGGCGCTCGATCGAGGCGCGGCGATCCGGTGAGACCTGCTTGCGGCGTGGCGGGAAGATCGAGCCGGGCCGCGGGAAGCTCGCCACGGTCTCGACCTTGGCGAGCTCGCGCTTCGCATGAATGAGCTCGGCAAGCCGCTGCGCGTCGTCATCATCAAGGGCGCCGGCGGCGAGGCCGCGCCAAATGTTCTGTGAAATGGTATCCAATGCGCCGCGATGCGCGGTCGCGATCGCGGTCTCGATCTGTTGCACAAACACGTGAAGCCCCTCGCTTGTGGGGCCGTGATCAGACAAAGCGATATCGTTGAGTGAATCGGTGGATTCCCTCTTGACCGGCTTCCCGGGTCATGAGACCTTCCACCTTGAAATTGTCGGTGGTGGAAAGCCTCTCGATTTATCGGCCTCGGAAGTTGGCGCTTCCGGGGCCGTTGCTTTATGCGCTCACGGCAAGTTGTCCTCTATTGCAGGCGCAAATCACTTCACGCCCGATTGCGCACGGTGACGGTTGTGGCGATTCGCGTCAAGCTGCTACATCTTGCCCTGACTGATCATTGCGAACTCGATAAGTGTCTGGACAATCATCACGGCGCCATGGCGCGGACGAGCGCCGGTGGTGATCAAGTCGGCGCCGATCGTGCGGCATTCCTTCCCCGTGCATGGCTTCGAGAATGTCGGCGGCTCCATCGATCGAGACCACAGTCGTTTTTATAGATTAATGTATCTAGATATCTGCAAGCATGTTTCTTTCATGTAGATTTATGCATATATGATTTTGGCGATCTGGTGCAAGTCAAAGGTCAAGTAGCTGTGTAGAGACGAATCACTTTTGCAGGGGCGCGGTAAGAGCGCCGCAAATCTTCGCTGAAGTTTTCCACAAGGAATGAGCCGAAAAACGGGGCATTTCGGGACACCTCGGGACGATTAACAGGAAATTTCGAATCAATTTGATGCGAACCACCTTCGTCGTGGTCCATACTCCAGTGGTCGGGCGCTATTGCCCGTCATAACAACGGAGACAGTCAATGAAGAGATTTCTACTTCTCTTCCGGTTTGCGTGGCGGAGAGTGAAGCTCACCCTCCGCCTAAGCATTGACTGATTATGCCTATTGGTCTGTGCGGGGCGGCCACCCTGCACAGACTTCTCTACCGTAGCATTTGCTGCGTATGTCGCAACTTGTATATCCGGAAAATGCGGGTCTGCTTAGGTGAGGATCGTGCACCTCAATAATCCGCGCACAGGCGTCACACTTCCATCACGTCTTTCTCTGTCATTGATGCATATAGCGTTGGAATGTCACGTGAGCGGATGCGGAACTGGCTTCGACGCTTGACTCTCGGTCGTACCGTTGATGCGCCTTCAACCTTGATACCGGGATCGTAGTAGACCCTCTGAAGCGACATCGCTTGCAGGAAGCGCAAAAAGTCAGTGTCTTCGCCCAGCCTGACGCGCGCACCGTAGCTGTATTGCTGATCCGGGTCCTTACGCGCCGTAAAGGGCACATAAGCCGCCTTGGCGTGCTTTTTGTTCCAGTGGGCCAGCAGCCCCGCAAAATGCCAAGTGGCGGCTTCGTTGCCGGCGGCATCGGCCAGCGTGAACCCACCCTTCGGATCGGTGATGCAATTCCTGACCGGATCGTAGCCGATGAACTGCATGGTCAGGCCGGTAACCGCGTGTGTCTCCCCCAGCCTGTGGATACCTCCGAAATTCAGGCGGTCTGGTCGGCCCGCCCTATCAGGGTAGCCATATTTCCGGACGAAGGCCTCGGGTCCGTTGGATCTGTAGTATCCGCCCGTAGGCTCGGGCGTCATCAGCGTCAGTGGCCCGCTCGAATACCGCACAAAATCGTTGACCGTATGCGCCTTGATCTCCCAGCCCTCGAAATCCGGCTCTGCGCGGCCATTCGGAACGATGTCGAGATGGGATTCTAGGGTATAGCCGCCACAATTGGTTCCGGTGCAGGGGCCGACGACACCGCCGGCGTAAAGCCGCTGCGAGGGCAGCCATCCGAGACCGTGAATTTCCCGGAGCCTTCTCAGCAGCCTGTCGCGAGACGTATCGACGGTACCAATGGGCACATGCTGGAAAACCCCCGTGCGCTTCAGCGTGCCCAGCGCGCGCACCTCATTTGCCAGAGGGCTATCCGGTGCCGTGACCCAGCCGACAATCCGGCGATCGGACGTGATGCCGAAAAACAGGAGCCGCCCAGCCTGCCTTGCCGTCATCAACTCGTTTGGTCCGCCCTGGGTGCCTTTCAGAAAACCAGAAAAGCGGATTTCCGGGTACTGGGGGTACAGAATGATTTGCGCACTCGGTGCGGCTGTAAGGCTGCCGTCGGCACGCAACCATGAAAACGGCAGCGGAGCCTTCAGGGACTCCCGGCCAGCCGCTGTGGTCTCCTCGCGTATCTCGCCGATCGGCAGGATGTTAAGAATATCGAAGCTGCCGCCAAGATAGGGCTGGTTTTTGGAATTGTCGTTGGCGGCAAGCTCCTTCACCAGCAGCTGGGTTACGCCCTGCGCGACCATCATCTCGCGGAAGGCACCAAGTCCGATTGCTGCTGCGTCACTCATGGCGCCCCCCGGACTTCCAAGCGTGGCGCATCCGAGCGAAGCCAGACAATGCAGGCATCCAGCACCTCTGCGAGAGGCAATCTGGTTCGCCCCTTCAGGGCACATTCCCACACGATGCCAAGCCGCCAGCCGGCCTCGACAAGCGCCGACTCGCTGCGGGTATCCGTCGCTTGGTTGCGGGTGATCTTAGCACGCCACCATTCCTGCCGGCTCGCCGGCCAGCGAAACAGGTGGCAATCATGCCCGTGCCAGAAGCAGCCATGGGCGAACAGCACGGCCCGGTAGCGCGGAAACACCATATCCGGCTTGCCGGGCAATTCCCGTGCATGAAGCCGGTAGCGAAATCCTGCCCGGTGAAGCCCACAGCGCAGGATCATCTCGGGCTTTGTATCCCTTCCGCGAATGCCGGACATCATCCGGCTCCTGACGTCCGGCGCGACGGTATCAGCCATGCGCGACCATCGGCTGTTCGCCGGCCTGCAACAACGGTCGTGCGGGGAGGGCCGAACCCTCATGCTTCCTGGCAACCGCCTCGAGGAGATAAGGCTGCATGGCCTTTGCCACGAATTCGACAACGGGCACCACGACGGCATTACCAAACTGGCGGTAGGCTTGGGTATCCGAAACCGGGATCTTCCATGCCTGGCCTGGCCGTTCGAACCCCATGAGCCTAGCACATTCGCGGGGCGTAAGCCGGCGCGGGCGCGGGCCTGGCTGGTCAACCAGGACCTCTGAGCCGTCCTTGTAGTAGCGCGCGGAAAGGGTCCGCGTCACATCGTCGGGACCAAACAGGCTGTAGCCGAACCCGTTGCCGGCGGCACGGTGCTTGTCCTTATAGTTCTGGAGGTATTTCCAGAGATTTTCGGTGAGGGTGTATTTCGGGTCAACCTGATCATGCGGCTCCAGGATGCTGCCGAGCCTTGGACCACTGCCTGGCGGGGGAACCTCCAGAGCCTTGAAATCAAAGCTATTCGGCTCGCGGAACCCGACGATGAAAATCCGCTCCCGCTTCTGCGGCACCCATGGTTCGGAGCTGATCACGCGGTGCTGGACGTGATAGCCCAACTCGTTCTCCAGCACGTTCATAATCGTTGCGAAGGTACGACCCTTGTCGTGGCTCTCCAGGTTCTTGACGTTCTCCAGAACGAAAGCAGCCGGTTTGTGATGGGCAATAATCTGCGCCGTATCAAAAAACAGCGTTCCCTGAGTGTCACAGAGGAACCCATGCGGTCGCCCCAAGGCGTTCTTTTTAGAGACGCCGGCAATCGAGAAGGGCTGGCACGGGAACCCGGCGAGGAGCACGTCGAAAGGGTCGATCCGGGCCGGATCTTTGGAGTAGTCGCGGATATCGCCGGCGACCGGATGGTTGTCCGGGAAGTTGAGAGCATAGGTCTTCTGGCAGTTGACATCCCATTCGGAGGTGAAGACACACCGCCCTCCGATGCTCTGGAATCCCAGCCGCAGGCCCCCAATGCCGGCGAACAGGTCAATGAAGGTGAAACCGTTGCTGGCCGGCGGGTGGACCGGCCGGCGCTCTGCTGCGAGCTTCAGGGTGCGGACGGCAAGGCGGCTTGGCTTGCTCTGGCCTTCCTCGTATCGATAGATTGTTCTGGGTGTGACGGCCAGCAGGCTTGCGGCCTCGTCAAGGGTCAGTCCGGCCTGTTCCCTGAGCCGCGTGAATTCTGTTCGTCTGCCGGTACGCATACTGTCTCCCGAATCGCTGGCTTGATGCTGGGTCGATTTTTGACACCATGGCACTCGCCGGCCTGACCGGCAATATATTTGTTCATTTTATGTTCTTCGCGACAGAAGGCCATCCACAGACTATCTGGGTTCTTGCCGTGCTCGCGCCGGATCTAAGCGGTTAGAAAATGATCAAACGTCGCGATATCAACATCTATTGCTACTCAGGTTTGCTCGATTTCCCTGTCCCTGTCTCGACCTAGGCTCTGCTGTCGCTCATGCGGCATCTCATCTTCCGCTTGGAATCCGAGTGTCGACCCACGATTAGCCTGCCTGCTCATCTGCGCAGTCAGGGCATTTAGGGTCGGCGCCTGATCCCTGCCGACAAACACAATGGTCTGCGAACGAGCCCGCGTCATGGCCACGTAGCTGGCAGCGTCACGCCAATGGTGCGTGTGTAAGAGGTATGTTTGATCGAGCGTCTTTCCCTGCCCGCGATAGATCGTGCCGGCGTATCCGAGATCGATGTTTGTAAAATCTCGTGTGTCGAAGGCGATCTCTCGGCCTCGATCTGAGCGAACCGTGATGCGATCTCCGTGGATGGCCTCGACCGTGGCAAGTGCCCCGGCATAGATGCCTTTCGGCTTCCATGTGCCCCGAAACGCGATCCGGTCCCCGACCCCGACCGAAACCGTCCCGCGCTCCGTCTCGATCGTGATGCAATCCGTGACCCGTCCTCGCTCAATCTCGATCGCTTGCATGGCGTCATTCAGCCGCCGCACCTCTGCGTTTGTGTATGCGAACACAAACCGTGTCCCCCGCTCCGTCTCCGTATCGGCCTGCCAACGCTCCACGAGTGCCGCTCGGGCGCCGTCGAGCCTGTCGTGCCAGTGTATCAAGCCCTGGGAATCGTAAGCCTCCAGCCCCTCCCTGAAGCGCCCCTCGGCGAAATCCCTCGCGGCTTGCCTTGCCCAATCCTGATGTTGCCGGCGCACGGTACTCAGCGAAACACTCCCGATCCGCTCGCGAATGTCGGTGAACACCCCGCCACGTTCGATCGAGCCGAGCTGGCGATCGTCACCGACGAGAACGAGTTTGGCCCCGGATTCTGCGGTAAGCTGGGTGAGACCATCGAGCCGCTGTGTATCGAGCATTGCGGCTTCATCGACAATGATCAGGGACTTTTGCGCCACCTGGGCATTGCCATGATCTGGCGCGTGCTCACGATACCAGAGAAGCGAGTGGACGGTGGTCGCACGCCCGAAACCGCTATCCCGTAGATCCTGGGCTACGGCATTTGTTGGGGCCAATCCGATGACAGCATATCCGTCACGCTCGGCAGCCTCACGGATCGCGGACAGAGTATGGCTCTTCCCGGTCCCGGCCCGCCCCTCCAGGATTTTCAGGGAGCCCACATCGAGGACGTGCCGCATAGCTTCGGTCTGCTCCTCATCGAGCGTCATCTCGCGGGAGACCGTGCGGATGAAGCGTGTTCCGATTTCATGCCGATCGGAAGAGGCAAGAATCTCAGCGCGGGCCAGCGTCGCCTGTTCCTGCTCACGAACCGACTTCAACGTCCAGCCCACTTCCTCTTTGCTCGCGGAATCATAAAGCCGGATCGTGTCGGCATGCGACGCGATCGCGGCCATCATTTTTTCCGGCGCGGATATGCCAGCGCTCAGAAAAGCCCTCTGAAGCTCGGTCTCAGTGACAAAAGACTGGTTGCGCAAAAGCCGCGAAAACACCGCCTTCGGTTCGGGCGGAACCCGGATTTCGGGCACCGCATCACGGGACAGACCGGCTTCGGCCTGGAGTTCCGCACGCAGCGTCGCGACCGCGGGGAATCGCGTCGGAGCGATCTCCGCAAAAACGCGGCGGAGATCTGCAGCCCGAACGCCTTCGATCCGCCTGGCGAGGGAGTGAACCGTGCCGGCTTGGTCCAAAACCACATACTGGCGACGGGATCCGAGGGCGGGGCGGTAGCCTGCCTTCTCCAGCCCAGCGAGAAACGCCTCTGCGTTATCAGCGGCCTGCCAAAGCGCTGTGATCTCGGCCTTCACGGCTTTCGGATCGATCCCCGTTCTTTCGGCGATCTGCTGCTCCGCGTGAGAAAGTGTACGCTCCGGTCGCGGCACGCCATCCCGCTCAGCATGAGCACCTTGGACTCGCTCGTGGCCGAACTCGCGCTCTAGCTCACGGGCGACAACCTCATGCTTGCGATAGTTGTGGCTGTCCGCCACGGCGACCAAGGTGTCAGCCCGCACACGCCCCCACACGACATGGACGTGTTCCCGCCCGAGCTTCTCATGCATTACCACGGTACGGGGCTGCCCCATAAGGCCAAGCTCTTCCTCCAGGCGATCGACGGCACGTGCCCAGCCGTCGATTCCGAGCCGCTCGTGGATCGAGACATTAATCGAGGCGTGATACAAGGGGCTCTTGCAGCGAGCTCCTGACGACATCGCCTCCATCTCGCGCAATGCTCCCTCAAGCTCACGCGAGACGGTCCCGCGAACCTCCAGCACCTCCATGCGCTCGTTCGTATCGACACGCTGAAGATGGGCGGCCAGATCAGCTGCGCCGGCGCGGGATCCGCCCTTGATGATCATGGCTGCCGCCCCAGAGCCCGCATCAGCGCGTCTCGGATCTCTTCGAGCTCATCCTGAAGCTCCGATAGCGCCAGCGGGTCGAGGACGCGGAGAGCGCCTGCATTGGCCTTGGCGGCGATCTGGTTGACGTTCGATCCGATCTTGCCCAGCTCGGCGAGGATGCGTACCAACTCCGCCTTTTCTGCCGGCGGGCGGCGCACGCGGCGCGGCGCCTCGGTGCCGATCAGAATGTCGCGAGCGAAGGTGCCCAACGTCACGCCGGCCCGCTCGGCCTCGGCTTTAATGCGCTCATGTTCGGCGGGCTCGACCCGAAAGGAGATCACGCGCTGGCGTTGGCGTTTTTCGCTGCCGGTTGCCACGTCGATAATCCTCTCAGGGGGTGAACAGGGGCGTGAAACAGGGGATGCAATGGGGCTTCTGCCCCTTGCCAAGGTCCGCGCGGTTTACCGCGCATGGCTTGCAAACAACTATATCTTTAATTCAGTCTATAAGACACTTTCTCAATGAGCAAGGCTTCCGAGTTGCTTCCGGAAGGTATCCGGAATACCATCCAGCGACCAGGAGACTCTCATGACCGATAAACAAGGGCGGTATCGTCAACGCAAGATCGACCAAGGCTTAAAACGCGTCGAGGTTCTCGTGCCATCCGAAAGCGTACCCTACCTGAAAGCCTACGCTCGCGCTCTCCGGGACGCCCATCAGTTAGGTCTGATTACGCCATCCTTTGAGGGAATGCCCCGAAGGGAAAGCCCCGAATTCCGGTACGTCTATCCCCCTTCCGATTCCCATCCTACCAAAACAATCGAAAAAAACATTCAAAAACCTCAGGATAAGACTCAAAATCCTGATTTCAGCACAGGCCTTTTCAGGGATACTCCATTTCACGAGAACGATTCTTAAGTAGATTTTCCATTCTTCCCCTGTAATCAAGCGACAAATCAACAAGCCTGCCGTACAGCAACGGATTTTCTGGTTGATGTTTGATCTGATTAATTACGTCCTCAAACTCAGCTTCTTCAACTGCAAAAACAGGTATGCTTAATTTTATCATTGTTTTGAGAATATTAAAGCTATTATCGCTGTATGCCTCAGTAAATATATCTTTAATTTTTGTGATTACAATGGCACCACGGTTATAAAGGATCTCCCCATTGTGTATTTTACTGCAACGACTCACTAATTCATTCATTTTTGGGCGATTATCAACATCAGTCTCAAAAAAACAATATGATTGATGTAATTGATGGAAAGTCTCATCTGGTCTTATAATCCGGGCTCCGTCGACATCGGCAGAGTCTGCAAAACGATATGCATATCCCGCGTACAAACCACGTCGGATTAATTCGCAGAAATCCGATACGGCCTTGATCCTGCGCGCATTAACGGCTGACTTTGGGTCGTTCCGAACCTCAGGCCGCTCGCCTTGCTGCCTTTCAATATAACCGAAAAATGGGAGAATAACCGTCATTCCTGCATCCACCGCGACTATTGGGAATACGGCAGCGTTATCGAGAATCACCTTAAAGAAAGTTAACCCGCATTATGCACGGAAGTCTGGCGGATGTAGCGCAAGCCGTTGAAATAGCGTAAGATTTGGTTGTTGACGCCGAATCTTGCAGTTTCACGGAGGCCACATCCGCCATGAATGATCCTACGCTGCCGCTGGAGGGTTTGTCACCCGTGAATGGCAAGGCCATCGTCGCCCGGTTTGACGGCGGCAGCCTGTCATCGGATAGCGGCC
>OFET01000816.1_pt1 | contig 13206 bp, 16 predicted proteins | sample 1521211 | NCBI WGS metagenome assembly OFET01 (sample SAMN03766358, study PRJEB24113) | microbial mat metagenome | isolation source: enrichment culture HLUCC-A from microbial mat sample contains cyanobacterium...
GTTTTTCACAAAAGTCATGCAAAAAACTTTGCACTTCTTTGCAACTCCCACCAGCATTGGGTTCTGGAGGTTGAGAGCCTGCGATCGCGTTCGACTGTTCATACAGCCCGCTAAAATCGGGTACCATGAGAAGAAGCGTACGGCACCCCGCACGACATTACCCCTGTTGCCCTCTGTGAGAAATCAATAACTGTTACTCCCGCCAAGAAATACCAGTTGTTTGATTAATTAGGCTTCAGGATTGACTTCTGAGAAACGGTCTAAGCCTCTTAGGTTTAGACCGCTTTCTATATTTGGGATTTATTACACGAATTTGTTGGTTTCTATTCGATTAGCTAACTTCCTCCGCCACAGTAGTAGCACTCGTCTGGTCTAAAGGAATTTCTCCCTTCTCTTCCAACGTTTTCATTTGCAATTCAATAGCTGCCGCTGCTGCTGTAGCAAAGGCTTGCCCCCTTGCTTCGCTCCATCGGTCAAGCTTTGCCGCGACCGTATCAGGCAATGTCACCGTAAATCGTCTAGGCATATCTTGAATCATAAATACGCTCCAATAATACTCCAGACATGCGTTTAAGCATCAAAAAAAAGTTTTAGTGCTTAAAAGAGTGTTTGAAACATGCTTGAGTAATGCTATCATGCTTTTGCGATCGCACATCGCAACATTTCGTTTCGTTCGCTAGCGTTTCACGAAACGGCAAGAGCGTTTAGCAACCAGTTCAAATAAATTCAGAAACGCTTCGATGAAAGCGCTCCAACAAGCGTTTCAAGGAGGACTATACCCGTGTCAATTTCAATGCGCTTCGTGTGCGTTTCAGAAGCGTCGCAGGCCAAGAGCGTTGAAGTGTTGGGCCAATCGGCAGACGAGCCGGTCACCCCGTTTCAACTGCGCGAATTCGTCTCCATGGTCAGAGGTCGGCCCGTGCTGGCCGGAACCTTGCGCACCTGGCGCAGCCGCTTAGGCGTGAAGCCCGACTCAGAAGGCTTTTACACGATGGACGACCTGCGCCTGCTGGGACGCTACCTAGAGGCACTCAGCCAAGGCAGAACGACAGACCAATTTCTCAATCAGGAGTATGGAAAAAATGCCTAAGACCGACCCCCGTACAGCTACGCCCAAAGCCGCTCCCCAACCCCCCAAACCGCAAGCGCTCAACACCGCCAGCAGCGTTCAATCCGAGGTCGTCGCCGTCACCCAACAGCTCGCCCGCGATGTGAGCGCTGATGCCTACGCCATTGGCCAGCAGAGCGCCGAATATGTCAATCAGCAAGCCTTTAGTGCCTTCTTGAAGGGCTTCAACGAGGGGGCAGCGAGTGCAAGCAACCCTTTCTCACAGCTGCGCCAACAGCTATCAGCCTCGAAGCCGCAGCCGATCACCCTACTGGCCGCAACGCCCTCAGTGTCTGGTTCGACGAATACGGCACTGCCCGAGCGCTGCCCACCATCCGCGTAACCCTCGCGCCGACGCTGTGGCAAAAAGCAACCACCTATCTGCTAGCAACCGGCTGCCTATTACTGTTTTTGACCCTGATCGCCACTGTCCTCGGGCTGTCCTCTGGCTGTTCGCGGACGCCCTCGGGCTGTCCTCAGCCAGTCTCGCTGTCCTCGGCTGAGATGCCCACCCTGTAACGCATTGACAGCAATGTTCGCGGCTGTCCGCGGACAGCTGTTAAGGAGAAAAGCCATGATTCTTCGCTTATTTCTACTGTCCTCGCTGAGTGCCGTCATGTTCGGCAGCGGCACCTACACCGGCTGGCGAGCCGCCCGCTGGCTAGACCCGCTGCTGGATGCCAAAGACCGCAGCGCAGCGGTCAGTCAAGCCGTTAGTCAAACCGTACGAGGCCTGTTCAATGACCAGTAGACGCGACCTGAACCAAGAGCTATTCGGCAACACCACCACTTCCCCGACGACCTCACCGCCTGTCGCCTTCAGAGACGCCCCCCGAGAAGTAAGCCTGAGCGAACTGGCCGAGCTATCCGAACTGACTGAAGAGCAAGCCAAAGTCAGAGTGAAGGTCACCCACCTATCTACCTGCGTCGCATCACTCACGGATGGCCTCTCCCACACAGAGCAGCGCTTCGATAAACTGCGCCTCGCCCTGAAGAGTGCCGTGAGCCAAGTCGAACGCCTATCGAGCGCCGATGACCTGCACAGCCAGCAGCTGGGCGAACTAAGCGATAGCCTGCGCGGATTGGAAAGCCAGCTCGAAGCCCAACGCAATGCCCTGGCCTTTTTGCGTAACAGCGATGGCCAGCAGCAGCAGGCTATTGAGCGATTAAGGCAATCGCGTATCACCCTGACCCACATCCTGCTATTCGGCATTCTGCTCTGCGCAGGCAGCGCGATCTCCCTCGATGTAGACACCGCCTTCAACTTTCACCACCGCCTCACCCAACTCGAATCCCGTCTCTACCCCTAACCCCCATTCCCCACTCCCTACTCCCCCTACTCCCCATGGCCTTCCTCCTCGCAAAACGTCTAGAAAACCAACTCCAGACTAAAAGCCGCCTGACTGACGAGAGCTTCAACCCGAGCAACCTAGAGAACCTCCAGCTGCCGCCTGGCGTCAAACTCCCCACCGATTGGCTCAGCTTTGACGAACAAACCGCCGATGCCTTCATCGACCAGATGACGACCGAAGCTGAGAAGCGATCTCAAGGCATCCGCGCCGCCGAGAGTGCGATCTCCCTTCTGAAGACCGACACCGAGCTAGTGAAGCGAATGAAACAGCTGATCGAGCTAGCAGCGAAGAACGAGATTGCCCGAGAAGAAGCCTTTGCCCAGTTCCAAGAATTGCAGCACAAGCTCAAAGTCGTTAGAGCCAAATCCGGCATCGGCTTAGCGGCAGGCATCGAAAAAGAGAATGTGGGTTTTGCCGCCTACCGCCGCCAGTTGCAAGAAGGACTCAGACGAGTGACGAATCTGGCCACTGGCGGTACTCATGAAGGCGCACTGTCGCTGACCAGCACAACACCACCCCAGAATCCAATCAAACTCGTGAGCTAAGAGGACAGATCCGATGAGCCATCGCCTTGCGTCTAAGTTTGGCTACTACGCCCTCTCAGGCTTTGCCGGAAGCGCCCTGGTGCAGCTGGCCATCATCTGGCCGCAGACCTGGATCGCAGTCGGAGCCCTGGGCATGCTTTCACTTCTGTATTTTGCGTTCCTGATTATCTGCATTCAAGGCGTTCTCAAAGGCGCACGGTGGGCAGGTGTGCTGAACTTTAACCTGCTGGGCGTGGATGCGATAGAGAGCACCGCTATTGTGTTGTTGTTTGTGGTCGGAGGGCTTTGGACATGTCTGGAAATCCTTTGACGCAGCTCTTCGATGTGGATTTGAACAGCGATCGCAATCGAGCAATTTTGCGCTTTCTCCTCCACAAAACAGGGAGTGCGATCTCCCGCATCTTCCCGACCAGAGCCACGGCCTGCTACAGCGGCTTAGTCACTGGCTTTGCCCTGGCCTTTATCCCCATCGCCAAAGACGCGCCTGTGAGAGTCACGCTGATGACGACCCTCGCGGGTGCGGGATTGGTAGCTGTCGCGGCGCATGAGCTAGATGAATTGCAGGATGATATTGACGAAGCCAAAGCGCAGAAAGCGCGAGACCGGCAGCTGCGCCTATTTGCTGATGCGGAAGCGAAGACCAAGGTCGCCGAGACGAACCTGCTACGGCATGGCTATGAGCTAGATAAATCACTGCCGATAGAGCTACAGCAGGCGATCTCACCGGCTAGCGCTGAGACGACAGCGGCACCGGCACCGTCCACGGATCGCACTGCTTTTGAGGCTGCGGTGACGGCTGTGCAGACCAAACAACAGAACCGGCAGAACCAGCACAAAGAACAACAAGGGGGTGATCACGCGACAGGAGAAACGACGACAGCTTCTGGGCAAGCGATCGCGATCGCCCCCACCCTAGAGGTCGCCCCCAATCACCCACCCGCAAACTTCACCACCACAATGCAGCAGATCGCCCAGCGCCTGGTGAGCATGACCGTCGTGGGCGTTCCCGGTGCAGGCAAAGGCATGTTCGTCTCCAACCTGCTGCGCCAGGTGCGACAGCATCACCCGCAGCTACATATCTTTGTGATGGAAGGCAAAGGCGATGCCAAAGAAGCAGGCTACTGGCAAGGCGTCGCCAACGACATCCGCTCCATTCAAGGACTGGACCAAAGCCCCGTCAGCCTAGTCGCCTGGATCAACGGCTGCTTAGAAGACTTCAAAGCCATTGATGGCCCCAAGCTGCTGATATTTGATGAAGTCACCTATCTCTACAAGGTCTGGCAGACGACCGAGAAAGAAAGCTTTGAAGACTACATCCAGTACAAGATTGGCCTCAGCTCAATGGGCGATAGCTTGCAGAACTACATCTGGGAGATTGGCCAAGTGAGCAACGCCAAAGACCTGGGCGTCACCGCAGGCATCCGCTCGTTGTTCAAGCCCATCGCCATCGTCAGCAACCACGACCGCAGAGCCGCCAATGCCCTCCTCGGGACAAAGTTTGTGCCGCTGCCCGAAGACGGCAAGAAAGCGGTGATGCAGATGTGTGATCTCTCCCCCTGTGGCCGAGCGGTCTACGACTATGTGAACGACTGCTGGCAGCCGATGCCTCAGCTGCCCAACCTATCGGGCTTCGACAGAGACACGCGCTCATTTGCTAATCAGCCAGAGCCAGCAGTCCCGGAAGCACCGAAACCGCCAGACGTGCGAGCAGACCTAGAGCGATTGCTATCGGTAGAGGCACCCGAACCGGCCAGAGAAGCGACCCGCTTTGGTCTAACGGTGGAGCAAATCAGCGAAGTGCAGACGCGCCTGGCGAGCTTGCAGCCCGGTGCGATTTCATCGGTCAAGCGCATCCGAGAGAACAGTCGTCTGCTGCGAGAGCAGGGCATTACTCAGACTGACTTGGCTGAACTGTTCGATTATTTAACTAAGACGGGTGCGATAGAGTGGCTAGCAAGTGACCAGCGCAATTTCCGGTATCTTGGTGGATTGTAGCTGAGCCTCATGTTTTGAATAATCAAGCAATTCATCCACTTTTGGTGTGTCATGTTGATCCAAAAAATTGTCCAAGAACTTCAGGCTATTCCAGAAGAGAAACTAGCAGAGATCTACGATCTGATTCACTATTTTCGGCTTGGCCTGGGTCAAGCTCCTCAGCCGCCTCGAAAGCCCGGACTCATTGCTGGGGATGTAGATGATGCTTTTTTTGAGCCATTGCCGGAAGAGGAGCTTCAACGATGGGAATGAGCTACCTCATTGATACCCACATATTGCTTTGGTGGGTGTTTGGCAATCCCCAGCTAAAAGAGAGCAGTCGTGCCATTATTGCTAATCAAGAGCACCTCATTTTTGTCAGCAGTGCTTCAGCTTGGGAAATCGCGACCAAATATCGCATAGGCAAACTATCCAAGGCGAAGAATCTGGTTGAGAATTATACTCAAGTGTTGGCCCAAGCCGGTTTTCTAGAGTTACCTATCACGACCACCCATGCGCTGCGAGCTGGGAAATTACCGATTGAGCACCGTGATCCATTTGACCGAATGCTCATGGCGCAATCAGAAATTGAGGACTTACCGATTGTGACCTACGATAGTGCCTTTCATACGGGTTTGATTCAAGTCATTCCCGCTGCTGGTTGATGTCGTACAGTACAGTCTCTTCTAGATTTCGCCCATGACGATGAACTGGGAGATGCTGAAAACGCGCTACCTTCAGACCAGCTGCGCTTCACAGATGGATAGCCTAAGCCTAAATCTGACTCGACTTCAGACCTTAGCGGCGAGTGGTGTAGAAAGCACGATAGCGCATCATTTAGTCAGAGAAAGTCAGTTTTTCATTGAATGGACGATCTCTGCCCTCAATCTAGAGACAGACATCGTGTTAGCGACCGAGCTTTTTTTCCTTCAGCGCCAGCTCAGCCGTTAGAAACTGAGATGGCCAGAACTATGGAATACCGAATCGGAGCGTCAAAAGATTTCAGTCACCGCGCAGACATGGTGCAAGCAGCTACAAGGACAGTTGAATGCGATCGCCAGTTGATCGCTCAGACAGCGCCTACCCCGGTTTATGAGCTTGCAGTGAAAGCAATGCGCCTACCCTAAATGAAAAGACCCTGAGTAGAGCCTGTGAGAGATCCCCGGCAACCCTTCAGCAAAACTCAGCGAGCCCTTAAACAGGTCTAATTAGGCAACCGAGCCCAACTGGCATTCTTAAATCAATGAAGTTCACCCATTGATTCACTCAAGGAGCCAGATTATGAAACGCCAATTCTTCGCCGCCCTCTTTTTGACTGCTGCCACTGTTGTGATCGCCCCCACTGCCAATGCTGCTGAAACGAAAGCCGTCGAAAACATTCAATCGGCCCGCCTAGAGTTCCTAAACAATCAGACCAAAGCCGTCAGCGATATCCAAGCCACTCGTCTAGAGTTTCTCAGTAACCAGACCAAAGCCGTTGATGACATCCAAGCTACTCGCCTAGAGTTTCTTAGCAACCAAACCAAAGCGGTAGAGGATGTTCAATCCACTCGCCTAGACTTCCTCAATACCCAGACTAAAGCTGTCCTACGCTAATTGCGAGATCGCCTTGGTTGTTCGCTCTGTACACAACAGCCGTCGAGATCACCCTATCCATCTCCAGCGCTGAGCTAGACCTGTTCTGGCTCAGTGCTGGAGTGTTTCGAGCTTGGGCACCTGATGATTCCTTGAGAGTTAAGCACTTCATTTTCTGGGTGCCCTTTTCTGTTCACCGTCCTAAAAAGCCTATGCTGCGAACCGCGTCAAAGGCTTTAGGACTACTTCAGAGTTCAATAAAAAATAGGTGTATACCAAGTAGGACTCTGCGATCTGGCACTGTTCGTTGTCGAGTGCTTGCATCTCCCTGCTATGCCCCTTAAGCGACTTGATCATCAGGTAACAACCGCTGAGCGCTAGCTCCACGAGTCTCTATCAGCGGTGACTCATGATGAAATATACGCTTTAACTCATAAAGTCGAGGTAGTACTTCTGGCCTGTCTGGATAGCGCTCACAGACAAACTGAATCAAATCATCGACTGTGCAAGGATTTTTGCTGCCACCGTTCCAGCTATGAAATTCTTCATGGACTTCACCTTTGAGTGTGATGATGTTGTCTTCTACAGCGGCTAAGTGCGGATAGTGATGTGAGGAAAAAATGTGGTGTGATGCCATCTGAAACTTATTGTTGTACTTAGTCTTTTTTTCTAGAGTAATTTGACAGGTTTCTTGATCTCGCCTTCTTGATTTTTTCATTGCTTTAGAAATCTGCTTTTCTCGGTTTTCCCTGGCCGCAGTAATTGCATTGAGTGCGGCTTTACCTGCTACGTCCACAGCCTTACACCATTCTCTGCGGTCTTTACTAGCCAAACTTTTGGAAAGATTTTGACTAAGGCGATAAAAGCCACTGAGCGAGTAGTAGCGAATGTTGTCGATCTCATCGAAATCGATGGCTATTTCTAGCGGTTGCTCAGATCGTCTGAGTTCTTCAAATGCCTTGTTCAGCCGAGTGTAGCTAGTGCCTAAGATAGCGACAGTATCTTTTTTAGAGAGAAAATAACGTCCGTTTCGTAGGGTTAAAGACGAGCTATTTTCATGCACCGTCTTATGCACAAAAGCATTGCGAATTCTTTCTCGATGGTGGGTAACAAATTCAAGAATTTTATCCCAAATAGATTTTTGCTGATGGGTATCGAGATACTTTGCGATCGCAAACGCCCCATGCGCCGAAAAAATCCGATTTCTCCAGGTTTTGTTGGTGTATACAAAGTGGTCATTCTCTTCAAGCACCCACTCGTCATCCGGATCAGCATTGAAAAACTCAATAACTTCCTCCAGTTTTTGAAGTGAGATTTCAAGCGCGTTGGCGAGTTCGTCTTCTTTAATCGTAAACTTTGAAGTTTTTTGAGCCACCTCAAGCCTCTACCGAAATGCTTTGGTACATAGTGTTGATGCGGTCAAACATCCGAGCATCTCCTGACTCTGTATTGTCTGGATGATATTGCTTGCTTAACTTTCGATAAGCCTGCTTGATGTCGTCGTCACTGGCACTCTTTGCGTCTAAGCCAAACACTTTCCAAGGCTGAAAGTATTTAAAGATATCAATGCCATTGATGCAGTTGCTGCCGACTTCAGCGTCTTCGCCAGGGAGAACGCCTACAAATTTTCGATAGAGCGCTTCCCAAGACGACTTGAGCCTCAAATTAAGCTTGTCCATGCCATCGGTAGCCATCTTAAAAGAGCCAGACTTCCGTAGCGCCGTGGTGTCTTTCACTTCGAAGTGTGCCAGTATGGCATCTTTCAGCTCGTTCATAGAAAGTGGCTTAGGCCGCTTCACCTTCTGATTTTTGAGAACAAAAAGCGCAAACTCTTCTAGGAGTTGAGCCTCAATTCCTTTTGCTTGAGAAAGTGCTCTAATTTCATCAATGATGATGGGATTTAGCGATTTGATAGCCACTGCTACGAAGAACCCTTGATATGAGTATTGAATATGCTAAGTAGACCCTTCTCTGGAGAATCTTCCGATCTACCTGTTCACGATCCACAGTGGATATGGCATGGCCTACCCTTCCTGTTTAATATGCTTTACCCAGGAAATAGCGAATCATGCTCATCTTGCCCCCGTCTACGAACAAACCCATGAGGGCAGTGCCTTGTCTTCAGCCAATCTTCCTGAAGAGGTGTCTGTAGTTAAAGATTGAATAAAATTGATATTTAAGCGTACCAGAGCCTAAAAAACGTCCTGACGGGGTTTCCATACAGCTGGTGCCTGCCTTAGCGCCTGTCCTAGAGGGTTCAGTGAGGCGAATTTGTGTCTAATCGTTAAGAGGGATTGATATAGGCATCTTTGCCTTCCCTCTAAAACTAAAGACTACTGACACTACGGATCGCTCTGAGCCTTAATGCCATAGAAACACTCCGCGCGATTGGCCTTTTCCAACAGCCATCCGATCTCAGCCCTGTGCTTAGTCAGCTGCAGCTGCTAGCTATGGCAGCTGCTACCGCTCTACACCCTTCGCCTTCGCCCTAACCTGTGCCTGAGCTTGCGCACTTTGCCGCTGCGCTGCACTAACGACGAAAGAGACATAATGATAAGCAGGCGTACTGCCTTCGTCGTGATAGAGCTTTTGTGCCCGGTGGCTGTTCTGGGCCAGCAGTGAGATCACCTGCTTTTTCGAGAAGCCATCAGCAAAGGCTCGTTTTGCAACCTGAAAATCTCGCTGTTTATCAGGCAGGTTCTCAAGTCCTGCACTGTAGCGCTCCCATCGGGTGAGCGGACGTTTCTTGCCTGCATCTGGCACAGTCGGTGTCGGTGGTGGTGTAGATGGAGATATAGGTGCTGTTGTCGTCGGCGGTGTAGGCGATGGTGCAGGCGGTATGGGCGCAGCGGTTGCCTGTGTCACGGGTTCAGCCGGTTCAGCCGTAGTTGTCGTCGCTGTCGGTTCAGCCGTTGTTGTCGTTGCTGTTGGTTCAGCCGTCGCTGTCGTTGTTGTCGCCTTTTGGTTGGGTGGTTGCCATCCCCTTGATTCTGCCAGCTTTGAGGCAGCGTCATAGACCGCTTGGGAATCACAACCGCCATGGCACTTGTATTGGCCGGTGCTTTCATTGATATGCAGGCTATTACCGCTATGGCCATCGCCGCCATGCTCAGGACACTGCACCTGAAGCCAGCCGTTGTGGGAGCGCTGATCGCCATTGAGATAGGCCGCAAAGTTACGAATATCCCAGGGATTCTCAGTCGGCAGTGTGGGGATAGCCGCTACGCCAGTAGATTGTGGTTGTCCAGCTGGTTGTCCATCTGCTGATTGAGCCTGCCGCTGCCAGCGCGTGTCATCCCACTGTGGCAATTGGGCATCGATGGCTTCTACGGTCGTCTTTGCCGCTGGTGCGACATGCCGCAGCGTCACCGGCGAGAACATCAGTTCATCATCCTGCACCCGCACATGGTCGAATCCCGGCAAACGCATGAGCCGCGAACTATTGCGAATGGCTGGATCTGAATCCATTCGCTGGATGAGTCGCTCTTGGAGTTGCGTCCATTGGCTCAGGTCTTGCAGTGGCGTTTCGAGCGGGCTGTAGCAGTGAATAGACTGGTGCGTTTCGACAATGGCCCCGACCGGCAGTCCGGCAGTGCGTACCTGCTGGAGCTGCTGGGCTTTGGTCTGGGTGTCGTTTTCCCAGAAGAGGGATCTTGCTTGAGTAATTTCGTTGTCGCGTTCGCCGCCCGGATTGACGACAAAGTAGATGCCGCGTCCCTGCTGGTTGAGTTCTGCTAGTTGAGCGAGCCCATCTGGATAGACAACGGGTTCTTTGTCCTTTCTGAGGTGCGTGAATTCCCAAGAGCCGACGGTCAGATAGCCGCGCCTTGTATTTGGGATCAGCCGCTTTTGTCCATTCTCTTCAACTTCAAACTTGAGCCCATGCTTGAGCGCCAGGTCATCCGGTAGATGCTTGGGCAATAGAGATCGCACATACAGGCGATCGCCCGGTTCGTACCCTAGCGTGTTGGCAAAGGCATTGAGCTGCTGCGTGAGGGAAGCCTCGGGTGCAGGCGGCTGAAGCGTGAGCAGTTGAGGCACCAGCGGTTGAGGCGCTAGCGGTTGAGGCGCAGAGGATGGAGGATCAGCAGGCGCTGCCACTGCGGCAATTTCACCTATCATTTCGGCGTCAGTTTTGACTGCGGTTTTGACTTCAGGGTTAGGTGTTTCCCTGAGTCCCTCTAGCGCTGGAGCAGCGGGCGGGAGTAGCTGGCTGTTGCTGGCTATTCTTAGCTCAGCCTGCTGTTCAACCTGTTGCTGTTCATGACGCTGTTGTTCAAGCTGTTGCCCAACTTGTTCATAGAGTCGAGTAATGCCTGCTGCTGCGAGTGCCAATTGCCGAGCGCTATCGTTAATTCTTTGAGCTGCTTGTGCAATCCAGACGGTGGCACGGGAGAGTTCTGCGAGTCGACGAAGTTCCGCAATTCCTGCCAGTACAGCCCTAAGTTCTGCGACATTTGGTACTGCCAGTTCTCTAGTTCGTCTAGCTGCTCCTGCTGCTGTTCGATTGCCAAGACCAGCGGCCTGGTGCCTTCTAGGACGGCGACGGTCAGGAGTTCCTGCAACTTCTCGGGCATAATCTGCTGGGGTCTGGGCGGCTGTGGTGGGTTGGGCTGTGGTTGGTTCTGTGGGTTGTTCATTGGGGATTATCTCAGGGCTGATCTCATACGGGGCTATTTCAACTTGGGCCAGTTCAAACAGAGGAATGTAGTCACTGACGTTTTCATTGGCCCGAGACCTTTCTGCGAGCAGCTGTAAGTCGTCAAGGCTGGAGGTATAGAGCTGGACTCGGTTCTTAGCGCGAGAAGTGGCCACATAGAACGCTTCTTTATTCGTGGTGCTATCGATTAGCGCCATGACGTTGCTGGCTGTCTTCCCCTGACTGCTGTAGGTGGTCGATACCCAGGCATAGTCAATATGCTGAGCCCCGGTTAGGTCAAGCGTTCGTTGCTCACCGTCGTCATTAATCGTCTGCGCGATGCCTTCAGGGGTGATGCTCTTTACAGTGAACTGCTGGCCATTGCGGGTGTCAGCAATGCGATTGTTCTTGGTCCACTTGAGCAGATCGCCCGCTGCAATCTCGGCAGTGAGCACCCGGTAAACAGCCTTCTTCTCACACAGCGCCGGATTCACCTGAATGAGCAGCTGGTCTGTGGTTTCAAGCGTGAGTGTATTGGTTTGGGTATCCACCGCTCTGACGCGGTAATGCTCATTTTTGTCTAGCCCTTGGCGCTTGTAGTGACGGACGGGCACCAAGATATCGCCCGTTTCATAGCTGCTCGCATAGCGGTCTTGGACTTGAGTGAGGTCTTTACGCTGTAATGACTCCATCGTGTAGGTATTCTGGCCCAAGGAGCCTTCAGCCTGTAAGCCCTGCCGCACCTGAGCCGTGAGCGCCAAACGATTGGCATTGGTGCCCGAGAGCAATAGAGTGTGCTGGCGTTCGTCAGGCTCCAGATTGAGGTAGTCGCTGACGAGCCTTGCGCCCCTGGCCTGAGTGTTGTCAATCTCGCTAATGCAGCCAGCCCGTTCTAGGACTTGGATGCCCGCGTTGACCGCCCCTTGAGAAATCAACTGCACCGCCTGCCGAAGTTGGGCCTGCTGTTGCCGCTTCGCCTGGTCGAGATGTGCGGTGAGCATCCCGCCCGCCTGCAAACTGCGGAAAGGATTGCCCGCTTCAACGGCTGAGAGCTGTCGGGTATCGCCGACGAAGATGACCCTGGCCTCTTCTTCCGTGGCTCTAGTCAGGAGTGCTTGAGCCTCCCGCATGCTGAGGAGCCCGGCTTCGTCAATCAGCCATAGCTTTCGCCTTCTTCTGCGTTCGGTGAGGGCATTGCGGTCATTATCTGCGGCTAACGAAGCCTCAAGCAATAACCTTGCGACGGTATTGGTCTCAATGCGCAGCGACTCGCCTAGTTCATGAGCAGCAGCAGCACTCGGGGCATAGCCACTGACCTCATAGCCTTGGTCTACGGCTATTTCTTTGAGGGCACTGAGGGCAAAGGTTTTACCCGTACCGGCAGCACCCTGCCAGCCGATGAACTGGTCTGTGCTGTGGCAGCTGAGTGAGATCGCGCTGCGTTGCTCTGGGCTCAGGTTCAAGGGCTCCAGGCGAGCGTTGACTGTTTCAGCTGAGGCGATCTGGCCCACCAGTCCTTGGCCCTGCTGCATGAGCCGGATGCTGGTTAGCTCTAGCTGTAGGGCCGATTGGGTCGTGACTTTTGCAGTGTCTTTTCCTGTGCCCTTTCTAGTGCTATTTCTGGGGCCTGTCTCTACTGTGATCAACTCAGGATGGGATGCGATCGCCTGCTGCAACTGCTCAATGCTCAGCTCGCCAATGTGATGCTCAAAGACGAACTTTTCAATTGCCGTGGTTCTGAAGATGGCATCGCGTTCGCTGCAATGGGCAATGCCATCGGTGACGGCTTGGGAAAGTGCTGGGGAGAGTGCTTGGGAGAGTGCTTCTGGTACTTCTAGTGCTTCTGCTTTTGCGCCTTCGCTGACGCCAACAGCCTGCTCACCCGGCAGCTCCGGTAGGCTTAGCCCCTTCATGGCAATCACCGCTTGCCAGTTCTGCAATAGCTTCTCGGCTTCTATAATCTGTGGCTTGACCTTGCGGGTCTGAAGGTTGGCGACCTCCCGCAGCAAGGTC